>ENA-OZHK01000364-OZHK01000364.1-human-gut-metagenome-genome-assembly--contig:-NODE-364-length-13963-cov-7.945643_pt1 | contig 13963 bp, 7 predicted proteins | sample MGYA00244048_ERZ653690 | MGnify/ENA primary metagenome ERZ653690 (study PRJEB26926, sample SAMN06165197) | human gut metagenome | biome: ENVO:00009003; feature: ENVO:2100002; material: ENVO:00002003...
AAGAGACAGGCCTTTGCAAGCTTCTCGATGTCAGCCTCCTCTGTAGGAACGAACTCATGAAGAGGTGGATCAAGGAAACGGATTGTTACTGGGCATCCCTCAAGAGCCTCGTATAATTTCTCGAAATCTCCCTGCTGATATGGAAGAATCTTGTTAAGAGCTGTCTCTCTCTCCTCTACTGTATCAGAGCAGATCATCTCACGGAATGCAGCGATTCTCTCTGGATCGAAGAACATATGCTCTGTACGGCAAAGTCCGATTCCCTCTGCACCAAGCTCACGAGCCTTCTTAGCATCTGCAGGAGTATCTGCATTTGTACGAACCTTAAGTCTTCTGAACTCATCAGCCCATGCCATAACACGTCCGAACTCACCAGCGATTGAAGCATCAACTGTTGGGATAATTCCAGCGTAGATGTTACCTGTTGTACCATCGATAGAAATCTCAGATCCCTCTGTGAATGTCTGTCCTGCAAGTGTGAACTTCTTGTTCTCCTCGTCCATATTGATATCACCACAACCAGATACACAGCATGTTCCCATACCACGTGCAACTACGGCTGCGTGAGATGTCATACCACCACGAACTGTAAGGATACCCTGAGCAGCCTTCATTCCTGTGATGTCCTCTGGAGATGTCTCAAGACGTACAAGTACGACTTTCTCTCCTCTTTCAGCCCATGCCTCAGCATCGTCAGCTGTGAATACAACCTTACCACAAGCAGCTCCTGGAGATGCTCCAAGACCCTTTCCAAGTGGAGTTGCAGCCTTAAGTGCAGCAGCATCGAACTGTGGATGTAATAATGTATCAAGGTTACGAGGGTCAATCATTGCAACAGCCTCAGCTGGTGTCTTATGTCCCTCATCTACTAAATCGCAAGCGATCTTAAGAGCAGCTGGAGCTGTTCTCTTACCATTACGGCACTGAAGCATATAGAGCTTCTTGTTCTCAACTGTGAACTCCATATCCTGCATATCATGGTAGTGATTCTCAAGAGTCTCACAAACCTTAAGGAACTCAGCGTATGCCTCTGGGAACTCCTGCTCCATCTGAGCGATTGGCATTGGAGTACGAACACCGGCAACAACGTCCTCACCCTGTGCATTGATAAGGAACTCACCCATAAGCTTGTTCTCACCAGTTGCAGGATCACGTGTGAATGCAACACCTGTACCTGACTCGTTATTTAAGTTACCGAATACCATTGGCATTACGTTAACAGCTGTTCCCCATGAATAAGGGATATCGTTATCTCTTCTATAAACATTTGCACGTGGGTTGTCCCATGAACGGAATACAGCCTCGATAGCAAGCTTTAACTGCTCTACAGGATCTGAAGGGAAATCTGATCCTAACTGATTCTTGTACTCAGCCTTGAACTGCTCTGCTAACTCTTTGAGGTCAGCTGCTGTAAGGTCTACGTCAAATTTAACACCTCTGTCCTCTTTCATCTTGTCGATGAGCTGCTCGAAGTATTTCTTTCCTACTTCCATAACAACGTCTGAGAACATCTGAATGAAACGTCTGTATGAATCATATACGAAACGCTCGAATGCTGGATCTGGGTTACCAGCGATCATAGCTGCAACAACATCATCATTAAGACCAAGGTTAAGGATTGTATCCATCATACCTGGCATTGAAGCTCTGGCACCTGAACGAACAGATACGAGAAGAGGATTCTTAAGGTCACCGAATTTCTTTCCGTTAACCTCTTCCATCCATTTTACACCTTCCATAGTCTGAGCCATAATCTCATCATTGATCTTACGTCCATCCTCGTAGTACTGTGTACAAGCCTCAGTAGTGATTGTGAAGCCCTGTGGTACAGGAAGTCCAATCTCTGTCATCTCAGCGAGGTTAGCACCCTTACCACCGAGAAGATTACGCATGGTCATGTTACCCTCTTTGAAGGTATATACCCACTTGTTTGCCATTTTGCAATTCCTCCTAAATTTTATTTCTGGTATGGTAAAAAAAACCATCCATATACTTGATTAATGTGTGCACTCATACAAGCGCACACATTAATAATACCATAATTTCAGCAAATATCAACTAATTTTTATTATCTTTTCCCTTATGTTTCATACTATTTTTTTGAACACGGACAGACTTAACATTCTTTACTATGACAAATATCATAATTGCAAGAATTGCAACTATCCCAAGCGCACCAATAGCCAGCGGAACGACCATTCCACTCTCACTAATCATGGTGGCAAGCGGTACCTGCTCATCTGCTATATCATGCTTATTGTCGTTTGCCGCCTGTGGTACCTGCTCATCTGCTATATCAGTATTTGGCTGTGCCTGCGGTGCCTGGATTCCATCCTGCGGATCATTCTGTCCGTCAGGCACTATTGTGTTTGCGGCATTTGCTCCATCTGCAGCTCCGTTATTTGCCGCTCCTGCGGCATTGCCCGCTGTATTAGCTGCCCCAGCTGCATTTGCAGCTCCTGCGGCTGCCTGATTGCCGCCTGCCGCAGTATTGTCATTTGCTCCATTTCCGGCAGCAGCCATGCTTGATGCAGCCCTTGAATATACAAAATTGAACACGTTTTCTGACGCATTTGACGACAGCTTTCCTGTCTGATTATAGCTATCCGGAATATATCCATCTATATACAGATAAGCTATAACCGGCTCATCGCCCACATTACCATAATAGGTACGGCTTTCAGCAAGCTTATTGCCATCTGTATCCACATAGTTGACTGTATACTCAGCAAGCTCGCCCGGTATGCCGTATGCAACAACATAGTCCTGATCTCCCGATACGAGAAAAGCCGACTGTGCAACCGTATTATTGTCACGGCCGCTTAATCTGATTCCCTTTACGTAGTACTTGCTGTTTTCATTAAGTGCCACACTGCCCTGTGCATCACAGCTGATGACATCTCCATATTCAAGACCTGTGACAATTATTTTGTCTCCTTTAGCAGAAACAGAAACCGAAGCCTCATTGCCTGATGCCTTTCGTACCTGCACACCACCGTTTATGCTTCCCTGACCTCCAGCTGAGAAGGAAACAGTGTATGTATATGAAAATGCCTTTGCATCTGCTGTCTGTGAGAAAACACCGGTTATGACAACAAGAGCTGCAAGAAAATATTTAAGCAATCTTTTCATTTTGCTTAGCCCCCTTTCTGTCACTTACGAAAGCCAGTATCATCAAAATAATACCAATCACAAACACTACAGCTGACGCTATTGACCAGATATCTCCGGTCTTTACTTTGCTTGTTGTAGTTATAAATGTTGGTGGATTTGATAAAGTTGGATCTGAATTATCCTCTACCGCAAAGTTCATCATAAGCTTTGCGAGTGTATCCTGATATATATTACCCTGACTCTCTCCGTCAAGCCCTACTAAAAGCTTTACGCTGCCTCCCTCTCCGGGCTCTAATGTCTTTAAATAAAAGAACTTATCCAGAGAGTTTGTAGCCTCATTGAGTCCTTTTCCGGCTGTTGTCTCCTTCTCACCACCTACGCTGGTGCTGCTGTATATAGTGTCCTCTTTTCCATCCGGTCCTACGAAAGTAAGAATATATGAGTATCCACCATTTTCAGCCACAGCCTGTGTATCCTCAAGACTCTTTAATACATCATTCGACATATACCATTTCGTCGAAATACTGCTGTTATTCTTTATATCAACGGAAAATGTGACAAAATCTCCCGGCTCCATCTGTGAGACAGAGGCTGCTATTTTATTTGAATCGAACGAACTGACCATCTCCTTGCCGGTAAACTCACATGAGCCGGCTGTAGTAGTATTCTCATCTGCAAATACAGTGCCTATCGAACCAAGGATAAACAACATGCATGATAATAATGCGATAAATTTTTTCATATTGTCCTCCTTTACTCTAAGCTAAGTGCCCCGTCATCTGATATATTTACATCAACACCCCACGCACTCTTAATTGCGTCCTTTGCATTGTGTGTCTGTACTGCATCAACAGTTGCCTCCAGCACAAATTGCGCACCATCATATTCATAGGTAGTAGTGATGGTTGTAAGTCCGTTATCATCAGTCTGTGATGTCTGACCCACAATGGCTGCAATATCGCCGGATATACTGATTTTGTCTGTAAAATCATTGGATGTCTGACCTTTTTTTAAAATAGAATTGTAGTAAAATACATTTCGCTCTGTAGTCTCAGCACTCTTATCCTCTGTCCAGCCATCGTTTGTAAAGTCAATCTGTATCTTTGATGGATCAAGTTTTGAAAGCTTATCACCTGTCTCCTTGTCTGCCCAGTAATGCTGCACAGTCACTCTCACATACTCATCTATCGAGCCGCTGTTTTTGACAGCAAGCTTCTCATCGTACTTTTTGTCGAGAATCAGTTTTTCATCTCCGGCATTCTTTAGCATATCTCCAAGCAGCACTCCTGTTGCCTCGCTCCAGTCATCATCCTTATGCTTATAATCACGCCAGCTCACATCATTGCCATTCTCAGTCAAAGTAACACCGATGGATTTGATGTCAATCTGAGCCAGATAATTATCACTCATATATGTAAGAGTCGCTTTTGTAGATCCAATCGTCGATGCTGCAAGCATTATCGCAGAGGATGCTACAAGTATAATTGGAAGTTTTCTCTTCATTACTCTTCGCCCTCCTCTTTATCATATTGTGCTGTCGCATCCCATTTTGCATCAGGTGCGACACACGGATTGCCATTCTCATCATAGGTGACAGGAGCACACTCCTGAACCACAACTACATTGAAGCTGGTCTTTACCTTTTCACTAACTGTGATAGCTGCAACAATCGGCTCGGTTTTACCACCAACCGGCACTACCTGACTGTAATACCAGTAGCCATCATCTGAAAGGCTCCAGTTTGAGCCTGATGCCTGTATATCAAACTGGCTTGCTGCAATTACCTTTACCCTGACAAAACAGTCTGCTTTTCCTGTATTCTCAATCTCAATAGTTTTCTTCCAGTCCTTAAACTTCTCCTTGACATCAGTTGTAGGACCGATATCTACTGAGATACCGCCCTTTGCCGTAGCATAGGTTGTAAAATATGCCAGTGTCGGTTTAACTGAAACACCACAGACAATGAGTGTTGCAGCAAAGGCTGCACATACAAGAATACGGTGATTTCTATTAAGTTTTTTACAAGACTCTGATAATTTTTTCATTAATTCTGCACCCATTCCCATCCGGTTCCGTCATACTCAAAATGGTTTACGACACCGGTACTATAAATCAATTTGTCGTTGTAATCGTTTGTGAAATCAACATCTGCGGTCTCACCGGCCACAATCTGTGTCTCTATGCTGTCTGAGGAAGTCACCTGATAACTGCCAGCGGCATATACCTCCTTTACTATCACCCTTGACCCTGCCGGAATATTGTCAATAACTACGCTCTTAGCCCCTGTACTGTCAAATCTGATTGATGCGATATCGGAAAACACCACATTACCATCCCTGTCGTAGGCCTCAACATCAAATGCAAACACCGGCTCACCAAGTGCTGTATTGTATATCTTTAATGTTTTATTAATCTGTAAGCTTCCCATAAGCCCGGTCTGTTCAGGCTTCAGCTCGATATCGATATCATCATATATCCATGAATCTGAGCCGCTTCCTGTCATAGCAAACTCATTATTAGGAGCCGAAATCAGATACGGCACAAATGTGTATCCAAATCTTGCCGAATTAGCCGGCTTTGCATACACCAGATACAGTCCCGTCTTAACGCCTGTGACGTTTCCCCTTCCGTTTGAAACATCTATTACCTCATCTGCTGTCAAAGAACCTTTGTCTGCAATGTCCGCAGCTGTCTTTGCCATCTTTTCCCAGTCATCTGCGGTAGTTTTACTGCTGACATCTGATATAGATTTAGCCAGCTCATCAAACTGCTTCGTTGCAGTGTATACATCATTCTCATCTACATCTGCCACTCTATAAAGCTCTACGGGAAAATCCACAGTATACAAATCCTCCCATGTATCAGGGATATCAACTGTTATAGAGCATTTCTTATCAATATCAATATGCGTCCTTGCAAAAATGCTTCCACATGGCAGAGAAAACAAGGCTATCGCTGCTATAGCTATACTGACAGCTCTTTTTAAACTATTGTGCATTTTTCCTCCTTCCTGATTCTATCTGAATCTATACAATATCGTTTTACTAAGTATCTTACAAATTATAATATACAAAACCAGAAACAGAATGCCAAGCACTATGGCTTCATGTAACGGCTGTACCTGCTTTACATCCTCGACAATAAGTCCCTGTGCATCATTTGCAATCCTGTGCCCCCTGATAAGAAGCCTGTGGGAATTCACTCCATACGGTGTACATGTGATAAGTGTACAGTAATCCTGCCCTTCCTCAATCTTTAAGTCATTAAGCTCATCAGGCAAAACAATCCTTATCTGATCAACCTCGTAGGTCAGTGTCTCGCCAAGCACATACAGCTTAAAGGTGTCACCCTCCGCCATCTGGTCAATATCCGTAAATAGCTTAGATGATGTAAGTCCCCTGTGTCCTGAAACAGCACAATGTGTGCTTGCTCCGCCAACCGGAAGCGATGTGCCCTCGATATGGCCAACACCTATCTGAAGTATTGTATTGTCTGTGCCGTGGTAAATCGGCAATGAGACATTGATGGACGGAATCTCAACATAGCCCATGACTCCTGTGCCAGATACATCAAGTAGGCTTTCATACTCTGCTCTGTCCGAATCAGACATATCATATCTGTCCTGCTTGCTTAAAAGTCTTTCATTGTAAGCCTCTGCCGCCTGCCTCATTTCTTCAAGCTTTTGTTCATCTGTATTGTCTACTGCATCGACGTAGCTTGCGATTGCCCTTGACTGATGGAATGAATTCCAGTAATCACTCACCGTCGGGTATAGCAGTAAGGACAGTCCTGCAAGAAACACTATGACAAACAAAATAGTTGATAATTTTCTTCTCATAGCACTCTCCTTACTGTTATCATTTGCATAATATAATTATGCCTATTGTAACTGCCACGAACCACTAAAGTGGCTCATGGCAGTTATATTTTATCATAAAATGATATTATTTAACACGCTTCTTTGTTACAAGAACAATTCCGCCACCGACTACTAATATAGCACCAATCACATAAATTGCAACACGTCCGGCACCACCGGTTGAAGGAAGGACTGAGCCCTTTAAGTTCTGTACAGGTGTGCTTAAGCTGCCCTCAGTTTTATCAGCTTTAAGTGTAATATTACCGGTCACCTTATCTCCGCTTAATGAATTAAGCTCAGGAGCATCAGACTCAATTGAGTGGTCTGCCTTGATTGTGAATTCAATATCGTTTGCAGTGTTGTAGCCATCAGGAGTCTTTGTCTCCTTAAGTACATAATCACCATCATCAAGTCCGCTGAATGTGAAGACATCATTCTTATCACCGGAAATTACCGCTTTGATTTCTTTGTCTGCTTCACCTTTAATCTTTTTGTAAAGAGTAAACTCTGCACCATCGAGTGCTTCGTTCTTCTCATTTACCTTGTTGATTACAACCTTGTATGTAAATACGATTACTGTATCCTCCGGAGTCTCACCTTTGTCTCCCTCACCACCGTTGTTAGGGTTGTTAGAGAACTCAAGCTTTACCTTATTTGGGTTTCCCTTTGAACCGATAATAGCATTCTCATTGAGAGTTGCTTTGTACTCAACTACAATCGTATCACCATTTTTAGCTTCAAATCCCTTTGCTAAAATATTGTCACATGTAAAAGTAAGCTTTTTGCCAGCTGCGTCATAATTTGTTTTAAAGAATGATGTAACATCCTTATTACCTAATTTGACAGTAACAGTTCCTTCATTGAAATCAAGTCCCTGTGAAAGAGTATCATCAAATTTAAGGTAATATGACTTATATGACTGAACATTTGCAGGTAATGTAGCTGTAAGCTGGAATGGAACTACATCTCCGATATCATAATCGGCTGAATCCTGCCATTCTGTTGTATCACCTGTTGTGTCGTTTGTGTCTTTTACTTTCTTCTCAACAGAAGGTACATCTGTCTTAGGTGTGATTGTTGTATCAGCAACGATATTGAGGATATACTCTGTGTAAGCCTCGTCACCTTTTAAAGAGCTATCCTTATCCTTGATAAGATAGTAACCAGGCTCAAGTCCTGTAATCTCAGCTTTTGCATTGTCCTGTGTTACTGAAACAGAACCTGCTACTGTAGTGCTTAAAACTGATGCAATTTTCTGTGCCTCTGCCTTAATATCTGAAGAGTTCATTCCTGAAAGCTTCTCTACATAAGCTTTTGCATCATTAGCAAGATCTGTCTTTTTGTCTGCCTTGATACCGGTACCCCAGTCAACGTTTGAAAGTGTTGTCTGTGATTTTGAAAGATCTCCCTTTAAAATCTGGTAAGCCTCATAAGTGTGGCCTGCCTTTGCCTCATTAACCGTGATGGTAAATGTTTTTTTTACGCCTTCGCCCTCAGCAAATACTGTAACGCTCATTGCAAGTGTAAGTACCATTGCAAGAACAAAAGCAATGCTTCTTTTGATTGTTTTCATATCGCATTCTCCTTTTTTATAATGTTTTATGTTTTTTATAGAAAAGTGTTATTACAGCTATTGCTATAAGCACAGCTCCACTTAACATATACAACCATCTGTTACCGCTTCCACCTGTTTCCGGAAGCTCATACTCTATGAGTTTGTTTGTAATCTCAACAGTACCGGACTCTATTGCATTGGCGCTGCCCGGTGCAACGTTTGCATCGGTCTTTGACATTTGTGTACCATTTATATCCTTAAATATATATGAAACATCATAGCCTGACATACTGTTGTTCTGATTTATTCCAACCTCTGTCACATAATATTTATATGTGGTACCGGTCAGAATACCATTTTCATCTACACTCTGTAATGGCAGATTTTTAAATACATATGACCATTCACCTGCCGAATCAGCTGTCAACTCAACCGGATTGCCATACTTCTTATCATTACCAGCCGAATCCACCTGATGCAGCTGCAGAAAGATCTTTCCATCAGTCTTATCTAACGGATTATTCTTTGAATCAGTCCATTTTTTATCAACTGAAATGCTGGTGGTTGCAACTGCTACATCCTCGTAATAGTACGGTGTATTTACCTTTGCCATATCACTTCCCTGTAATGAGCTGTTTTCAGCTACAACAGGATGTGCTGAGTTATCTGCACTGAAATAGAAATACTCCTTATGTGGCTCTGCCGAGAGTAAATAACCTTCCGGAGCCTTTGTCTCAACTATATAATACTGAGTATTATACTCCAGATTGTCAGTACTCATACTGATATCAATTCTGCCGTTCTCATCGGTGGTATACTCACCTAACGACGCATAAGAACCATCCGATGTGTATCCAAACAGCTCAAACTCAGCGCCTTTAAGCAGCCTGCCATAATCAGCCTTATCTACCTTATACAAGGTAAATGTATTGCTCTTAATTACTCCGGCAGAGGATTTAGACTCTTTGTAAACAGTATTGTTATCCTTACGGTCTTCTCCCTTTTCAATGCCTTCAAGCTTTGCTGTATTGCTGACATTCATTATAATCGGACTGTATTCACCAGGGGTACCAATAACCTGTGCATTGACCTGATAAGTATATGTCAGCATAATGGCTTTACCGTCAGGTATATCTGCTTTTATGGTTCTATATGAATCGGCGCTCCAATCATAGGTACCATCCTGTGTACTGTAATTCCACTTACATTCATCTATCGTTTCTCCCTGCTTATAAGTTCCATCGCTTTGCTTAATAGCTTCTCTAAACTGAACTGTAGCCGGCATTAAATCGATATACCATAATGTCTGAATACCATTGCCATATGTGCGTGTCGTAAATTTAAGCACATCTGTCAGCTTTAATGTATCGCTATCAGGCAGATAGTCCTTGCCATCAGGGTTTATTATAACCGTATAACGCAGCCTGTGATTGTCTTCATCCCACTTGTAGTTCTTGGAAATAACCTTATCCCCCTCAGTAGGATTATCACCGCCCGATTCGTCAGGCTTTGACATGGTCTGTGTCTGAGAAGCCGATCCGATTTCGCTGTTTGTATTTGATGATGCTGTGGCTGTATTCTTATAATCCACTCTTTTACCGGCTTCAAAATTCTCAAAATCATCTATCGTGCACTTGTATACTACATATATGTGAGAGTTCTCATTCCAGCCATGTATTTCTGTATTGGCTTTATCAGGCTTTATAACTCTTGTAACCACGGTATTTGTGCTTTTATCAAGCGTTGTGCCGGTTTGAATTCCTTTTGTGAACCAGTCGCCGTCAGTTACGGTATGCAATGTGCCTTCAAAGTCAGGATATGTAAAGCCCTCCTGATTAGTATAGGCTAGCATTATCTTTACACTCTGCAGTGTAACACCCTCCGGAAGCTTATCAGTGATAGTATACTCTGTAGCATCAGCATCCATAAGTACATCAACGCGCCATGTGAGTGTTCCATCACTTTCTGTGGTTTTCAAATATGTCTGACCTGTTTTACCGTTTCCATCAGTCTTTTCAATCTTTGATGTCGTATGGCTATAAGATGCAGATGCACTTGAATTTAAAGCTTCAAACTTATTCACATATTCAACTCTTCCACTCGGTGTTGTATCGGCGGTTGTGCTGTATGTAAATACGACTGTCTTTTCACTGTTGCTTGTCGGATAATCCTTATTAAAGCTGATATTTACCGAGGTAAATCTGTAGTCATCAGATTTGGATACTTCATTAAATTTCGCTGTTCTTGATTTATTATTCTTATCCAGATATTTAACAGTAATATCACCGATATATCCATCAAACTCTTTCTTTACCTGACTTACAAAATCATTCATCTGGGTATAAGTCATGTAATGATAATTCTTCTGGGATTTGGATGACATTGTATCAGCAATGCCAAACGCCTTAGGAAATCCCGATGCCGGAATTGTAAACTTAGCCTCCCATTTTAAAGTATACAGACTGTTATCTGTCTTTTGAGCTTCAACAAGCTTCTTTGTAATATCCTGCTTTGTTTTTGGAACATTTACGCTTGAAGAGCTGTCATATGACTTATCATCCTTAGTGAGAGTAGCCTTATTATTAAATTTCTGGTCATCAAATGTCTGCAATGCATCTGTATAGTATTTGACAGTATACTTATTGCAGTTCTTGTTACCATCTGTAGAATTAAATGTAACCGATGTCACCTTGCCACTGCTGTCTTTGTTAATTGTATACCCGTCACTAGGTGATATATCAATGTCTGTAATCTTATCAAACATATCATCTGTCAGGACAGCTCCCGCAATATCCTCACAGGTTTTATTTACTGTAACCGTCCAGATAATCCGGTTATTAGTTTTATCATATTTGCCGGATTTTTCTATAAGATTTTTGTAATACTTTACGTAGCTGCTTGATGTATCTATAACAGTTTCTTTTGAATTTTGTTCTGTTGATTTACCTGTAACGAAATTAGTTGCCTGCCATGTAGCATTATTTCCCAAATCTCCGGCATTGGTCAGGTAATACCTGTATGTAATAGAACAGCTATCACCTGCCTCTAATTTTGGAAGCTTTGCAGTAAGTGTTGCCTTTCCCGCGTCTGCCGGGTCATTCTTTCCTGTCGCCGTTGCAGTATAGCTGCTGTCAATAATCTGACCGTTTTTCTTTATGCTGTAGGTAAGCCCTGTTGTATCAACACGCATGCCATTGCCGTTAAATTCATCTGTGATTTCAATATCATCAGGTGTACCTTTTTCAGAAGATACATCTACAGTAAACTCAACATAATAATTACCGTTTTCATCAATAGCAATATTATTATTATTTGTATTGCTCTTCTTTACGGAAATATCGTAGTTTAAGGAATCGTTTCCGTTCCAGTGGACATTATCCTTGTCTACTGTTATGGTGACATCACCACCGATATTGATATCAAGATCACCTGAATCATTGGTCTTACCCTCACCAAGAGCCTCAACCTTTGCCCAGCCTTCTATATCGCTGCTTTTACCCTCGATATAGCCATCTGCAAATCTTATAAGGATAGCATATGTCCCATCCTCGTTTTTGATATATCTGTACTGGAACTGTTCTATATCACTGTTGTCGTCACATTTTGTCGTCCATGAATTGCACAAATCATCCGGAATAGTCACCGACGGATCATAGACATAATAATAATTCTTAACAGTATTGCCATTGGCATCTACCGTGTCATTCTTGCCGATTCCAAAATTCAGCTGAACCTCAAGCTTGAACTTCTCGCCGTTCCAGTCCGCTGGCTTGCCCTCACTGGACATTTCGGTATATGAGCCATTTGATTGCAGTTTTTGAAGATTAACATAGTTTTCTGTGACATTATCTATGGTAAAATCCTTCTGATTCTGATCTGCTGCTGATGCAGGTTGTATAAGTCTGTACGCAGTAATGCCCAGCACTATAACAGCCATTGAAATAATAAATGTAGCAAGCTGTCTACGTCTTCTCACTCTTTTAAGCCGCTCTTTGCCGAGACGTTCCATATCCTTATCCATTCTGCATCCTCCTTTCATAGAGTTATATATATTTCATTTTGCTTAATCGTTATTCAACAGCTAATATATTACACACTTTTGGTCACACAACGGTCACACGAGCCTTTAAATCGGGATTTTCTACTTTTTTACCAAAAAATTCCAAATAACACTAGTCAATTTTGCCAATTTTAGACAATGGCCAGATGGCAAATGTAATTCTGCCGACTACCTGCTCCTCTGAGACACAGCCTATAGCTGTATTTCTTGAGTCAAGTGATACGCTTCTGTTATCGCCCATCACGAAAATCTTGGATTCAGGAACCTGATAAGGCAGCTCTATATTACAGTCTCCTAAAGCTTTTTCATTGAGATACGGTTCATCAATTGCGATATCGTTTACATAAACCGTGCCATCCTCTGATATATTGACCCAGTCACCCGGCATCGCAATAACTCTTTTTACAAGTATCTTGTTATTGTAATAAAAAGCTATGACATCTCCTGTTTTAAAGTCATGCCCCTTTGATGCCATAAGCACCTGTCCCTCCTGTAACGTCGGTGACATAGATGTTCCGGTCACCTTCAAAATAGGAAGCCACAGGTTTGCGACCAATATTGCTGCCGCTGCCACTACCACAAGTGTTCCTACGGTATTGAAGAGTGTTGCTGCAAATTTGTTGTTATACTTCACTCTTCTCAGTTCCTGACGCAGCTCCTTTATGCCAAGATCATCGCTATAACGGTCATAGTCGTCTGTCATGATACTGCGATAGCCCGATGTATCTTCAGTCTTCTTAGCACTTTTATTCTCAACTTCTTTATTCTCAACTCTGTTTTCTTCTGAAACCTTCCTTGATATTTCCTTTTCTATATGTACAGATATATCCTCCGGCCGGTTTTCTTTTTTAGTCTGCTGAAATTCCTTCTCTATTTCAATATTTTTTTCTATATCAGGAGTTATGTCTGGCGCCGGTGTTACATATTTGACCGGAATTATTTCCGCTATTTCCTGTGATATATTTTCATCAACATTTTGGGTCTGCTTATGTACCTGCGTTACTTTTTCAGATGACTTAACAGATGTTTCCATCATCTGTGCCAAAAGTAAATCAAGCTTATCCTCATTGGTAAGTGGTTTCTGTTCGACATCCTTCAGCTCCTCGTCTTTGCTTAAATCCACTACATCAATATTATTTTTGCTTTCTGCAACAGCTGCAGTATTGTTATGATTAATCTCTGCAACTACCTTTTTATTGTATTCAGCATCTGTGCAGCTTTTTGTCGAATTTGTGAGGTTAGCTGATTTATTCTGCTTAATTTTCTTCTGTTCTCTTTTTTTTCTTAGCTCAATGTACTTTACGGCAACTCTTGCCAGAGCATATATCTGTCTCTTATACACATCTCCGAGCCCACGAGACCGTACTAGATCTCG
>ENA-OZHK01000365-OZHK01000365.1-human-gut-metagenome-genome-assembly--contig:-NODE-365-length-13963-cov-6.725338_pt1 | contig 13963 bp, 12 predicted proteins | sample MGYA00244048_ERZ653690 | MGnify/ENA primary metagenome ERZ653690 (study PRJEB26926, sample SAMN06165197) | human gut metagenome | biome: ENVO:00009003; feature: ENVO:2100002; material: ENVO:00002003...
CATATCTCATCCGACTGCTCAGCCATTTCAACGAGAACATGAACGAGCTTACAGGAAAGTATTATAGTATGGAGGAGTTTGTCGATTACAAAGCTGATGTCGAGAAGCCGCTGCCTATGATTTACCAAAGCGGATACTTGACAATTAAAGACTATAACATCGACTTCAACACTTTCCTGCTTGACTTCCCGAACAACGAGGTGAAGAATGGTTTCTTAACCATGGTTGCATCGTCTTATCTTAAGCCTAAGGAAGAGACAGGAGGATGGATTCGCGATGTGGTAATGGCAATGCGTAAAGGCGAGACTGACAATATTAAAACTCTGTTCACGTCTTTTCTGTCAAGCATTCCATATACAATGCGACGCAAGGAAGACGAGAAGGAGCGCGAACGCTATTTTCAATACACGTTTTATCTAATCATGCGCCTTATCAGCGTGTACACTGTCTACACGGAGAAGGTGCAGAGCCAAGGGCGTGTCGACTGCATCGTGGAGACTTCGCAGTATGTCTACATATTTGAGTTCAAGCTTAACGGCACGGCTGAAGAGGCATTACAGCAAATTGAGGAAAAGGGATATGCACGCGAATACGACTCAGACAAGCGCCAAGTATTTAAGATTGGCGCAAGTTTTTCGTCAGAAACGGGAACTATCGGCGACTGGAAAGTATCGTAATTAAGTGTGTTAGAGATTTTCTCTCAGCTTGATTTTATTTTATATAATGGCTCTGCAATAGGTTATTAAAATAAGAAGTAAACATATTGAAAAAATAACACCGTCATAATGAACTCACATTGTTCTTTATGATGGTGTTATTATAATTTATCCTTGAAATAAGTTTTCTATTCGAACATTTCTTTCCACTTACAGAATCTTTTTAGCCCTTCTTCTCCGTGTTTTGCCACGCTTTTCTCTGCTTGTTCAATTGTCTTTTCAGTATCAAGACGAGTCTTTGAGAAGAACTTGTCGGCATAGCATATAACTTGTTCTTCAAGTGTTTCGGGCAGAAGATCCATGTGCGGCAATGGCAGATTGCGGCTTACTATATCATTAAGAGACAATCCGGCTCCTGTATGACGTTCGCAAACTCTTGCATGGCGTGGAAAACCTTCAGTTCTGAGCATCTCTGCGCCAAGTACGCCATGGCGTATATACGGCTCCGTTCCGTAGCATTTTATATCGGGAGCATCTGTCTTAATTATACCGATGTCATGCAGCATGGCTGCTTCTTCGATAAATGTTGTGTCAAGGTTTAATTCAGGATGCTTTTCTGCTATGCTGAGAGCCTTTTCAGCAACAGCACGGCTGTGTCGTATAAGGATGTCTTTCAGTTCGTCGTTGTCCGTGTAATATTTGTCTATAATTTGTTTCCAGTCCATTTTCTTCAATCAAATTCTTTTGTTACAAACTTATTCCGTATATGCAAAGATACTACAATTATTTGTAATCTCGAATAAAAAACACCGGGAAGCCCAGGTTTTGTGTTATACTTATGTTGCTGTTTGCCGATACTGCCTGTTAAGTATTGTCGTATCATGGCAACATAAGTATGACATAAACCTCTGGCTTCCCAGTGTCTATAAAATGTTTGAATTATATCCGTTTAAGAATTAATCCAGTCTCTTTCGATATAAGCGATAACATCACCGCGGTTTACTCTTGAACCTTGGCGTGCAGCTATTTCGACCAACTTGCCTCCAAGAGCAGCCGGTATTGGCTCAATCTGGCCCCATGGAGTCTGTATGTAGCAGAATGTCTCGCCTTCCTTATAATGCTGGCCGATGTAAGGCTCGATGCACGGAACGCACTCGCTGCTGCCTTCGAAATCGAAGAACACCTGTCCCTTGTGAGGTGAAACGATAGCGTCTGCCTTTGCATGCTTGAATGCTGCAAGTTCCTCCGGAGTGAGTTTTGCGCCGAGTTTTGCGTCTTTTGCTTTCTGAAGATCAGCAAGCATACGTTTCTTTGCCATGCCGCTCTTATAGTCGCGATACTGCTCTGGATGCATAGCCAGTTCAAACAGTTCTTCGTCGTCCTGACCGAAGTCCCAGTTATTTTCTTTCATCTCTTTCTTGAAGTCTTCAAGAGCATCCGGGATAAGTGTGTGCGGGTCAGCGTCTGTGAACTGACGTCCCTGCTTCTCTGCCAATGCTACGAGTTCAGGATCAATAGTTCCAGGAATCTTTCCGCTCTTGCCGAGAATCATTCCCCACATAGAGTCGTCCATCATCACGAAGCGTCCCTTGCCCTGAGCCATGGTCAGAAGGTTGAGCAGAGCGATGTTCTTGACATATTGTGAGAATGGAGTTACGAGTGGTGGATAACCAACGCGCGGCCATACGTAAGCAACTTCGTCAAACAGCTTGACGAGCATCTCGTCTGTTGTGAGTTCAGGCTGACCTTTGCTCTTCAGCGTTGAGTTGATAGAGCGGTGTATGCCTGCCAGGTCGGCCATCATACTTCCCATCATTCCGCCCGGCAGTCCGCAGCCAAGCAGCAGAGAACTCATCTGCTTGTTGCCCGGGTTGATGAAGTAGCCCAGCCAGTCGTCGATAAATTCCTGTGTCAATGTGCGGGCACGCATATATGCGTTCATGTCTATCTCGGCAACCTCGAAGCCTTCGTTCTTCAGCATGCTCTGAACAGAAATGATGTCCGGATGAACTTTACCCCATGACAGCGGCTCAATGGCTGTGTCGATAACGTCAGCGCCATTGTTGCAAACTTCGAGTATTGAAGCCATAGACAGACCGGGGCCTGAGTGGCCGTGATACTGTATGATAACATCAGGATGCTTGTCCTTAATAGATTTAGTCAGCTTACCGAGCATTGCGGGCTGTCCGATACCAGCCATATCCTTAAGGCATATTTCTGTTGCTCCGGCAGCAATCACCTGGTCGGCGATGTTGCTGTAATATTCAACAGTATGGATTGGCGATGTTGTTATACAGAGCGTAGCCTGAGGAGTCATGCCTGCCTCAAGAGCCCATTTAATGCTTGGGATAATATTGCGAACGTCATTAAGACCGCAGAATATACGTGGAATATCCACACCCTGTGCATGTTTAACTTTATACATGAGTCTGCGGACATCGTCGGGCACAGGATACATGCGCAGCGCATTGAGTCCTCTGTCGAGCATGTGTGTCTTAATGCCAACTTCGTTAAACGGTTTACAGAATGCCCTAACTGCCTCATTTGGATTTTCGCCTGCAAGCAGGTTAACTTGCTCGAAGGCTCCTCCGTTGGTTTCAACGCGGGAGAAACATCCCATATCGATGATTGCCGGAGCCACACGCTCCAACTGGTCCTTACGTGGCTGGAACTTACCTGAAGACTGCCACATGTCGCGATAAACGAGACTGAATTGGATTTTCTTTTTCATTATTATTAGATTTTATTGTGTGTATTCCGGTTTGGTCTATCACACGTGTTCATTTTATGCAAAAATAGGTATTTTTTCTAAATCTAAAAGTTTTTATGACAAAATAATATCGTCCAATCTGAAGATTTATTTGTTTTTTTCGTTTAATGAACATTTTATCATCTTTTTTACGCGATTTTGTAAAATACAAATAGCAAAATAGGTGATAAAGTGTTTAAAACGCACTCTTATCATGACAAATAGACAAGTTTCTATTTGTAACTCGACTTTTGTTATTCCCAAGAAGAATAAACTTTACAAACTGAAAAATGCTCTTTATAATTTAAATTTACAAAACAGCAATAATAGTTGAGTGATGGAATTTAAAATATTAAACTGTTGTCAGAATTGGAAACCGAGGTTTATGTAAAAGTATGGTTCGTTGGTGCGGCTCGAGTAACCGAGCGAAGCACCTACAGGACCGAACATACTGTTGTAATAATATGCTATTTCGCATCCTGTCATCGGCCCTAACTTGAAAAGGTCGCGCAGCTTTTCGCCACGCTGTCCGAATGACAGACGGCCTATGATGTAGTTGTTGTCCATGATGCGCTGCTGTGCCATGATTTGTCCTACTACCAGCATGTTGTCTACAAACTCTATGTGTCCGATACCGGCGAAGGGCACTTGCTGTTCGAGATACATGCCAGGAAGCTGGCCGCCGATGGAGTTGCGCATAATAAGAGGAATATCGTTGCCGAAGAGCAGGCGTCCGCTGACCATGGGCTGGATTACAAAACGGCTGTTGAGCGGAAACGACATGCGCCACATAAAGTCGACTATGCTCAGTCCGGCACGGTCGCCCCGACCAATAAAGTTGTCGGTGTAATATCCGTAGCCTGCGTTGAAGCGTGCTCCGCGTGTAGTGAAAAACCAGCGGTCTTCAGAGTTGTAGTTCAGTCTGAAGATATAGCTGTAGAAGTGCATGTTGTCTAAAGTCTCATATTCAGAAGTAGGACCTGACAACATGTCGTGGAAATCATAGAAGTCCATCTTGACGTTCATGTCGACCGAGAAGTTACGGATGTTGAAACTCAGCAGCTGCAAATTTACCGAGTGCTGGTTGTATGTAAAGTTATAGTCGCGCTGTCCTCTTTGATAGATATTAGTATCATCGTGCCTGAAAACATATGAAAGTCCGATTTTTCCGTAATGCAGCGGATTTATCTGTGCGTCAAGCCGTGCCATCATTCGTTTGCCGAGTCGTCCTGTAAGTTCCAGTATTACTGGTATGCGTGCCTTTATCTGGTGCGACATATTTGCCTGGAGGGCAACCATCTCTTCCGTATCGAATCTCACGCCAAGGTTTATCCGGCTTGTGCGTTTTGATTTCGCCGATATTTTCAGTATGTATCCGTTGCCGCTCTTGTTGATGGTATATCCTGCGCCGGTGTACAGAAAGTTTACGCCGAGGGTAGTTATTGCCTCTTCGATGCGTTTCACCGAAATACTGTCGCCTTTGCCCAACTTATATTTCGATACGATATAGTTGCGGTCTGATGCCACGATGTTGTCAAAGCATACGGAATCAATCTTGATAAAAAGTTCTTCGCTTGTCGGCACCGGGCGTGTCTTGCGCGGCTTGTATATCAGTCCTTCCTCATCAAGTTTGCGTTTAAGCGTTTTCAGCTCGTCCCAGTGTTGCATGGCGGCCTCTTCGCCACGGGCAATCAGAGTGTCTATTGCAGCGCGTGTGAAACTTGCCGACGAATATCCCTTTACGTTCACCTTGATTGGTATGTCGGTCATGTCCCAGTTTTCGTCAAATTTGTTCTTGCAGTTAATGTCAACAATCTGCATCAGTATGTCCGGCCCGCTTTTCAGTTCAGCCGCGGTGCGGTTGTCGCTTTGCACCGACACACCTATTATTATATCTGCCCCCATGCGTTTGGCTATGTCGGCAGGATAATTGTTGCGCAGTCCGCCGTCAACCAGCACCATCGAGTCTTGACGCACGGGCGTGAACACACCCGGAATAGCCATGCTTGCGCGCAGTGCATTAGACAGAACACCGTTGTGAAAGTCGTATTCAGTGTTGTCCACAATGTTAGTGGCAACACACGCGAACGGAATGGGCAGGTCGTTAAAGTCTATCGAGTCGTGATAGCCTACTGTGAGCCTTGTAAACAGCTGCGATAGGTTTATGCCCGTTATCAGTCCGCCGGCGGCGTTGCGCGCCTTGCGGGTTATGCTCAGTGGGCGCGACAGTATGTAGGTGTTCTGCTTGTCGCGCTCAGCCAGACTCTGGTTGCTCACATCTACCTTGTCGGACAGCAGAGTCTTCCAGTCCTGCACTTTAACGAGCGAGTCGAGTGTGGCGGCATCGTAGCCTATTGAGTAAAGTCCGCCGATAAGCGCTCCCATCGACGTTCCCGTGATGATGTCTACCGGAATGCCGGCACGTTCAATCACGCGCAGCACGCCAATGTGCGCCATGCCTTTAGCTCCTCCGCCGCTCAGCACCACGGCCACGCGACTGCGGCACGAGTCCTGCCGCTCTTCAGCCTGTGCCGGCATAAAGAGCAGTATAGTGAGTGTTAAAGCCAAAAATCTCAATAAGCCTTTTTTCATGTTGTCAGATTTGCAGGACCTGCCGCTCTCACTTTGTCGTCAGACAATGATTTCAGCGTCCCATGTTATGGTTAATAAAGCGGTGCTCGGCCATCTTCTCATATTTAGTGCCGGGCTGTCCGTAGTTGGCGTATGGATATATGCTTATGCCTCCGCGCGGAGTGAAATATCCCGTCACCTCTATATATTTGGGGCTCATCAGCTTGATGAGGTCTTTCATTATGATGTTCACGCAGTCTTCGTGGAAGTCGCCGTGGTTGCGGAAGCTGAACAGATACAGCTTCAGACTCTTGCTTTCAACCATTCTCCTTGCCGGAATGTAGCTTATGCGTATCTCGGCAAAGTCGGGCTGCCCGGTGATGGGGCACAGCGATGTAAACTCGGGGCAGTTAAACTGCACCCAATAGTCGTTGTCGGGATGTTTGTTCTCAAATGTTTCAAGCACCTCGGGTGCATAGTCCATTCTGTAGGCGGTCTTTGCGCCAAGGGCTTTCAGTCCCTCGTCTTTTCTGTTTTCTTCAGTCATTATTGTAGATTAAATATTTTCCATACGTTATAGTTCACTCCGTTGTCATACACGTCGGTGCCCTCATGTTGCTTTGTCTTTCTTACAACACGTATCGTTATGGGCAGTACGATGATTTCGTAGAGAGTTTTAAGCACCACCTGCGACACTATTAGCGACAGCATTTCGCCTGCCGGAACCACGCCCGACAGCGCAAGCGGAAAGAATATCAGCGAGTCGGCACTTTCGCCAAACACGGTACTCACCACGGCGCGCAGCGAGAAATGCTTGCCATTTGACGATATCTTCATGCGGCTCATCACGTAAGCATTGATGAACGAGCCTGCCAGGAAGGCTACAAACGACGCAGCCGCAATGCGCGGAGCCAGACCGAACACGGCATGAAATCCCTCGTCGTTATGCCAGTAAGGCGCGCCCGGTATGGCGTCGGCCAATGCTCCGAACACAACAAAGATGAAGTTCATGGCAAAGCCTGTCCATATAAGGAGTCTTGCCTTGCGGAATCCCCATACCTCGCACACGCAGTCGTTGATAATGTAAGACACCGGAAACACGAGCAATCCGCCGGTGATGTTCACCGGTCCGATTGAAATCTGCTTTGTCTCTAACACGTTTGCCGTTATCAGGCAGACGCAGAAAAGTATGCTGAAAAGCATGAACAGCACACTTACTTGTTGCTTTTCTGTTTTCATTTCCTTGTTTTTTAAGAGGTTTATCAAGCACTCTGTGAATAACTTACGGCTGCAAAATTAATAAAAAAACTCAATAAGCTGAGATTATGTGTATAATTATTTGCCTTATGACGATTTATTGAATAACTTTGCATTTATTATATCCGTCAGTCCGTATGGCTGCGGAATGTTGAAAATAACAAATAAAAAACATAAAAAGAACATGAAAAAACTATTGGTAACAGCCTTGTCGATGATGGCAGCCATCTCGATGCAGGCACAGGAAACTGCTTACAAAATCACGGGAACAGTGCCCACGACAGTCACTAAGGTTTATCTTTATGTCATGGGGCAGCGCAGCGCCATAGACAGCGCGGCGGTGAGCAACGGTAAGTTTGAGCTTAACGGCAAGCAGAATCTTAACGAGATACTGATGCTCGATGCCGGCAATGATGGCACGGCATGCTTTAACGACGGAACGCCTTTAGACCTGAATCTGGTTAATAATACAATAACAGGATCAGACCTTAACAAGAAACTCTTTGAATGCAGTCTGCCGTTAAAGAAATACGACGCTACTACTAAGGAGATTTATGACGAATACGAAAAGGTGGCAAGAGACAACAGCGAGGCCGGCAAGGCTAAGGCAAAGGCTCTGGCTGAGCGTTTCAACATGGTGAGAGACTCTATGCTTAACGACATGCTGGGCATAATAAAGGCTAATAAGGACAATCTTATTCCGGCTGTATATCTGAGCCAGATCTACTCTGTGCTTGACTATAACGAGCTGAAAGACCTTCTCAATCCGTCGGCACCTTATTACAATCATCCTGCTATGGCGCACGTTAAGCACCAGCTTGCTGCCTTCGAGAAGCGCATGCCCGGCAAGATGTTCACCGACCTTACGATGAACGACACTGAGGGCAAGCAGCGCAAATTGAGCGAATGGTGCGGCAAAGGCAACTATGTGCTTGTTGACTTCTGGGCAAGCTGGTGCGGACCGTGCCGTCAGGAGATGCCTAACGTTGTGGCAAACTATGAGAAATATCATGCAAAGGGCTTCGAGGTGGTAGGCGTTTCGTTCGACAACAACGGCGATGCGTGGAAGGCTGCCATCAAGAACATCGGCATGAAGTGGCCAAACATCAGCGACCTGAAAGGCTGGAAGTGCGCCGCAGCTCCTGCTTACGGCATCAACGCCATACCGGCTAACGTGCTGCTCGACGGTGAGGGCAAGATTGTTGCCACAGACCTTAGGGGCGAGGCTCTCGGCGAGAAGCTCAAAGAGGTTTACGGCTTCTGATAGGGCAGTGTTGCTTATTGCTTTTATCGAAATGCGTAATGCAAAACAAGGTAAACACACCCTTTGATGCATTTAAATAATAAACTGGCAGAAGAAATCTTTTATTTCACTTTGGAATAAAGTTCACTTCTGCCGGTTTCGTTTTTTTATTCCAAATAGCGTTATAATAAGGAGTTTAACATTGACTCGTTTTTCTGCCTTATTTTTATTGTCTGCCTATTTTTGTTTGACCAAGAAAAACGATTTAAGTTTATCAGCGGCAATCATTACTTTTGTTTTGTCATAGGCAAGATTATATTGCTGAAGATTTTCTACAAAATGTGGCATTCCTATCAGATTATTTGAGAATAAAGTTTCAGGACATACCAGCAGATGCCGTGCAACTGTTGAGGCAATTTCTTCTGTATCATTAGCAAACGGAACTATTACCTCAAGTTTCTCTTTAGGTTTTAATATTTTTACAAACAAGTCCGGAGTAACAGTTGTGCTCTTTTCAATATACATATTAGCTTCCCATTCAATCATAAAAAAATAAAAATCTCCATATCTTTGATATAGTTTCCTTTTTAGAAGTTTGACATCAGGTAAGGTGTCGTTCTCTTCTTCTATAAAGAATATTACTAAATTCTGTTTCGTCTTATTTTCGACAATATGACAAAACGAGCCACTATGGGATTTTTCGCTATGAATTTCATTGAGGCATTTTTTAGTTTTTATCTCATATTTAACTTGACTGTTCATTGTGTTGCAGTAGAGCAGCGCAATAATCAGTAAAACCATATAATATTTTATTCTTTCCATTTTTATAATCGTTTCTTTCCTTCAGAAATTTGCCTGTCGGTTAATTATTATAAACTTTCAGATAAAGGATTTACTCCATTATTCCATTCAGAATGTAACAGTGGCTATCACCTCTATCTTTGCTTCTTTGTCTATTTTATGGTCTTGCCGTATTTTTATTAATTTTACGCATCTCATTAATTCTGCGTCAATAGAAGGGCTGTTTGTCTTGGTCAGAATTGTGATGTCAGAAAATTCATTTTTATAATTCATAAAAAATCTTACATAGACTTTTCCTTTAAATTCTCTGTCGCTGACATTTACGTTAGACCATAAGAAATTTTTATATATCTGTTTTCCTATTTCTTCGGGCGAAGCTCCGGTATATAAATAATGATTTTCATTTATACATTTTATATCTTCGCTTGTTGCTTGCTTTGTCTTGCAACCGACAAACGAAAACATACCAAATGCCAATAATACAATGAGCATCGTGCAAGTTATTATACGATTATGCTCCATCTTGAAAATATTTAATATGTTGCAATTCATGTTGTTGGCATTTTATTTAATCTCCTCCAATATAGCATAATTTCTTTTAAATCTCCGCATCTGTTGACTATATTTAACGGCTCGTCGTCAATATTCTTTCCGTCGGCTTTGCTTCACCGCAGTTTATTTCTCCCGTTTAGAGTCGTTTGTCTAATAGCTTTTCTAAACGACGGTATCATTTTTCAGTAAGCCAATCGCTGCTGGGGCGGTAGCATGCAGATTGATAATTAATCGTGATGCCGTTTAACCATTCTCCTTGCAACGTAAAATAATAACAATATGACGTAAACATAGATGATTTGGGCTTCTGCTGTATAATAAAATTTTAATGTGTATGCATTCTTTGAGACGATGCTTCCGTTAATGATAATATCATGGTAGTAAAATTTTGTTTCTGTCGGTATCAGTCCTATTATAAATCCGATGGCGAAGTTTAAAATATAATATAAGAAACTTTCGATGACATAACTTTTTGCGCTGAATATCTTATCATTAATTCCTGTGACATACAGAAAGTAAAGGAAAGCGGTGTTAATCCAGCCGATGATAAACAAGAGGATTAACAGTTCTACAATAATGCCGTATGCATATTGCGCCTTGTTTATTTGCTCAATAACCGCAGACGGTAAAAGTGTATATGCAGTGATGAAACATAAAATTTGTATACTGCAAAAAGATAAATAGGAACATAGAATTGCTTTAATTATTTTTTTCATCATTTCCTTCGATCTATAACTGTTGCCCGACAGTTCAAATATAGCATAATTTTCTTTGATTATATGCCGTTGGTTATTATTTTTTATATCATGCCCCGCATTTACCTGTTTGACGTAGCAGCTTGAGCGCTTATATGCTTTTTTGTTTCTGTCAAACAAGGCTTATGTTGGTGCCATAGCCGTAGCTGTTTATTTTCTTTGGGCCGGTTTCTGTTTCTTGATTTTGTCAATAGAATTTTTATCGGATAAACTCCTTTATTTATGTATAACGTTTATGCTTTATTCGTCAAGCATTACTGTTTTATTTCTTTAATTCTGATATAATTTGTTGATTCTTCAGGAATGTCCACATAATATCTCCACGATAAAACATACTTGTTGTTTTTATGTTCAAAACGCCAGCCCGTATATTGTTCTCCCTCCAAAGGTTCTTCCTTCCAATAGTTTAATTGTTTTATATCGTCATATATGAGTATTGAGTCGATGCGTATTCCATTGGTCGTTTTGCTCCATTCAGATACGCATGAGTACACCAATATGTTTTTATTGTTGTAAACCACCTGTTCAAATTTCCCGTCAGGATATAATCTTAATGTGTCTTTACTGTTGATTTCGCTGATATATACGCCTGCAGGAGATTCAGCTGACTGTTGTACTGTCCGGATGAAGGCATATATTGCTAATACGACAATCACTAATATCAAGATTATTTTTTTAGAAGATGTTTTCATTTCGGTATTTATTGGTTTTTATATAATGCCCCGTAAACTCAACGGATTTTTTATGATTGCAAATTGCCGATTGGCAACAGCCGCCGTGTCTTTATGATAATGAGATATAAAGAATGACAGACAATAATCGCAATGGATGCTGAAAGCAAAACTTAAAATAAAATTAAAATATGATAATGCTTGATTCATATACAAATGGGATATAGTGTTGTTTATGAATTTATCTGTGTTCTCCTTGCAGATAGTCAATTGCAGTTTGCAGTTGCTCATCCACACCACGTATCATCCCTTCAGCTGTAGGTTCTACAATCATATCAATCTTCACACCGTTACGCTGGGCATTTGTTCCGTCAGGATAACATACACCCAACCCCGTTAAGTTGAAGGCTGCATATGGAAGTTGTATCCTGGTAACATTGCCGTCTGCTCCTGCTGTCTGGCTTCCAATTGTCACAACTCCAGGTATAGTCTGTAAGAACATAGCAAAGTATTCAGACATCGATTGGGTGCATGCATTTACCAATAATACAATCTTACCTCCATAAAGTTTGTCAGGATTTGCAGTCTTTCCCGTCAATAGTGTAGATCGTATTAAACTTCCTGGACAATCGGCCTGTGGCAGTAGCACTTCTGCCGCTTCCCGTGCTTGGGAAAAGAAGTATGTAGGAAATAATTTGTGAATCACATCATATTCTGCCGGGTAAGCACGTAAATCAATAATGAGTTTATCATAGGATGCTAGAAAATTCTTCAAATTCTGTTCATCTTTGCAAGTGAGACTGCCAATATTGATACGGGCAATGCCATTTGCGACCACCTCTAATTCTGGTCTTGGCGGTGCATATAACGAAGAATAGATTCTGGAGACAAACTTATCCCCTTCAACTGACGAAATTTCCGTAGTGAAAATTTTTCCTTCGCGTACATATTTAATCTGAACTTTTTTCTTTGCAGTAATCAACGTGGCATACGAGCCATCACGAAGAAGTGAATTTCTGTTGGAATGAGGTATATATGATGCAAGTTCATTCAGACGGTCTATTGGACTAATAGAGTCAATGAGTATGATTTCATCACCTACTGCAAGATTATTTGAAACAATAGAACACGTATCTGTGACAAATAGGCGATCTTCTGCGAATCTGCATACCAGGGGGACAAAGCGTCCTCCGAAAATCGGGCTGTACAATGAATTGACATGTGTGTCACACAATTCGGAAACCATTCTGGAATACAAGGCGGAGAAGCTGATAGAATGGTCAAACGCTAATGCTATATATTCTGCAAGTATGTCATCCCATGGACGGTCTGTCAGATTACGGTTAGGCGAATAGCTGTCAACAGCATTCCAGAATTTAGCGACACCGAGAAGACGGTATGCAACATCATCTTGCGGTATGTCTGAATATTGCGTCTCAATATACGAAACATTGACAGGCGTCTGTTTTACGTATTGATTATTTTCCGGGTCCGCATCTCTGAGTTTCATAAGGCTCTCACTCAGTGCTTTTCCTAATGACACAGAGTCTGAAATCCAGTTGAAGTCATTAAAAGTTTCTAAGTTTCTGTCATCTGTTTTATCACGTATAGCATAAGAGCCCAATCCTGATATCCATTTTAAACAAATGTCATTTTTCATGGAATCCGGTGTCTGAAGGACATCATTTAATAAACAGAAATATTCAGCATCCGCATTGATAGAACGGGAAGCAAAAGCTGGATGGTGATACTTGGCAAACCCCCAAATCCGTGAGGCCTGGACAATCGCATGGATTTGCAAACTGTCGGGTTCTTCCGGCAGTTTAAGCTCGGCATAAGCCTGCTCTGTTGAAGGTGACTTTGTTTCTACACTACAACTATAAAAAGTCAGCCCTGCAATAATGAGAATGACTTGAAATAAAATGTAATTTCGTTTCATATATTTTTTAGTATTAGTATCACAATAATTATTTCATATAAGCAATATCAGCAATATACAAAGACTAAATCGCTATCTTATAGATATAAATTAGCCTAACCAATCTGTAAAGAATATGATAAAGTCAAGAATTCTTTCTATGAATTTATCGAACTTTCTTTTTACACCTTTCCAATATATTTTTCTCATAATTCATCATTCCAATATTTCATAACAGTGACAATCGACAAACTGTCCGTTCTTGAAACAGGCTTTCTTGAAGATGCCGCACTTATGGAAGCTGGCTTTTTCGAGAACCTTCATCAATGCCGGGTTATCCGCTTTGCTTCATGCTCGCAGTTTGAATGATTTCATCATTATTGTCCAATTACGCCATAAAGATACGCTTATTCCACAAATTCACTATATTACATCAATCTTTTTATTCCTCATATTCATAGATTAAATAACAAAAAGGAGAGAATCTTTCGGTATCGAGCCGACTGATTCTCCCTTCTTTTCTCTGTATTTGTTCTATAATGACTTATCATACGATTGAGAATCCACGGAAATACATATATTTGTATTTTAATATCAAAATCACACAATTTTGAGATGCCTATTTTATTTGGCGGAAAGGAGGCAAGCGATGATAAAACAAGAATTAAAGATATATTCCAAAATAGTAACTATTATAGCTTCCATAATTGGCCTATGTGTTTTTGTGTCGCTGTATTTAGTTTTACCTATTCCGAGGGGTAGTAAAGTTAGTAATGATTATTATACTTAC
>ENA-OZHK01000380-OZHK01000380.1-human-gut-metagenome-genome-assembly--contig:-NODE-380-length-13692-cov-5.446506_pt1 | contig 13692 bp, 14 predicted proteins | sample MGYA00244048_ERZ653690 | MGnify/ENA primary metagenome ERZ653690 (study PRJEB26926, sample SAMN06165197) | human gut metagenome | biome: ENVO:00009003; feature: ENVO:2100002; material: ENVO:00002003...
TCGTCGGCAGCGTCAGATGTGTATAAGAGACAGGATCATGCAGATGGAAGGCCTGACCAACGCCGAGTTTGCCGAGAAGATTGGAATTTCCACATCTTCCTTGTCGCACATCTTTAACGGACGGAACAAACCCAGTCTGGAAGTTGTCATGCGGATACATAAAGCCTATCCTCATATCAATATCAACTGGTTGCTATATGGTGAAGGCGAAATGCTGGAGCCTGAGAATCGCGAAAATGTGGATATAGCTCCGGTCGGTTTCGATTTTCGCAGGGAAAATGGGTCAGAAGCGCCTCTTTATACCCCTAAAGAAGTTGTGCGTGAGGAAGTTAAGTATATAGAAAAGCCTCAACCGAAAATTACCGAAATAAGAGTATTCTTTGATAATGGTACCTACCAGGTATTTAAACCGGACAAATGAGTCCTGTATTCGGTAGGGTCATTGATTTAGTTATCGGGTAAATTCCTTATCTTTGCAGGTAAGAAACGAATTTACCCGATTTTTTATGAAAAAATACATTCTAGATTTGACGGTCACTGAGAACATCCGGTTACATTCAAACTATGTTCTTATCAAGTTGACCCAATCTGATCCGTTGCCGGAAATGCTTCCGGGTCAGTTTGCAGAGATTCGCGTAGACGGTTCGAACACCACTTTCCTGCGTCGTCCCATTTCCATTAATTATGTAGACAGAAAGGCGAACGAGGTATGGTTTCTGGTACAGCTGGTGGGCGACGGGACACGCAAGCTCGCTACCGTACAGAAAGGAGACATAGTTAACGTAGTACTGCCCTTGGGGCATGGCTTTACCATTCCCGCAACACCCGAAACGAAAGTGTTACTGGTCGGTGGCGGTGTAGGTACTGCCCCGATGCTTTATCTGGGTGAAGCCTTGTTGAAAACGGGATGCAAGCCTACGTTCCTGTTGGGCGCCCGTTCGGCAAACGATTTGCTTCAGCTTGAACAGTTTGGGGCTTTGGGAGATGTCTACACCACTACCGAAGACGGAAGCATGGGTGAAAAAGGTTATGTAACCATGCATAGCGTACTTCGTGAACGGAAGTTCGACATGATTTATACCTGTGGTCCGAAACCTATGATGATGGCCGTGGCCAAATATGCCAAAACTGCCGGTATAGATTGTGAAGTGTCGCTCGAAAATACCATGGCATGTGGTGTAGGTGCGTGCCTGTGTTGTGTAGAAAAGACCGACGAGGGGCATGTGTGTGTATGTAAAGAAGGTCCGGTATTTAATATAAAGAAATTGTTATGGCAGATTTAAGTGTAAACATCGGTAAATTGGAAATGTCGAATCCGGTGATGACAGCATCGGGAACATTCGGCTATGGTCTGGAATTCCAGGATTTTGTAGATTTGGAAAAGATCGGCGGTATCATTGTAAAGGGTACTACTCTGCATCATCGTGAGGGAAATCCTTATCCGCGTATGGCAGAGACTCCGATGGGTATGCTTAATGCCGTAGGTCTGCAGAACAAAGGTGTTCATTATTTTGTAGACCATATCTACCCGCAGATAAAGGATATCCGTACCAACATGATTGTGAACGTATCTGGTTCGCAGGTGGAAGATTATGCTGAAACGGCCGGCATTATTAATGAACTGGAAAACATCCCCGCTATTGAACTGAACATATCATGCCCCAACGTGAAGCAGGGGGGAATGGCTTTCGGCGTAAGTGCCCGGGGAGCCGAGGAGGTGGTGAGCGCTGTGCGTAAGGTATACCACAAGACACTTATCGTGAAGCTTTCGCCAAATGTAACAGATATTACAGAGATTGCCCGTGCGGCCGAGGCTGCTGGAGCCGATAGCGTTTCGCTCATCAATACGCTGTTGGGTATGGCTATCGATGCTGAGAAGCGCAAGCCTGTGCTCTCTACCATAACAGGAGGTATGAGTGGGGCTGCCGTCAAGCCTATCGCTCTGCGTATGGTATGGCAGGTGTCAAAAGCCGTGAAGATTCCGGTTGTAGGTTTGGGAGGTATCATGACTTGGAAGGATGCTGTAGAGTTTCTTCTGGCAGGTGCCACTGCCATTCAGATCGGTACGGCCAACTTTATTGATCCTGCTGTTACGGTTAAGGTGGCTCAGGGAATAAACGATTATCTCGATCGCCACGGATACGCTTCGGTTCGTGATATCATCGGTGCATTGGAGGTATAAAATATTTACATAATAGCCTTGGGCATTACTATATAGAAAAGGCGGAGAACATACGGGAACGATACCCGATAGGTTCTCCGCCTTTTGTTTGTCATGTATTGACGGGAAGAATCCCGTCATCAGCCGGAAATGTTGTTTATTCAGAAAGCTCTATTTTTGTTAGAATTATTTATCTTCCAGCAAGTCGGGGCGCAGACGTTGGGTACGCTCCAGCGACTGTTGGAATTCCCATTCGCGTATTTTCGCTTCGTGTCCCGAGAGTAGGATATCGGGCACCTTCCATCCTTTGTATTCAGCCGGGCGTGTATATACAGGCGGTGCCAGTAAATTATCTTGAAACGAATCCGACAAAGCCGATTGCTCGTCGGAAATCACTCCCGGGATAATGCGCACAATTGCGTCTGCAATGACGGCGGCTGCCAGCTCTCCACCGGTAAGTACATAATCACCTATACTGATTTCCTTGGTAATGAAATGTTCCCTGATACGGTAGTCTATCCCTTTGAAGTGTCCGCACAGAATAATCAGGTTCTGCTTCAGTGAAAGGGCGTTCGCCATCGGCTGGTTGAACTGCTCCCCGTCGGGGGTAGTGAAGATTACCTCGTCGTAGTCACGTTCGGCCTTCAGGGCTGAGATGCATCGGTCTATCGGTTCAATTTTCATTACCATCCCTGCACAGCCTCCGAAGGGGTAGTCGTCCACCTTCCGGTAGCGGTCGTAAGCATAGTCGCGCAGGTTGTGGATATGAAATTCGGCGATGCCTTTCTTTTGGGCACGGCTCATGATGGAACAGTTGAAGAAGCCCTCAATCATCTCGGGCAGAACGGTTATAATATCTATTCTCATATGTTCATGTTATTTTCCGCAAAAGTACAAAGTTTCTGTTGTACCCACACCGCCTCTTGCACATTTTTCTTATTTTTGCACGAAACTTCATACCGGATATTATGACTGAAACAGATGAAATAAAAAGAATAGACCAGTTGCGTGAGGAACTGCATCTTCATAACTATAATTATTATGTATTGAACGCACCTGTCATTTCCGACCAGGAGTTCGACCGCATGATGCGCGAACTTCAGGATCTGGAGGCACGTCATCCTGAACATTTCGACGAGAATTCTCCCAGTGTGCGTGTGGGGAGCGACTTGAACAAGAATTTTACCCAGGTAGTGCACCGGTATCCTATGCTTTCGCTGGGAAATACCTATTCGCAGGCTGAGGTTACTGAGTTTTATGACCGTGTGAAGAAGTCGCTCAACGAGGATTTCGAGATCTGCTGTGAAATGAAATTCGATGGAACTTCCATTTCTCTTACCTACGAAGACGGTAAGCTGGTACGTGCCGTGACTCGAGGCGACGGAGTGAAGGGTGATGACGTGACCGACAATGTAAAGACCATCCGTTCCATTCCTCTGGTACTGCATGGAAGCGGATATCCGAAGAGCTTCGAGATGCGCGGCGAAATTCTGATGCCTTGGGATGTGTTCGAAGAACTGAACCGTGAGCGCGAATTGCGTGAGGAGCCTCTTTTCGCCAATCCGCGTAACGCCGCTTCGGGTACGCTCAAGTCGCAGAATTCGGCTGTGGTAGCATCCCGTAAACTGGACGCTTACTTATATTATATGTTGGGTGAGGATCTTCCGCACGACGGGCATTATGAGAACCTGCAGGAGGCCGAGAAATGGGGGTTCAAGATATCGCATATAGCCCGCAAGGTGCGTACCCTTCAGGAAATCTTTGATTTTATCGATTACTGGGATGTGGAGCGCAAGAACCTTCCCGTAGCTACCGACGGTATCGTGCTGAAGGTGAACTCCCTCCGCCAGCAACGTAACCTGGGCTATACCGCCAAATCGCCCCGTTGGGCCATTGCCTACAAGTTCCAGGCCGAACGCGCGCTTACCCGTCTCTTGAAAGTGACTTATCAGGTGGGACGTACCGGAGCTATTACGCCGGTGGCCAACCTGGAGCCTGTGCAGCTCTCTGGAACGGTAGTGCGTCGGGCTTCTCTGCATAACGCCGATATCATTGCTTCGCTCGACCTTCACATAGGTGACATGGTTTATGTTGAGAAAGGTGGTGAGATTATTCCCAAAATTACAGGTGTAGACCTGGCTTCGCGTCCTGCGGGAAGTGAGAAGGTTATTTTTATTACTCATTGTCCGGAGTGCGGAAGCAAGCTGGTGCGTTATGAAGATGAGGCTGCACATTACTGTACCAATGAAACGGCTTGTCCGCCCCAGATTAAAGGACGCATCGAGCATTTCATTTCCCGTAGGGCGATGAATATCGAAGGTCTGGGTCCTGAAACGGTTGATCTCTTTTATCAGGAGGGCTTGATTCATGACGTGGCCGATCTGTACGATTTGAAGGCTGCCGATATCAGCCGTCTGGAACGTCTGGGCGAGAAATCGGCCGAAAACATTATCAGCGGTATAGCCCGTTCCAGGGAGGTGCCTTATGAGCGCGTGCTTTTTGCCTTGGGCATCCGTTTTGTGGGCGAGACCGTAGCCAAGAAGGTGGCCAAGGCGTTCCCTTCCATAGATGCATTGGCAGCCGCTACACTCGATGACCTGATACATGTTGACGAAATAGGCGGACGGATAGCCCAAAGCATCATTCAGTATTTTGCGAACGGAAAGAATCGGGAAATCATAGAACGCCTGCGTAAGGCCGGACTGAAGATGGAAGCCGACCCGTCACTCACGGCCGCCTATTCCGACAAGCTCCAAGGCAAGTCGGTAGTGATAAGCGGTGTGTTTACCCGCCATTCGCGCGATGAATACAAGGAACTGATAGAAAGGCACGGAGGCAAGAATGTAGGCAGTATTTCCCGGAAAACTTCCTTTATTTTGGCGGGTGACAATATGGGCCCCAGCAAACTGGAAAAGGCGAGGGCGCTGAACATACCCATCATTGATGAAACCCGTTTTCTGGATATGATAAATGAAGAGTGAATTCTTTCAGACTTTAACTGATAAGGCAAAAAAACAAATAAAATAGTAGTTTGGATAGAAAATATTTGTAATTTTGTACTCCGATTTAGCGTTTATTATTGATTATGATACAAAGAAAGCTGAAAGGAATGGGGGTGGCGCTCGTTACTCCGTTCAATGAAGATGGAAGCGTAGATTATAATGCACTGGTAAGATTGGTTGAATACCAGGTGCAGAACGGTACGGACTTTCTCTGTGTATTGGGTACTACGGCAGAAACCCCTACATTGACTGCCGAAGAGAAGAAGCAGATAAAGAAGGTGGTGATAGAACGTGTAAACGGTCGTGTGCCCATCCTGTTGGGAGTGAGCAGCAACTGTACACAGACCGTTGTAGATACCTTGAAGAACGACGATATGAGGGGAGTGGATGCCGTATTGGTGGCTGTTCCTTACTACAATAAGCCTTCGCAGGAAGGGATCTACCAACATTATAAAGCTATAGCCGAAGCTACCGATCTGCCTGTGGTCCTGTACAATGTACCGGGCCGTACTGGGGTGAACATGACGGCCGAGACTACCTTGCGTCTGGCACGCGATTTCAAGAACATCGTTGCCATCAAGGAAGCTTCCGGTAACATAACCCAGATGGATGACATCATCAAGAACAAGCCCGAGGATTTCGATGTGATTTCAGGGGATGACGGAATTACTTTCCCGCTGATCACTTTGGGGGCGGTAGGTGTCATTTCGGTAATCGGAAACGCTTTTCCGCGGGAGTTCAGCCGTATGACCCGTCTGGCATTGGCTGGCGACTATAACAGTGCGCTTACTATCCACCATAAGTTTACAGAACTGTTCAAGCTGTTGTTTGTAGACGGGAATCCTGCCGGGGTCAAGGCTATGTTGAGCATGATGGGCATGATTAAGAACAGGCTTCGCCTGCCGTTGGTCCCTACTCGTATCACAACTTTCGAACAGATGAAGAAAATTCTGGATGAACTGAAAATAAAATGCTGATATCGCTTCTGTTTCCTGAACGGGTATTTAGGTTTTCCCGTTTAAGGAAATAAAGCAAAAAAGAGCGGAGTGAAATGGCCTTAGGCTGTTTTCTCCGCTCTTTTCATATGTTCCGGCGAATTCCGAAAGGCTTTGCAGAGGGAATTCTACCGTTTGTTATGGAACCTGTATCCGAAACCGAGCATCAGGTTGTTCGGATCCTTGAATTTCGAGAGCTGGTAGCCCACGTGCAGGAAAAGGTTTTTCGTGACGGATGTCTTTAATGCCAGAATCTGATAGAAACCTTCCGTATCTTTTCCTTTGGATAGCAGGTTTCTTCCGATACCGAAATTGATCGAGAATATGGGCATGACAAATTCACACCGGAGTGAAAGGCCCATACTGAACTGTTCCTTGAAAGGCGGGCGGTAGAACTTGATGGCGTCTCCGGTCAATTCGGGGTCTATGATATGTTCTTGGATGTTGGCGCTTTCATCGTATTGTGCATCCAGCGATACGCCGGCCTTGAAATACTTGTTGAAATTGTACATCGGGTTGAAGTTGGCTCCTATGATACCGAACGAGCCCGGTACCAGTGTGCTGTGGTCGTCCCAGTTCAGACCTTTGATACGGGTAGCACCGTATACGATCACGTCATAGCTGATGTGTTTCCGGAACGTTGTGTGAGGTACGGGGAATGTATTGTCCTGTACAGTATTTCCAAAAGTACGTACCAGTCCTATTCTTCCTCCCAAGGTGTTCACGCCGGCGTTGGGATAATGGCTGTTGCCGTTCGAAAAATGGCTCAGGTCTACACCTGCATTCAGGCGCCAGTTGGGTGTGATCTGCCAGTTCAGCAGTACACCTATATTCATGTAGGCGTTGATATTCGAACCTGTTACATTGTTGTTGGGGGCATCCTTGTTTGTCTTCCACCCGAAAGAAGCCCCGAAGTTCCATTCGTAATCCAATGAGAGTCTGGACGATATCCGGGCTATACGCGATCCTTGGAACACATATACGGAAACGGGGGTTCCCAGTTCTTCCTTGTCGGAAAAGGAGCTGTATGCTACACCTATTCCCTGATAGGTATTCGGATATAGGCGTCCCAACTCCGAATGTGGACTGAAACGGAAGGCGTATTGCAGGTGTCCCGACAGGGCGGTACGTATGGGCTTGCCTTTTGCGTTGTTCCCGTCGAAAAAGCCATTGACAGGCGCAATGTATCCCGGGCGGAAGTTTATTCCCAGTTCGTGGACAAGACCTTTCCGGTTCTGTACCGTGTCGTTTCCGGCCGGGACGATTTTTTGTGCATACGAGGGCATCTGTATGGTCAGTGCTGCCGAGAGCAGGCAGGCGATGTGTATTCTTCTGTTCATGGTGTTCAATCAGGTTTTGTCTGTGTTTCGTAGTTCCTTGCGTTTTCGGGTATCGGGTATGTGTTTACTGTCATGCCCGACGTGTCCGGCACTTTGTAGGTCAGATGTCCGCCGAATCCTATCCGTTCGCCGGTTTTCGTGTTCCATATATAGATGGTATAGTCACAGTCCAGTACTTTGTATATGGTATACCAATTTATTTCGACATCGGTATAGGCGTCGACGGTTATTTCGGTTTGGTCGTCTGTTGTGACCGGTATTCTGTTCTTTTCCTTGAAGGGGACGGTTTCGGGAGAGAAGGTCAGCTCTCCATCCTCACTTTCCGCTGCGGGTATTTCCACCATGGTTCCTTCCAGCAGCGAGTATATGTCGGAATTCCAGGTGTCGTTCGTGAAATAGAGTTCCTTATATTCGTCCGGAGTATCTACTATCCAGGGAAAGGATTGCGACGAATTGTTGTGAAGGGTTATTTTGTTATGGTCTTCTCTTACGGAACTGACGGATGGTGTCTGGAAAACAATGCTGTCGAAGACATAAAGTTTGGAAGTCCGTATGTTCAGGATAATCTGCCGGTTGTCATACTCGTTTCCTACTTCAAGGTATATCTGTCGGTTGTCATTGGTGGCGTTTTCGGCCATTATCTTCAGGGTTTCCGGGCCGTCTTTCAGGAACGTGACTTTGAAAAGCCCTTCATTGTTCTGGTACACCACTTTTCCAAGTCCGCTCAAGAGTGGGGAAGAGTCTCCTGGTTCGATGGGGTTTCCTTCCTGGTCGTATGCCGAAATCTCGCAGCGTGTCATCGTTATAAATGTCTCGTAGACAGACAGAATATCCCAGTTGGCAGCGGTAAAGACTATTTCAATGCTGTCTCCGTTTCCTTCCATGTCAAGGCTGGAGGGAAAATGATCATAGTCATGGAAATTGTCTATAAATATGTCGCTGTTGCAGGAACTGAATGATGCCGCCGATATCAATGCCCACAAGATCAAGTAGTAAAAAGATGCTTTCATGTTGTTTTTCATCATTAAAGGGACTCTGTGTCAATTGCCATTTCTAAATGCCCGATCATTTTTTCGGATAGACGTTCAGTTCTGTACGGAGTCCGTTCCGGTCTTCCAGAACGAACGTCATCGGTTCGTCCTTATCCCACATCTGGACCTGGAGTACGTCATATTCCTGCTTGCCTGCCTTGGAAATCACCAGAATGAACGGACTGTTGTTATCCGGCCGACTGATGATTTTCCAGTTGCCCTCACCGTATTTCAGGGGGAAGTAGACCATTTCATTTTTTCCTGCTTGGAAAGATGTTGTTTCCGATCGGATGTCGCATCCTCTTGCCGTCACGGCTTCTACGTAAAAGATGCTGCCTCTTCTGTCCTTCAGTATATACCAGTCTCTTCCGTCGGGAGCAAGAGGAGTGAGCACATAACCATAACCTGCCCCCAAAGTCAGTTCGGTGGCATGCGAGCCTGTCTGCCGAATGATGGAATACCCTCCCACGCCTTGGTTGAAGCTGCTTTCCATGGGGCATCCATAATTCAGGTAAATGGAATGGTAAACAGAAATCAGGGATGAATCGGAACTTTCGATAAAGAATTTCCGGGAATATCCGTTTTTATCGGTAATGGTCAGGTAAGTTACGGGGTCTATAAGTTCCACCTTTACGTGGTTTCCGGTTATATCCGCACTGCCTTGTGTGTATCCGTTGGTACATTCTACGTATGCCTGGTAGCCTCCGTTCCCCGAAACGATATCGAATTCACAGGATGTCTTGTCGGTCCGGATGGTGTCGCCTACCGAAAAGGACAGCATGGACGGAAGTTGGGGAGAGTCGTTGCTACAGGAACCGAACGTTAGGGTTGCCGTCAACAGGCATATCCGGAGCATGCCTGCAAGTGTTTTATCTGTCTTCATATCAGGTTTCTGTCTCTATTATTTGACAAAGGAATAAAATCCTGCTTATATATGCAACAAAACAAGATCCATTTTACCGATAAAATCCCGTCCTTCAGGTTTTACTGCATCGCAGCAATAAATTTCCTGTAAAAAACTTGCATTATTCCTTTAATCGATTTATCTTTGCATAAAAATTAAGTTTTTATTCAATTATCAATATGTACCGGACCAATTACTTCAATAACAGAATCGTGAATACACAGCTTTGCTGGGGTATCGTGATACTCATTGCCCATTGGTTCTCCGGTTTTATCCTATCTTAACCGACATTATTCCGTCTTGATAAGAGTAGTGGGAAGTTCTTGCAGGCCTTCCCGTCGTTGCAGTCTTTCCGCATGGATGGAAAAGAGCTTCGTGCTTGTACCATGCCTCGGAAATAACGTTTAACCAGTTATCATTATGTTGTATTTAAGTATATTGTTTGTCGGTTCCATTATAGGTTTTTTATTTCGTAAAGTACGTGTTTTCAAGAAACTGGATAAATCCATTTCATATACCATCTGGGTAATGCTGTTCGTTTTCGGGATTACTATCGGTTCGAACAAGTCCTTGATGAGCAGTGTAGGAGATTTGGGTTTCCAGGCTTTTATCATGGCTGCCTGCGGGGTGCTGGGCAGTGTATTGGCTGCCCTGTTGGCATACAGGTTCCTGTTTAACCGGAAGAAAGGAGGAGAATATGAAAAGTAATCTGATGGTCATCGTGTCATTACTGGCAGGTATCCTGTGCGGATACTTCATCCAGTCGCCTTTGCTGGGACATTGCAATGAAATTTCACATTATATCCTGATGTTCCTGGTTCTCCAGGCGGGGCTGAATATAGGTGCCAATAGTGATTTCGGCTATATGAAGAACAATTTCCGTTTTTCATCGCTGATGTTTCCGGCCTTTACCGTAGCGGGTACCTTGTTGTTTTCGGCTATAGCCAGCGTTTTCCTTGCCATGAACTTGTCCGACGGGCTGGCTGTGGGGAGCGGTTTCGGATATTATTCCCTGTCGTCTATCATGATTGTGCAGTTCAAGGAAGCGTCGGTAGGAATGGAGCTGGCATCCAGGTTAGGTGCGGTAGCCTTGCTTACGAATGTGTTCCGTGAGCTGTTTGCGTTGATAGGAGCGCCTCTCTATGCCCGGAAATTCGGTAAGCTGGCTCCCATATCGGCTGCCGGTGTCACGTCGATCGATGTGTGCCTGCCTTCCATCAGCAAGTATTCGGGGCAGGAGTATGTTCCGGTGGCCATTATACAGGGGATTGCACTGGAAATTGTCATTCCTGTGCTCATCACTTTCTTCTGCAGCTAGAGTAGAAATTCCTGTGTCAAGCATGAAAATATGTTATAAAGCATAATTTTTCTTTGTTTTCTTAGGCCGTTAAGTAATAATTGCTTATCTTTGCAACAGATTTCCACAGAAATAGGTTCTGATATTCAGTCCTATAAAGTATGTTCCGGGTAGAAATCACTGTAAAGGACAGTCCCGGATAGTATTAACTAAAATCAAATTACATGATCAAAAATGTAAAGTGGTTTTTTGTTGTATTAGTATTCAGTTCCTTAATCTCCCTTTCATTTGACAAAGGGAGTGTACCGACAGAGAAACTGTTGCCGGGTGATAAGGCTCCGCAATTGTCACTCTGTGAAGGCGTACAGCCGCTCAACCTGCAGGCCGATCCGAAAGGATATACATTGTTGAGCTTCTGGGCAAGTTACGATGCAGTGTCCAGACAAAAAAACGCTGCATTGGCTCACCTGGCAGGCAAGTATGACCGGGTGAGGATGATTTCGGTTTCTTTCGACCGTTATGCATCGGTGTTCCGGGCATCGGTCAGACAGGACGGACTTTCGGACGCCGACTGTTTTGTAGAAACTATGGGTTCCGATTCGGAGGCTTATCAGGCTTTCGGTCTGGAAGAAGGTTTCCAGAACTACTTGCTTGACAGCCGTGGCGTAATTGTTGCCAAGAACATTACAGCTGCCGAATTGGCTTCTTATCTGGACTAGGCCGGAGCCGGGTCTGATGATGGGAAGAATGGGTTAGAACATTTGAATACAACAAAAAGCAGAAAGTTGCCTGTCCTTGCGTTTTGAGCAGGGCGGGCAACTTTATTTTTTCTGTACAGAAGGTAGAATAAAATAAAAACGTTACATTTGTGAAGTCCGCCATCTCCGGACAGCAGAGACATTACACAGACTGAATTTGTGACAACTAAATCTATGAGAAATGAAAAAGAATGTATTCTATAAGTTCGGGACGGTTCTGGTCCTTTTCCTGTCGGCCTGTGGCACGGTAACCCGCCTGGACTCTTTCAAGCAATGTGAAGTTTCGGTCGATTCCATCAACAGCATGAAATTATATGAAGCATATCTGGTGCCGGTAGACCGCCAGGGGAAATACGTGTATGAAGAATTTCTCCTGCCCGAAATGTACGACCATTGCGAGCTGGTTTCGAGCAATGCCATGACCCAGGCTTCTGTCATAATGCAGATTTACTTCGATGCGGAGGGAAGGGTAAGGAAGTGCATGAACCGCTGGGCCGACGGCGGGAGCCTCAACAGCATCGCTTACTACGGTGAAGACGGAGCCTTGATTTATTCGGCCTTTGCCAACGGATGCAAGGACTACGGGTGCGTATTTGCGCACGGCGGCAGGATGAGAGTGGAGCACACCTATTCCAAAGACTGGCTGAGGAATGATTTTCTTACAGCCGTTTATATGAGTACCGACGAGCTGGCCCATCATTTTGATATAGAGCTGAAGATGCCCGATAACTGCCGGGGAATTACGTTCAGTCCCGTACAATGTGGCGAATGGGCGTTCATCAGTGCAGGGAACGTTTATGGAAGTCCGCACAGGAAGGCTGTACGGCAGTTTGACGAGAGTCTGGAGATCGGCTTCGGTCGGGAAGTGCGTATTGACAGCATAGCCAGACGCTGGTGCCGGATAAAGGTGCCGGCCATGGACAGCCTGACGCTGTATGTGCCCATAGACAGCGTTGAGGTGAGCCAGGTAAACGAAGGCAAGATTTCGTTATAGATCAGGGCCTGTTCCGGAGCATTATAGGCTTGTTTCTCAGACACCTTGTCGTTTGAAGTGAAGGAACTTGTCATTCTGACCGAAAGATCAAGTTCTTTTTCCTTAAAGATGAAGTTCTTTTCTGAAAACATCTTGAAGAATTTCCTTAAAAAAAGATTTCTTAGGAATATCAGAAGTACAGAAATGAGCCTCTTTTAATCCTATAATCCTTTTATCATTCATATTTGAGTCAACCAACCGTATAAAAGAATCCCTATCTTCAAACTTTGCATACAATTCTGCTCGCCATTCATCGGGGGATTTTGAAAATAACTTTTGAAAATGCAGCACATCCCAATGCCTGATTTCTGTATCTATCTCTTTTTTTGCTTGATCCATTAACTTCATGTCACCTAAAAAAAGAGCCAAGGCAACTTTGAACTCAAAAATACGATACAGTTTAATCGGATTATGTTCCGGGATAAATGAAGAAGATAATTGATTGAGCCATTGCCATACATCACTGACTACAACTTCTGGATTGAAAAATAGCCCAAACTGTTTCTCGGCAAAGTCGGAAGCACTTTGAAACAGCCTGTCATGGGAAGCATAGTCTATATAAAACTGGGTTCTATTCTTACCCCAAAGCTCAGTGTGAAAAACGGGTATGTTTCTTTTCTGTATGGATTCTTCCCATAATGGCAAACATTCGAAGATGATACGATATTGTTTTGAAAAGATTTTATCAATCCTTAATCCCCACAAAACGATGTCAGCCTTCATATATAAAGTAGAAGGTGTATAAGGAGATAAAATAGGAAATCTCTCTTGCCAATCATCAATTATCTCTTTTTTTACCATGATGATTTTAATTTGACTACATTATTCCGATAATCTGCTATTGATAATACTAAACTGCCAACGAAAATTTGGCATTTGAATGCAAATATACGAACTCTGGGCATTTTCAATTGTATAATTGATGACTTTATAATAGTCATAGAGCAATTATCAAAATGAAGGAGAATCCATCAGCCATACACCGAAGATTCTCCCTTTTCTTTTATTCTTCAGAAAGCAGTAGATATTCCACCTTCCATCTTCGTTCGATACTTGGAACTACCTTATTTCAACAGCTATATGACAAATATCAGTATGAACCAACATTCTGTTTGATGTAATCTTTCTTTTTCCTTAACGGTTTTCTTAAAAGAAATATATACTTTTGTAT
>ENA-OZHK01000393-OZHK01000393.1-human-gut-metagenome-genome-assembly--contig:-NODE-393-length-13391-cov-5.210558_pt1 | contig 13391 bp, 10 predicted proteins | sample MGYA00244048_ERZ653690 | MGnify/ENA primary metagenome ERZ653690 (study PRJEB26926, sample SAMN06165197) | human gut metagenome | biome: ENVO:00009003; feature: ENVO:2100002; material: ENVO:00002003...
GCGATCGTCGGCAGCGTCAGATGTGTATAAGAGACAGGCTTGATGATTGCGGGAGCAATGTTGATAATTCCGGCGTGCAAGAAAGATCCGGTAGTGGAGAAACACAAACAGACAACGGTATCTTCGTCTGACAATGATTCGGGGAAAAAAGACGAACAACCATCCTCATCGCCGGACGAGGCCGCGGTCCTTACGCGTATAGAGGTCGTAACTCCTCCTGTTCGGACAACTTATCTGCTTTGCTCCACAGATCCTGTCAGTCTGGATGGCTTGGTTGTGGAAGGAATATATAGTAACGGAGAACGGAAGAAGCTGGAGGTTACGGCGGAAAATCTTTCCGGATTTTCTACGGAAAAGGCTGTAGAGCAACTGCCGGTGACAATTTCTCTGAAGGAGAAGCAGGCTTCTTTTATGGTGAAGATTATTGATTACGTCGTAACTGACGGAGTATTAACGGAAGTCCTTGAGAAACAAGGAGAGGTCTATCGGGTACCTGCGGAAGCGAAGGTTATCAGTCCGACAGCTTTTTCCACTTGTGTATTTGATAAAATCGTTCTCTCGGAAGGTGTAGAGGAAATACAAGCCGATGCATTTAGAGGAAATCCGGTAAAAGAAATTGTCTTCCCGAAAAGTTTGAAGACGTTAGGCGAATATTGTTTCTATGGTTGCCGTAACCTGAGCCGAATAGACTTGTCGGTTACGCAGGTACAGCTTATTCCTAAGCGCGCATTCTCGGAAGTAGGCGCCGAAGAAATCAAGTTGTCGGTTACGCTTCAGGAAATAGCCAGTCAGGCATTCCTGCACACCGATCGCCTGCATTCGATGACTTTTCCCGAAGGATTGAAAACAATCGGAGGAGAAGCTTTCCGAGAGTCGGGAGTAGAAAGCATAACGTTACCCAATGGTATCAAATTGATAGAGGGGCGTGCATTCTATTTGTGTCAGGACTTGCGTGAAGTACGTAGTCATGGTAGTGCCGGTCAAGAGACAGAAGGTGTAATGAACGGTGGTGTCTTTCAGTATTGTCTGAAATTGTCGGTAGTGGAGTTCCCGGAAAGTCTAGAATCGCTCGGACAGACTCTTTTCTCGGGAGTAGTGAATCTGGAATCTGTAACGTTGGGAAAGAACCTCAAGAAGATGGCTTTCAATACGTTGGGTAACAGTACGGTGAAACTGTTGACGGTAAAGACGGCAACGCCTCCAGCCTTGCAGACTTATTCTCTTCCTCAGCAAGTAGAGCGGGTGTTGGTTCCGAAGGGAGCACTGCAAACGTATAATCAGTCTGTAGGTAATGCAAGTCTTCGTTCAAGCTGGGGAATACTGGCAGAGAAGATGGAGGAACTTTAATCGTTTGATAAAGAATTTCTAAAGGACAAAGAGCATATCTTTCCAAAACGCAGCGACGGTTTCGGAAAAACGTCGAGAGGTTTTCCGAAAATTTGTACAAAAAAATTTCTTTTTTGTACAAAAAAGAAAGGCATTGCCACGAGATGTATCACACCTTCCCGGCAATGCCTCAGCAATATCAGCAGGAACTTTCTAGAAAGTCTTACTTGGCTGTATCTTTTTCACGTATTTCTACACGACGAATCTTTCCACTAATCGTTTTGGGAAGCTCATCCACAAACTCGATAACACGCGGATACTTGTAAGGAGCCGTAACACGCTTTACATGATCCTGCAATTCCTTCACCAGTTCCGGACCAGCTTTCGGCTTGTATTCTTTCGATAATACGATAGTGGCTTTTACCACCTGACCACGTATCTCATCGGGCACACCGGTAATGGCGCACTCAACCACTGCCGGATGGGTCATCAGGGCACTTTCCACTTCAAACGGGCCGATACGGTATCCCGAGCTCTTGATCACGTCATCGGCACGACCTACGAACCAGTAGTATCCGTCCTCGTCGCGCCATGCCACATCGCCTGTATAGTAAACACCGTCGTGCCATGCCTCATGCGTCAGTTCCGGATCGCGATAATACTCCTTAAACAGTCCCAGCGGCTTTCCCTTATCAGTGCGGACAACGATCTGTCCCTGTTCACCGTCCTCGGCCGAACGACCGTCGGGTGTCAGCAGGTCGATGTCGTACTGCGGATTAGGCACTCCCATGCTGCCCGGTTTCGGATCCATCCACGGGAAAGTAGCAAGCGTAAGTGCCGTTTCCGTCTGTCCGAACCCTTCCATGAGCCGGATACCCGTAATTTTCTTGAAGGTTTCGTAAACCGAATAGTTCAAAGCTTCTCCGGCCGTCGTACAATATTCCAAAGACGACAGGTCGAACTTGCTCAAGTCCTCACGAATCAGGAAACGGTAGATGGTAGGAGGCGCACAAAGCGAGGTGATGTGATAGTCGTGAATCTTCTGCAGGATATCGGCCGGTGTAAACTTCTCATGGTCGTACACAAAGATATTGGCTCCGGCAATCATCTGCCCGTAGAGTTTTCCCCATACGGCCTTTCCCCATCCCGTATCGGCAATAGTGAAATGCAGGCTGTCTTCATGGAGGTTATGCCAGAAACATCCCGTGGCGATGTGTCCCAACGGATACGTGAAATCATGGGCCACCATCTTCGGCTCACCGGTCGTACCCGAGGTGAAATACATCAGGGAAATGTCGTCGTTGGTATTCACATGAGCCGGACGCACGAAAGGAGGTGCCGCTTCCATCCCTTTGTGGAAGTCTTCAAAACCTTCCGGATATTCAGGTCCCACGCTCACCAGCCGTTCCACCGTCGGCGATTCCGGCATGGCGTCCAGAATATGTTTCGTGATGACCGGTTCACCGGCAGCCACAATTGCCTTGATGCCTGCCGCCTGGCAACGGTACACAATGTCTTTTTTAGTCAGCAAATGCGTGGCCGGAATGGTGATGGCCCCGATTTTGTGCAAGGCAATGATGGAAAACCAGAACTCATACCGGCGTTTCAGAATCAGCATCACCTTATCGCCATGCCCGATACCCAGGCTTTGAAAATAAGAAGCCGTCATATCGGTATATTTCTTCAAATCCGCATACGTAAACTGAATGTGCTCGCCCTTGTCGTTGGTCCAAAGCAGCGCGTTCTTTTCCGGACGTTCTGCCGCCCAGGCATCCACCACATCATAGCCGAAGTTAAAGTTCTCCGGCACCTTTACCTTAAAATGCGCGATAAAATCCTCCTGCGAGGTAAAATGTGTCTGTTCAACAAATCTTTCTAACATATATCTCTTCAATCTTAATTTCTACATTACAATTGCCAGGAATTTCACAGCCTTCCCGTCAAGGGCCTTCATGCCGTGCGGAAGGGAAGAGTCAAAATAAAGGCTGTCTCCCTGTTCCAGAATCAGGTCTCTCCCATTGATGCTGAGCAGCATCCGGCCTTCCAACACCATGTTGAATTCCTGACCGTAGTGGGTATTATAATAAATAGGTGTATCTTCCGGCTTCGGTTCCACGGTTACCAGGAAAGGATCGGCCTTGCGGTTCCGGAAACCGGAAGCCAGTGCCTGATATTTGTAGGCCTTCGTACGTTCTACCGAGATGCCGGTTCCCCAGCGGGTCAGAAAATAAGAATTCATCTTGGGCTCTTCCCCAAACATCAGCACATCCAACGGAATATCAAATTTCCGCGCAATCTGCTGCAAGGTGCTGACGGCAATGTCAAACTCTCCCGACTCAATCTCCCGATACTGTTCTACCCGCAGCCCGCAGCGGTCGGCCATTTCTTCCACACTCAGTTCCAAGGCATCGCGCAACCCACGGATGCGTTCCCCTATTTGTCTTATTTGCTCGTCCATAGTTCGATTTTTTAGTTCTTCGCTCAAAATTACGAAAGATTATGAAAAAGCAAGAAAAATATTTCGAACTTTGCAACCGAAAACCTAAAAACCATGATTCGACAAGATTATCTCATACGCATGATTCAGGAAATCTTCGCCGCCATCGCGAACCTGCTGCTCCGCCGGAAACACATCAGCCAAACGGACTGGGAAGAATATGAAAGCACGGCCCGGCAAATTTTAGGGGTGACACCCGAACAATTGGCACAAATGGAATGTGAAGAACTGCTTGACCAATACCACGAAGACAAAGACGGAATCGAGAAAATAGAACTGGCTGCCATGATGATGCTGAAAATGGCGGAAGACACGAAAGACATCGTGCCCAAAGCCCGTCTGCAACAAGAAGGAGTGGCCCTGTTAAAATACGTGCAAGCGCACGGAAAGACCTACTCCTTACCTCGCGAACTGCTCATTCAGTTTTTGGAATCCAGACACTGACCCGTATTCACCCTACCTAACCTTTCAATCGATGGAAACACTCAAAATCGCTTATATCGGCATGGGATACCGCGGCAAGCAACTGCTGGCCCTCTGCCGTCACATTCCTTATTTCCAGATTACCGCCATTGCCGACCCGGAAGCCCGGGAAGACGTGTATGGCGTGCCTTGCTACCACCGGGGAGGCGACGATTACCAACGGATGATTGACACGCACGCCCCGCAACTGGTGTTCATTGCCTCACCCTGGCAACTGCATGTGACGCATGCCTTGTATTGCCTGAAGGCCGGTTGCCATGTGGCGCTTGAAATCAAAGGAGGGCTTTCACTACACGAATACCAGCCTCTCCTAGAAGCTGCCGATGCCAGCGGGAAAAAGGTTTTTCCGCTGGAGAACACGCTTTTCCGGCAAGAAGTACTGGCCATGTACAACCTGGTCCGGGAAGGGGCGTTGGGGGAAATCGTACACCTGCGCGGCGGCTACCGCCACGACCTGCGCAACCTCCTGCTGGATGACAAGGGAAATATGGGCAACCGGAAAAAGACGGAGAGCATCTGGCGAAGCAAGTTTTACCTGCAAGAAAACGGGGACCTCTATCCTACCCACGGGCTGGCTCCACTCTGCCTCATCGCCGGCATTCCTCGCAAAGACCGGCTGGTTTGCCTGACTTCTTTTTCTTCTAAAGCAGCCGGACTGCACCAGCGCATCCAGGAACTGGGAGGAGACGAACAGCTCACTGTCACTCAAGGAGACATCGTCTTGACACAGCTGGAAACGGCTTCCGGCATACTCATCTCGCTCACGCACGATACCACCTTACCCCGCCCCCGAAGTCTTGACCTGGAGGTACAGGGCACGAAAGGAATCTGGCAAGGCGAACTGCAACGTATCTATATCGAAGGAAGAAGTCCCCACGAAACCTGGGAGCCGGATACGCCTTACCTGCAACAATATGCACACACGTACTGGAAACGCTGGGGAGAAGAAGCGCTCCGCCTCGACACGCACCACGAGGGCATGGACTACATCATGCTCAAGGCACTGGAAGCGGACCTGAAACAGGAACTCACTTACCCGGCCGACCTGCACGACCTGGCACTCTGGACCTCGGTCACTCCGTTATCCATCCAGTCCATCGCCGAACACAAGACCATTTGCCTGGAATGAGGACGATTCAACCTCACTCCAGATAAAGGTAATCATAGTGTACCAGCGGCTTCTGTCCGTGACGACCGACCAACAATACGGCCTCGGCAGAATCGGCCGACACACGGCCTACCCCGATTTGCAGTCCCTGTTCGTCCATAATACGCACGATGTCGTCTTTCTCAAAATCACCGGCCACCCGCGTCACCCCCACCGGAAGGATGCTGGTCGCCTTGCTGCCCCTGACGGCCTCCACCGCCTGCCGGTTCAAGTGCAGTTCGCCTTTGGCAAAACCTTCACTGTGGGCAATCCATTTCTTGACGCTCGACACCTCTGCCGAAGCGGGGAGGAAATGCGTACACACCGTCGTTTCAGGACGGTACAACAAATCGAGCAGGATATTCTCTTTCTTTCCGTTGGCTATAATCACCGTAATGCCTTCATCGGCCACCTTGCGGGCAATGGTACTCTTGGTGAGCATGCCTCCTCTGCCAAAACCGGATTTCTCGGTCTGGATGTAGTCGGAAAGGTCTTTTCCCCGCTCCACGGTACGGATGACCGAAGTGCCCGGCTGCGAAGGAGAGCCGTTGTAGATGCCGTCGATGTTACTGAGAATAATCAGTGCCTGCATGTCCATCATCGAGGCAATCATGCCCGAAAGCTCGTCGTTATCGGTAAACATCAGTTCGGTGACGGAAATCGTGTCATTCTCGTTCACAATAGGAATCACCCCGTTTTCCAGCATCACCCGCATGCAGTTACGCTGGTTCAGGTAGTGGCGGCGGGTGGAAAAACTCTCCTTGGTGGTCAGCACCTGCCCCACCGTAATGCCGTGTTCGCGGAACAGTTCGTAATACCGGTTAATCAGTTTGGCCTGTCCCACGGCAGAAAAGAGTTGCCGCTGGTCCACACTGTCCAGCTTTTTCAAGGGTTTCAGCTCGCTTCTTCCGGAAGCCACCGCTCCGGATGACACCAATACCACTTCCACTCCGGCCTTATGCAGTTCGGCCACCTGGTCGACCAAGGCCGACATACGGGTCACATCCAATGTACCGTCCCGACGGGTCAGCACATTGCTGCCTATTTTTACGGCAATCCGTTTATATTGATAAGTTCTGTTTTCCATGATTCTTTCTATCTCTACAAAAGTGTTTTTCTGAAATTACTTTCAAACGCTCATCATTCCACCTGCCTTTCGCAGCAAATGTAATAAATACATCGGACAAACGAAACAATTTATCACAATTATAAAAATACATCTTTCAGCACAGACACTATTCTCACTGCAAACCTCATTCCAGCGGGGATAATTCTTTCGCCCCCTATATAAAAGGTCAGATTTCAAAGCAAATTCTCTGTTTCATACTATAGGATACAAAAACCACAGTGCAGGATATATATTTCACACTGTAAAACAGAAAATATACAAGGCCGTTCCTGGAAATATGAAAAGAAATTCACAAATATCTTTCCCTAAAAACAAGCTTAAAAGGCTCACTTTTATTTACTGAATACTTACTTTTTCAAAACATAAAACAATATTAATCAATAATCTATAGAACAAAAAACTTACCATACCGATTTACCGGCATATTCAGTTTACAAGAGAGGCACCTATCTTTGCAGCAACAGATTTTTAATTCATTTGTGTTAACTTTTAAATTAGATTTATGAGAGCAAAAGTAAATTGCATGCAGGTTATGAGAAGCAAGTTAACCCTCCTCTGCCTGATGTTTCTCTGCACATTAAATGCGGTTGCCCAGCAACTCAATGTGACAGGTAATGTGAAGGATGCTTTGGGTGAATACATCATCGGAGCAAGCGTTTTGGTAAAAGGAACCACCAATGGAACAATTACCGACATTGATGGAAACTTCTCGGTAAATGGTGTGGAAAAAGGTAGCATACTGGAAATTTCTTACATCGGATACGTATCTCAATCCATTACTATTAATGATGAAAAACCACTCCAGATTATCTTAAAAGAAGACTCAGAGACCTTGGAAGAGGTGGTAGTCGTAGGGTATGGAGTTCAGAAAAAAGCAAACCTGACAGGAGCTGTCACTTCCATGAAAAGTGATGAGCTACTTAAATCAAGAGCTGCCAATGCCACTACAGCCCTCGTCGGACAGATGCCAGGACTTATCTCCAAACAAGCCAGCGGAGAACCGGGTGCAGACGATGCCAGCATCTTTATCCGTGGTATTGCGACCTTCCAGGGAGATGCCTCTCCCGCCTACATCATCGATGGTATCGAACGTACATCTGCCGACTTTGCCCGTATGGATCCCAATGACATTGAATCTATCAACGTACTGAAAGATGCCGCTTCTGCCGCCATATTCGGTATGCGTGGAGCAAACGGTGTGATTGTCATCACCACCAAACGAGGAACAGACGGAAAGGCCAGCATCAAATATTCTGGCAGTGTTTCCATACAGTCTCCTACCAAACTGCCCGAATTTGCCAACTCTTACGACTACGCTCGCCTGGCCAACCAATATTTCGGAAGCGAGATTTATTCAGCAGAGGCCATTCAGAAATACAAGGATGGTTCAGACCCAGAGCTATATCCCAACACAAACTGGTATGACGAAATGCTCACGAAAAATGCCATACAAAACCAACATAACATATCCATTTCTGGAGGTAACGAAAAAATACGTTACTACGTCAGTGGAGGTTTTCTGAATCAGGGTGGTCTTTGGGAAGACCTGAATTACAAACGATACAATTTACGCAGCAACATTGATGCACAAATCACCAAGACCACCCGTTTGGGAGTAGACGTGTCCGGACGCCTGGAGAAATCTCTCAACTCAGGAAGCAGCTATACCATTTTCAAAGAACTTGTACGCAATACTCCCGTGCTTCTCTGCCGCTATCCGGACGGAACTTTTGCCTTTCCAGATGCCACCCATCCTAACATTGTAGCAGCCAACCAGCCTGGAGGAAGTTACAGCAAGGGGGAAACTTTCGTAGTAGATGCCAGAGTAGAATTGGAACAGGAATTGGATTTTATCACAGAAGGATTATCGGCTAAGGGAGTTATGTCTTACAGCCGGAACAATTATACGAATAAAGCATGGAGCGTATCTCCTTACGTGTATTCCAAAGATGCAAACAACGAGTACATACTGAATCCTCGCACAAGTCCGTCACTCAACCTGACACAGAATCAAACAAGCTATCAGGAATACCAGCTGCAAGTCAATTATAACCGTTCATTCGGGCTACATAATGTAACTGCCATGGCCATGGTACTGGCACGAAAAGGATTCAGTTCCGTGTCCAGTATGTTCCGCAACTCTTTTGACTCTGAAATATTAGATCAGATTAACGCTGGAAATACTGACGGACAAACCATGAATGCCGTAGACAGCGAAACTGCCAGAGCCAGTTATATGGCACGCGTGAATTATAACTACGCGTCTAAATACCTTGTAGAATTCAATATCCGTCGTGACGGCTCTGAAAATTTTGCTCCAGACAAACGATGGGGAACATTTGCCTCTGCCTCTTTGGGATGGGTCATCTCAGAAGAACCGTTCTTCGAAAGTTTGAAGAACACGATTAATTTTTTAAAGCTCCGCGGTTCCTATGGTACGTTAGGAAACGACAATACCGGTGGAGTAAGTTTCCCGTTCTATAGCCGCTTTGAACTATACCAAGGGGCAGTAGCCAGCAACGGATTCATGAATAACCTGGGAGACTATGCCTTTGGCGACCTTGTCACTAAAGGACTCGTACCCGGAGCGATTGCCAATAGTCTTGCTACCTGGGAAAAGTCCAACAAAGCCAATATTGCGATGGATGCGACTTTATTCAATAACTTGAACTTTACTGTAGACCTCTTTACAGAAAGAAGAACCAACATCCTGACGCAACGCACGGCCGAAGTACCCTCTTCATTCGGAGGTACGCTGCCTTTGGAAAATATTGGAATAGTGAACAACAAAGGTATCGACCTGTCTTTGAACTATCATAATTCAATAGGAAAAGTCAACTACTCCGTAGGCGGTAACTTTACATTTGCCAGAAACAAGATTGTGGAAATGGCCGAAGCTGAAGGTACATCTGAATACATGCGGCAGACAGGGCGTCCTATCAACGGATACTATGGATATAAAACTGATGGAATCTTCCAGTCACAGGAAGAAATAGACAACTACGCCAAACAAGAAGTGGCCGGTGCAGGATACGATACACAAATTGGAGATATCAAATATGTAGATATAGACGGAAACGGAGTAGTAAACTCTGACGACATGACTTATTTGGGATACGGAAACATTCCTGAAATCATCTATGGAATCAACGGATCTTTGAACTGGAAGAATTTCGATTTCAGCTTCCTGATGCAGGGAGCAGCCCATGCTCAAGTTTACTTGAAAGGAGGTATCATTCTCCCTTACTTTAACCAGGGAAACCTGCCGCAGTTCTGGGTAAACGAGGCCTGGACAGAAGAAAACCCCAGCAATCGCTACCCGAGACTTGCTGAATCGGTACACAACTTCCCGGCAACTGATGTGCCTGGTGTACAAACTTACCTTTACAATGCATCTTATTTACGTTTAAAGAACATCGAAATAGGTTACACCTTCCCCACATCTTGGCTAAGCCGTATCGGAGTAACAAGTGCCAGAGTTTATGTCAATGCACAGAATCTGTTCACAATCTCGGACGTTCCGCAAATTGACCCTGAAAACACCGAACAAGAAGGTTGGACATACCCACAAATGAAATCGTTCAACTTCGGATTATCACTACAGTTCTAATACCAAAACAGAAAGATTATGAAATCAATAAAAAACTACATATTAATAGCCACACTGATGTTGTCGGCCGGATGTTCAGACATGCTTGATGTCAAACCTACTACCTTCATCTCTGACGAAGCTATTTGGGAGGATGCCAACCTAATCAATCAATTCGTGGCCAATACCTACGGCTCCATGCTCTGTGGATTTAACCGATGTACTGCCGGATACGGACAAACTTGGTCCATGTCATGGGCTGGAAACCTGGATGCGGCAACCGATGACTTTGCCAGTGTAGCCGATTCTCCAATCTACACCCAACTCAACAAAGATGCCATTACGGCACAAAGTTGTCCCTTCGTAGAAGAAATTTGGACGCAAGAATACATCGTTATCCGTAAATGCAACATACTTATCCAGCAACTGCCATCCGTAGATGAAAAGGTTCTGGATGCACAGACCAAAGACAGAATCCTCACAGAAGCCCGTTTCTTGCGTGCCTTCTGCTATTTTGAACTGGCAAGAACTTTCGGCAAGGCTCCTCTCATTCTGGAACCACAGGAACTGGATGACAACCTGCAAGTAGCTCCTTCTTCATTTGCCGACATCGTAGATTTCATCGTGGAAGAATGTGATTTATATGCCAATAATTTACCTACAGAATACAGTATAGAGATGAACGGTCATGCAACCAAAGGTGCCTTCCTCGCCCTAAAATCCAGAGCTCTGCTTTATTTAGCCAGCCCGCTCAACAGTGAAGATGATTCCCAAAAATGGGCTGCAGCAGCAGAAGCCGCCCAAGCCGTAATAAATCTTCACAAATATGAATTGTATAAGACAGGAGAAACACCTTATTATTCCATGGCTTTCGACAAAACTACGGCCAATAAAGAAATCATTTTCGAACGCCGGTTCTCGTTTCCTGAAGCTCCACACAACATTCACATGATGTGGAGCCTGGGAGGAGCAGACGGTTCTTGGAACGGACTTTATCCCACACAAAATCTGGTGAATGCCTACGAAAGAAAAGATGGACAGCCGGTATCACTTCAGGACCCGTATGTGAACCTCGACGACCGCTTCTATCAGAGCATCGTATATCATGGTTCTGAATGGGAAGGACAAAACATCTCCATGGTAGAGAATTTGGTAGATCCCACCAAAAACGGGAACTACAAACCTGAAATCGGGAAAGCCAGATGTGGTTACGGCCCTAAAAAATTCATTGAGGAACTGCCTACCTCTACCAATCTTTACAGTGGTTACGCCCAAAGCAACAACTTCCCTTACTTCCGCTATGCTGAAATTCTCCTGAACTATGCAGAAGCTAAAAATGAGGCCCTTCCGGCTCCTGACCAGTCGGTATACGACGCCGTGGATGAGGTACGTGAAAGAGCCGGATTAAACAGGCTCCCGGCCAACCTGACCAAAGAACAGATGCGTGCAAAAATTAAGAATGAAAGAAGACTGGAACTTCTTCTTGAAGAACATCGTTTCTATGACTTACGCCGATGGAAAGATGGAGACGTACTTAAACAGCCTATTTTAGGAATGAAGGTATATGACAGACAAAATAATGGACAACAAGAATACGTTATCGAACAGATTGAAGAACGTAAATTCACAGGCAACAATTACTACCTGCCTATCCCACTGAAAGAACAAGAGCGTAATCCTTTACTGAAAAACTGAACATGATGAACCGATTGCTAATTATAGCAGCCTGCACTTGCCTATGGGCATGTGCAGGCACTACTGACTCTCAACCTCTAATTGTACACAGCAACTATGTACCGAAAGGATACCGGCTGGTGTGGAACGATGAGTTTGAGTCGGCTGGGAAAGCACTGCCAGATAGCACCCAATGGTATTATGAAACCGGCGGTGGGGGATGGGGAAACAATGAATTACAATATTACCTACCTGCCTACAACAACAATGATACAGTAGCCTACACTCAAAATGGCAGTCTGTTTATCCAAGCTGTGTTGCTCAAAAATCCTATTGACGGATATAAATATGCTTCCGCCAGAATGAACACCCGTCTGGCATGGAAATACGGTTATTTTGAAGGAAGAATGAAACTCCCCAAAGGAACAGGCACATGGCCTGCTTTCTGGATGCTTCCTCAAAACTTTAAACAATGGCCTCTGGATGGAGAGATGGACATTATGGAGCATGTAGGAAGTCATCCGGACACAATACATGTCACCATGCACATGGAAGAATACAATCATTTAAAAGGAACTCAAAAAACTTCTGTTAACTTTGTAGAAGGAGTACAATCAGAGTTTCATATATATGCACTTGAATGGACTCCTGATTACATTCATGGCTATATTGACGGAAAACAATGTTTTACTTTTGCAAACGACCAAAAAAGAAATAAAAAGACCTGGCCTTTCAACGTACCATTTCTAATTAAGTTCAATATGGCCATTGGAGGAACCTTAGGCGGTGAATTGGGAGTAGATGAATCTTGCTTCCCAGCTGAATTTGAAATTGATTATATAAGAGTGTACCAAAAATAAAATGAACCATCTTATGAAATCTATTAAACTGATTGCTACAGCCCTGATTTCAGTATGTATCGGAGGCTGTTCGTCACAAAAAGAGAACCAACCGGAAACTGTCATCGAGAATAAGGTAGACAGCTTACTAAATCAAATGACCTTAGAAGAAAAATTAGGCCAAATGAATCAGCTCAGCCCATGGAACTTTGAACAACTTGCCGCTCGCATACGTAAAGGAGAAGTAGGCTCCATCCTGAACATGGTAGACCCGGAAGAAATAAACAAAATCCAGAAAATTGCAGTAGAAGAATCACGTTTGGGAATTCCTATTCTTGTGGCCCGCGATGTAATTCACGGCTATAAAACCATTTTTCCTATCCCATTGGGACAAGCTGCGACTTTCAATCCGGAAATCGTAGAGCAAGGTGCTCGTGTGGCAGCCATTGAAGCCTCAGCCGATGGAATCCGCTGGACCTTTGCCCCGATGATTGACGTATCTCGTGACCCTCGCTGGGGACGTATTGCTGAAAGTTGCGGAGAAGACCCTTACCTGAATGCCGTTATGGGGACTGCCATGATAAAAGGATATCAAGGAGATTCACTGAATGACCCGACTGCCATTGCGGCCTGCGCGAAGCACTTCGTTGCATACGGAGCAGCAGAAGGACTGTCTCTTATACACATCTGACGCTGCCGACGATCGC
>ENA-OZHK01000396-OZHK01000396.1-human-gut-metagenome-genome-assembly--contig:-NODE-396-length-13264-cov-7.604134_pt1 | contig 13264 bp, 16 predicted proteins | sample MGYA00244048_ERZ653690 | MGnify/ENA primary metagenome ERZ653690 (study PRJEB26926, sample SAMN06165197) | human gut metagenome | biome: ENVO:00009003; feature: ENVO:2100002; material: ENVO:00002003...
ATTCAGGCGTTATTTCCCAATAGTTACACAGATATATTTGTTAAATAATATTGTTTAGACGAATTGAATAAATACTGTTATCAAATTTAAGGAGAAGACGAAATGGAACAGATGAGAGAAAAATATGAAAGTTTGTCGGCATTTGTGCTTAAGGATCTGGCGAAGGCAAGAGGAATTAAGGGCGTTTCATCACTGAAAAAGGGACAGATTATTGAAAGAATGCTCGAGGAGGATGCAAAAGAGGCTGAGGAGGCTGAGAAAAACGGTACAGCCGAGGAGCGCGCCAACTCTTTTAAAGATGATTATGCAGCACTCGACAGTGGAGAGGAGGCAGAAGGCATACTTGAGGTAATGCCGGAGGGCTTTGGATTTATCCGCTGTGATAATTATATGCCGGGAGATCATGATATCTATGTGGCACCTGCGCAGATACGCCGCTTCAATTTAAAGACAGGTGATATCGTAAAGGGTAATATGAAGGTGAAGTCTGAGCGTGAGAAATTCCAGGCTCTTTTATATCTGACCACTGTCAACGGATATACACCGGATGTAGCACAGAAGCGTACAAGCTTTGAGGATCTTGTGCCTATATTCCCGAATGAGAGACTGCGTCTCGAGAGACCCGGAGCAAGTGTTGCGATGAGGGTTGTAGATCTCATCTCTCCAATAGGAAAGGGACAGCGAGGCATGATCGTTTCACAGCCTAAGGCCGGAAAGACCACATTACTTAAAGAGATTGCAAAGTCTGTCACTGTAAACAATCCTGAGATGCATCTTATTATTCTCCTTATTGATGAGAGACCGGAGGAGGTTACAGATATCAAGGAGGCTATAGAGGGGGACAATGTCGAGGTAATCTACTCTACATTTGATGAACTTCCTGAGCATCACAAGAGAGTGTCAGAGATGGTAATAGAGAGAGCAAAGCGCCTTGTAGAGCATGGTAATGATGTCATGATACTCCTTGACAGCATAACAAGGCTTGCAAGAGCTTACAATGTGACAGTTCCACCATCAGGCCGTACACTTTCAGGAGGACTTGATCCTGTAGCGCTTCATATGCCAAAGAGATTTTTCGGAGCAGCACGTAATATGAGAAACGGCGGCAGTCTGACAATACTTGCAACAGCTCTTGTTGATACTGGAAGCAAGATGGATGATGTAGTATTTGAGGAGTTCAAGGGAACAGGAAACATGGAGCTTGTACTCGACAGAAAGCTTTCCGAGAAGAGAATCTTCCCTGCTATAGATATAGTAAAATCAGGAACAAGGCGTGAGGATCTGCTCCTTGATGAGGATGAGCAGGCAGCAGTCGATAATATGCGTAAAGCCTTCAACGGTATGCGCTCTGATGAGGCTGTTGAGAACGTACTCAACATGTTTGCACACACAAAGAGCAACAAGGAATTTGTTAATCTTGTAAAGAAAAACAGAATTTTATAAAAATGTCTTGCAATTGACAGATTCATGTGCTACAATAATTAAGCTGTTTATCGGGATGTAAACGGACGCAACGTGTCGCTCTTGCAGCAAGTATCATATGCGGATCGGGCATACGGGTATAAAGAGTGAAGCTAAAGAAATACGATAAGAATATAAAAGAGGTGAAAATCATGAGAGAAGGAATCCATCCAGATTATTATCAGGCAACTGTTACATGTAACTGTGGTAACACATTCGTTACAGGATCTACAAAGCCGGAGATCCACGTAGAGATTTGCTCAAAGTGCCATCCATTCTACACAGGTCAGCAGAAAGCTAACCAGGCTCGTGGACGTATTGAGCAGTTCAATAAGAAATATGGTATGAAATAGAATCATATAGTTACTTGAAAGGTTGAGGTTGCAATATACCTCAACCTTTTTTGGAATATAGAGAGGTTTTATGAAGTATTCAGGTATTGGCGGTCAGGCTGTCATGGAGGGCGTAATGATGCAGAACAAGGACACATACGCAGTAGCCGTGAGAAAGCCTGACCATGAAATAGATGTCAAGGTGTCAAAGCGTAAGAATTCAAAGACGCTTGATGCAATTAGAAAGATCCCTATTTTAAGAGGTGTGGTGAGCTTTGTCGATTCGCTTTATCTGGGCATGAGCACACTGATGTATTCAGCGTCATTTTTCGAGGACGAGGATGATGAAGGTACCTTGGCTTCAAAGAAAAAGGAAGAAGAACTCACAGCGGAAGAAAAGAAAAAAAGGGCTGCCAAAGAAAAGAAACAGGAAAATGCCATGCTTGGAGGTACAGTGGTACTGTCAATTGTCATAGCACTCGCGCTGTTTTTTGCATTGCCGTATTTCCTTTCAGGTTTTTTTAAAAAGGTGATAAGCTCCCAGATGCTCATAGCGTTCATAGAGGGCGTTATCAGACTGGCAATATTTCTGGGGTATATAGCAATTATATCGCTGACCCCTGATATTAAGCGCACATTTATGTATCACGGCTCTGAGCATAAATGCATCAACTGCATAGAGCACGGACTGCCTCTTACAGTGGAAAATGTGAGAAAAAGCTCAAAGCATCACAAGCGCTGCGGTACAAGCTTTCTGCTTATAGTAATGCTCATAAGCATATTGTTTTTCATGTTTATCCGTGTGGATTCAAAGCCGCTGCAGTTATTGTTACGACTTGTGCTTATTCCTGTAATCGCAGGTGTATCTTATGAGTTTATCAGACTTGCGGGCAGATATGACAATCCGGTTGTCAACATGCTTAGTGTCCCTGGGCTTTTAATGCAGCGAATGACCACAAAGGAGCCGGATGATGAAATGATAGAGGTTGGCATCGCATCGGTTGAGGCTGTGTTTGACTGGAAGAAATGGCAGGAGGAAAACAATGTGTGTGCACATTGACCGCCGGATAGAAGGTATATATGACATATAGAGAAGCAATTTTACTTGGGGAAAGCATATTACAAAAAGCAAAGATAGTTGATGCAAAAAACGATGCATGGCTGCTTTTAGCCATGGCATGCAGGATAAATCACACATATTACTATGTGCATATGGATGAGGAAATGTCGCAGGAGCAGATAAGGGAATATCAGGCATTGCTGAGTAAGCGCGCTGAGCGTATTCCGCTCCAGTACATAGTCGGAGAGCAGGAGTTTATGGGACTCAAATTCCGTGTGAACAGCAATGTGCTCATACCGCGTCAGGATACAGAGACTCTTGTAGAGGAGGCACTCAAGGTGATAGAGCCGGGTATGAGAGTGCTTGATATGTGTACAGGAAGCGGCTGCATAATTATAAGCATCTTAAAGAACACGACTAATGTGGACGGCGCAGCCTGTGATATCTCAAAGCAGGCGCTCAATGTGGCAAAGGAAAACGCAAGGCTTAACGGCGTGTTTGTTGATTTTGAGAGAAGCGATCTGTTCGAGCATGTCGATGAGATGTATGATGTGATAGTATCCAATCCACCATATATAAGAAGCGACGAGATACCGCATCTGATGCCGGAGGTGTCGGTATTTGAGCCGCATGAGGCTCTTGACGGCTCTGAGGATGGACTTTTATTTTACAGGCGCATTATAAAGGATTGCAGGGCAAATCTAAAGCCACAGGGCAGGCTGCTTTTTGAGATAGGCTGTGACCAGGGCAGACAGGTGTCAGAGATGATGCAGTTTGCCGGATTTAGCGATGTACATGTGATAAAGGACCTGGCGGGAAATGACAGGGTAGTATCGGGAGTGTTTGACAGCAAGGAGGAAAAACATGTTTGATAAGTTAGAAGATCTTATACACCATTATGAAGAGCTGATGAATCTGCTCAGCGAGCCGGATGTGGCAAATGATGCAAACAGATTTAAAAAGCTTATGAAGGAGCAGAGTGACCTTGCTCCTATAGTTGAGACATATAAGAAATATAAAGAGTGCAAGCAGAATATCGAGGATTCACTGGCTATTTTGGATGAGGAATCAGATGAAGAGATGAGAGAGCTCGCAAAGGAAGAGCTTAAGGATTCAAAGGAGCAGGTGGAGGAGCTTGAGAAGGAGCTTAAAATACTTCTTCTGCCAAAGGACCCTAACGATGACAAGAACGTAATCGTCGAAATTCGTGCCGGTGCAGGCGGAGAGGAAGCAGCACTTTTTGCAGCGGAAATCTACCGTATGTATGTGCACTACGCAGAGAACAGAGGCTGGAAGGTGGAGACACTTGATGCCGATGAGACAGGAATCGGCGGCATGAAGTCTGTCGAGTTCATGGTAAAGGGCTCCGGTGCATACTCTATCCTAAAGTATGAGTCGGGAGTACACCGTGTGCAGCGAGTGCCTGAGACAGAGTCGCAGGGACGCATCCAGACCTCTACATGCTCAGTTGCTGTAATGCCTGAGGCGGAGGATGTGGATGTCAAGATTGATGACAAGGATATCCGAATTGACGTAATGCGTGCTTCCGGAAACGGTGGACAGTGTGTCAACACAACAGATTCAGCAGTCCGACTGACACATTATCCAACAGGTATTGTCATCTACAGCCAGACTGAGAAGTCACAGATACAGAACAAGGAAAAGGCTTTTGCACTTCTTCGTACAAAGCTCTATGACATGGAGCTTCAGAAGAAGCAGGATGCAGAGGCAGAGGAGAGACGAAGCCAGATCGGTACAGGAGACCGTGCTGAGAAGATTCGTACCTACAACTTCCCACAGGGACGTGTGACAGATCACAGAATCAATCTGACACTCTATAAGCTTGACAAGATTCTTAACGGAGATATCCAGGAAATAATTGATGCCTGTATCGCAGCCGACCAGGCGAAGAAGTTAAGCCGCATGGAGACTGAAGCCTAAAAGCCTTGATTTTACTGGGTTTTCTGAATAATATCGGTTCTTTTAAAATGAATAAAATCGTAAGGAAAACGGTCTTTGACACATGTCATCGACCGTTTTTCTCATATAGGTTTAGTTTTGATGCACTGTACACCCCTATTTAGCTGACTTTGATGTATGTATAGCCCCTATCTATAAAATACTTCAATATTATAAAATAGGTAATGCTTACTTGCAAAATTAAGAAAGAGAAATACGTGGCGATTTACTTCATTTGGCATTGTACACATATGTTTTGAAGGAAAATGTCAGTAGAAGGCTGACAATATAAGCTGGAGTCCAAGATAGGATTATCCTAGATAAAGATTCTATTTTGGTGTAACAGATGATTCGCATATAGCCAGTCATCTTCAGTAACAACAGTAAATCAGGAGGACAACAATATGGAAGAAGCAACACAGATAATTATGGCAAATGGAGCCATTGAGAATTTTATAAGAGAGGAGGCAGCAAGATATTCTTTAATTGTCTTGGAGTTTACAGAAGGACAAAGTCTGGCAGTATATACAGATGGTTGTGATGCCAATAATGATATTAGTCTTATGTCACTTTATACCGCAGCAGTAGATGCTTGTGAAAAGTGGCTTAGACTAGTTGTAATTGCAGAGTTATTAGAGCAGCAGAAAAAATCTAATGCATTTGTATCTTTGCAGTTGCCGAATAGAAAGCTGAATGTGGAGGCTTCTACTAACAATAGCAGGGTAGATGTCTTTGAGGCACAGTCAAATGCTGATAAGATGTATACTCCAATTGGAGAAATGAGTGTTTTTGCATATCTTGCAATTACTCAGATAAAGAATAATCCAGTTATGCTCATGTACAATTTTTTCGGAGATTGTATTGAGCAGATTCATAATATCCTTGCAATGCCAATTTATGAGGAGCAAGGTGGAGATGGACTGATTGATGAGTATAGATTGGAAGATGTAGGTATCCAAGACCCATTGGGATTACATAAATTTGATTATTTATGGTCTTGGGTACGTCACTTCTTTGAAGAAGCAAAGGTGGTGTAATATGGAGAAATTGAAAAAGTGGAGATTCCACTTGAAAGACAAAGGGGATTTTGTCTTAACTGGAGTGGACAGATATGGACGAGAAGTTCATATCCCAGTCCAACAGGATAATATCCAGTATGTAAAGCTGGATACCTCATATCTCCAGTTAAATATGAATAATAAGATAGAAGGCTATCTGCTCTGGTTCAAAGATGCAGATATGTCTAAGGCTATCGCACCGATGCGAGCAGTCAAACGACAGCCTAAGCAATCCACCATTGATGCAGTTTACTGTATGATGGCAGAGGTATCAATGTATTTGTGTGGACTTGTAAAGGAAGTCGATAAGGATTACTTGCAAAGAACAAAGTCATTAAATTTGTTCTTCAATAGTGCATCGGATGATGAGGGGGCATTCAATCTTGATATTGCAGTCGAGATACTGCTCAAGACTGGTGCAAAAAAGGAAATCAGACCTCTTGATAAATTTATATAGATGTGAAAGGGACTTGTTTCTGTGTGGCAAGTCCTTTTCTTATGCCATAACCAATGCAGAAAACTCCAAGGTTATTGTATGGTAATGAATATTTCTTGTAGATGTCCAGCATAGAAAGCATTTTCAAATCCCCAACCTTTGATTTAATGGTGTTTTTGTGTGTAGGTGTTGCATATAGGTACTTTTGAGGACGTTGTGAAATATATGATTGCCTTTGTATTTTTCTGTAGTTTTTAGGGTAAGAAATAACTCCCAAAAGCTGATGGGGTATGGGTAAACGCCAGTTGCCTTTTGCTGGCGAGGTTGTTATACTAAAAATAAATACTAAGTGGATTTTGGAGGTGGTTAGCATTATGATTAATAAATTTTTCAGAAGAGCGAAACGTATGGAAGAGACAATTGATGTTAAAGGTATTGAAATTGAAGAATTTCCCAAAACACTAGGGGATTTGGCAAAAACTGACCATTTATTTTATAGATTTTCACAATCATCTCCAGGGAGGAGTGAAGAAAAAGTATTTGCTCAATATATACCAGGACAAATAACAGAAGCTAAAGATAATGAAAAATATCTATCATTTGTTACAGAGAAAACGATTGCGAGCTGTTTTATGTATGGTGATATGATAACACGATTGAATTTTAATCTTGATGATGAAGCATTTAAAAAGATAGCAAACACACCAATAAAATATATAGGAAATGCTTTGGGAGAATATGAGAGTAAATATCTTCTTGTGGAACAAAATTATTCATTAAGAGATATAACTACTATCGAAATGTTATTTGAATTAGTGCAAAATAGTAGTCAATTAAATTCTTTGTTTTATTATGGTTCTTTGGATCAAAGATTGCATGAATTTGGTTATAAGGAATCAGAACAATTGGTAAAATATTTGAAGGAAGAGTTTAATAAAAACATTCATATCACTCCTGATGATATGAGAAGCAAGTTAAGAGAGTATATAAAAAATATTGGAAGTTGATTTATATCATATGCATAGATTATGGTATAATGGTACAGCAATTCTAAGAAACATTCGATAAAGCTACAAGTTTATAATGTAAAGATACAGAGTCATCTTCGGGTGGCTCTAATTTTTTGCACATTTTTTCGCAGACAGGCAAATAACTGAACAGTTCATGCAACTTTTCAAGAATAATTGCAAGACAATCTTTACAGAAATTAAGGCTAGAGCTAACATCACACACAACCCTGAATTGTCGGGACTATTTTTGAAAGGAGGAATGGGAAAATGTTGTTAAACACTATTGCTGAAAAGCACCCTAATTCTTTTGTGCTGTTGCACCCTAAAGCTAGAGATGAGCAAAATCGTGTGAGGGACTGGCAGGTCTTAAACACATCAAGGCATTATGATGAAATCCTAAAAGTAGCAAAATATTATCGTGCCGAAGGTATGAATGATGCAGTCATATGCAGCACCTGTGATGAGCTTGTTGTTCCACCAAATGAAAGTGCAAAGTTTATCAGAGTATATTACTCGATGATTACGATTGCCAAGGTAGTTATGCAAATTCCATTGGGAGGTGTTGAGTAGTGGCACTAATCGACAGAGTAAGGGATGTCTATTTTGACAGGGCGAGGGAGCGTTGGAAACAGAAGGGCTTTGATGCCGACATAACAGATATTCTTGAAGATTATCGTGCAGAAACCAATAAGAAGATTAAAAGAGACAAGGTCAATGTTCTATCTACATTTTTAATCAGTCTGTATGATTATGACCATGATTCCATGCAGTTAGATATTACAAAGCTTATTGTTCTTAGTCCTAGTAGCGAGTTCCCAGCTAAGGACAAAAGAAAGTTATTACAAATCCTTTGGTCTACTATTCAAATGTTATATGCCGATGATTGGTCTGAAGTATTGAATGAAGTCAATCGACTGGGTGAGTGGGCGAGGGCAAATCCAGAGGAATTCCCTGTAAAATAGCCAATCTTGGGGTATCCCATAAATTTTTCTATGGAAAAATTTCAAAAATAACTTGCAATTCACTTCAAACAGAGTGATAGATAACACACGAAAAAAATTAAACTCACGAAATGGAGGATTTATTATGGTTAAGGTTTTAGTTAATGGAGGCTTATTTGAAATAAGCAAGATTGAAGAGATTGTTGAAAAAAGAGTGCCTTTCAATGGAACAAATATAAGATTGGTGCAGATTACCAAGGACAGTAAGCAAGCTGTAAGTGGATTACACTTTTAGGTAAAGAAAACTGAGTGTAACGTCTTTGCCATAGGTGGGTTTACGATTGGAAATCTGCCAACAGCTAAGGTCAAGGAAATCATGAAGCAGTTATTATCTGATGGTTATTATGATTTTTCTGATTGTGATTTCCAGCCGATGATGCCTGTGGAAAAGTATAAGTTTGATGAAGGTAAGAGCAAGCCATATTTTTGTGCAGGCTCACTCATCCAGTTTTATGCACCAAACGATGTTTTCAGCTGTCCTGTAAATATTAATAGAGCAGAAGCACAGGCGGAGTTTGGAGATGAAAAAGATGATTTGTCTGATATGTCAGATGAGGAAATTCGACAGGCTATCTATGAACTGGAAGATACTACAATGCTTCGCTTAGGTCAGATGAGCCGAGAAGAACTGGAAAAAGAATACGATGGGATTGAGGTGGATATGGATGAATAGATCAAGTCTGCCAGTATCTGTAAATACAATGAAGAAATGGTTTGAGTCTGATGACAAGGTGCTTCAATGCACCTTGTCATTTCAGAGACATAGTGGCATGTGGAGTCCTATCCTCAAGTCAAATCTTGTATGGAGTATGCTTGCAGATTCCTATATTCCACCGATTGTCTTGTTAAAAGATAAGCGAGGCGAGGATTCTAAGGGCAAGGATATCTTTGGCTACCAAGTTCTTGAAGGACAGCAAAGGCTTATCACAACTTTGTTTCCATTCTTAAATGATGAGTGGACATTGCATGGTTCAGTTGAGCCAGTAGAAGTTGATGGTTTTACATATGATATTGCCGGTAAGAAGTATTCAGAGCTTGAAGAGGAGTTGCAGGATATCATCAAGAACTACAGATTTACTGTTCAGGCTATTGAGAATTATACGATGGAAGAAGCTGAAAAATTATACTTCAATATTAATAGTGGTGTAGCTCTCTCAGCAATGCAGAAAGGTAAAGCCAAGCTTGGAAATGAGCTTATGGAGTTTGTGAATACTCTGCTTTCAGGCAAATTCTTCACCCAGGCTATTAATATCACAGAGAAACAGGCTCTCAAAGAAGATGATTTGCTGATGCTGATGCAGGGCATGGCATTGCTTGACCAGCGACACGAGCAGAGAGAGTTTAAGAATATCTCCGCAGCATCTATGCTTTCATATGCCGAGAGTATCAGGAACAGTTACAATGAAGAAAAACAGCAGATGATTATGGAAATCGTAGATTACCTTGATTCTTCATTTGAAAACAAGAATAAATTCCTGCGTAAAAACAATGTTCCTATTGTAATCGTAATGTCAAAGATAGCTCTTGAGAGCAATGTGAAGCCTGAGCTTTTCAAGGCATTTATCAATGATTTTGCCAACGCTTTATATCCTGCATATGAAGAGGCAAGTGGCTCTGGAAACATAAAGATTGTAAATGTCAATCAGAGACTCAAGGTTATGTTTGTTGCCATGTGTAACTATTTTGGGTGGGACATTAACAATGTAGGCAAACCTTTTGAAAGTGAAGATACATGGACTTGGGATGCAATAACTTCTGAAAACTCTGAGGTTGATGATGATACAGCAAGTACTGATGAGGACTCGCCAGCTATGGGGAGTTTTATAAATGAGCCTACGGAAGAAGCTGTGGATACTGAAGATATGGACACAGAAGGCGATGATGCTGAGGAGGTTGTAGATGAAGCAGGAGAAAATTCAGGCATATCTGTTGAGAGTGAATAAGCTGTCGGGTGTAGTTTATAAAGGCTATCTTGCCGAAGTAGACAACTCTTTGGAGGCAGAGCAAGCCTATGTAAACTATGATGAACCCAATGGACTTATTACGGTAGTCAGTATTACAGATGAAATAGATGTCATCTGTAACGATGAGGGCAAACTTAGAAATTTCCCGATGAACAGATTTTTTGTCGATGATGATGGCGGTGTCTGGGATTTACTTGTTGGAAATGCGATGTGTGTGCGACACAATAAAGATGGCGAATTCACATCAATTTTACCAGAGGATATACCAGTAATAGAAAAACACTTAGTTCCTATAAACCCACAAGGTTTAATTGATTATGATGAAAGTGAGGAAAGGCTGTGAGTTATCCTATTGATAAAAAGGCAGTTTATTCTGCTCGCTATCCACATGGTACGATTATTGAACTGACAGAACCTATTCAAGATCCATATAGTCCTAAACCAGTTGGCAGTCGCTTCAAGGTTGACTATGTAGACGATGCTCTCCAACTACAGGGGGTATGGTTGCCACCGCAGTTTGGTAGTATAGCAGTTATTATAGAAAAGGATAAGTTTAAGATAGTGTCATAAAAATAAGCGACTGTTTTGATTCAGTCGCTTTACTCATACAATCTATTCAGGGGTAGTTCTATCAGGCTTTCTGTACTCTATAAGAGCTGATATATCTACATCCAGATAATCGCATAACTTACAGATTAGGTTGGTGTCCATTCTCTGGAATTCATCTCGGCAGTATCTGTTGAAGTTACTGCGAGGAATATCTAAATCTTTACAGATTTTATTTTTGGAGATACCTTTCTCTGCAAGAATTTCATTTATGCGTAAGTGTAAAGAACCATAGTTGCACATGAAAATTCTCCTTTACTTTTTACCATAAATTGTATATAATAAGTGCTGATACAATAACTCACTATACAGATACTCACTATATAGTGAGTATTTACAAATATTATCAAATTATATAAATACGAAAGCGAGGATTTTTATGAAAAAGAAAAAGTTAGCCGTTAGTATAGCGGCAGTAGCACTCGCAGTTGCTACAATTTTTACAGGAAGTAATCTTCCAAGTGTTAAGGCTGCTGACGTAGCAGATAAGACAGTTATAGAATTGGGTGTAGATGGTGATTATCAGGAGAAAAAGCTGACAACCGTAGATACACAAGCTATTGCAAATCAAATGGGATATGTATATTTTGGAGGCAATGTTGTCGTATGCGGTAGTAATACAACAGCATATGTTGACTGGGAAAATAGCAGTATTCCATATTGGAAAGCATATGACTCATTTGTATTAGTTCCAGTTTTATCAAGAGATGATAATGGCAATCTTGTAATAGAGAAAAATGAAGATGGTTCATTAAAGACAAAGATTAATGGTGCATTAGGTTGGAAAGGTAGTAAGAGTGGACCTGGGATTATATATGACAGCACTTCGGAATTTGGAAAGGTTACTGGAAAAAGCTTTAATATTCTTCCGAAAGAGTATTGGAGCACATCTGATTGGTGGACGAGTTATGGTCATAATAAATGCATAAACGAAAACATGAATTCAAGAGAAATCGGTTACGATGGAGCCGAGGCAGATGATGTATATATCGTCAGAGTATATTATACAGCAGATGATTTGGGAAATATTCAGGTTGCCAGTGGTCTTGACAATTTCGGGGAGGATGATAATACAGATACATATGGGGACAGTCTTTCAGATGATGAATGGAGTAAATATTATACTCTTGAGAATAGAAAATGTAGATACGTTGATTACTGGATTCTCCCAGAAGGTGTATCAAGTGTCTTGAACTTCGCTGATGAAACTCCAGACCCAGCACCAAGCGATGAGACATATACCGTTGATTTAGGTGATTCACTTACTGTTTCAAACGATACATTTAATGCAATCTTAGCTGAGAATACCACAAAAGATGTTGTGATTAAGTCAAACAACGATGTAACATTTACTTTTGCAAAAGGTACGATGGCAAGTGTAGATGGTAAGACAGAATATGATTTCTCTACATCAATTGTAAATGCATATGCAGATACAATGCCATCTTATATCACAAAAGATAATTTTGTGTCGCAGATTAACTTCAACTACTCAGGCAAGTTACCAGCAACAGCAAACATCCGCTTCTATGCAGGAACAGAGTATGCAGGTCAGACACTTTATTATTCACTTATGAATGCTGACAATACATTTGCAGAGGTTCAGGCAGTAGTAGTAGATGCTGATGGTTATATGACTGTAAAGCAAGACCATTGTTCAAGCTATGTTGTAACAAAGACAGAGCCAAAGTTACCAAGCAACGATGATACAAAGACTGATGATGGAAATACTTCTAATAATGGAAATACTTCTAACAATAATGGCTCATCTAATAATGGAAATGCTTCTGCATCAGATAAGAATGCATCATCTGGAAATACTACTGTATCAACAGATAAGAATGCATCATCTACAAATACTTCAGCTACATCACCAAAGACTGGTGATATGACACCAATCGCAATATATGTTGTGATGGCAGTTGCAGCAATTGGAGTAATCGTATTTGTAAAGAGACGAAAAACAGCATAATTGAGTATCAATATTATGAGCATAGTCAGACCAGTGATTCTTCGGAATTGCTGGTCTTTTTGTATTTCATGAAGTATGTATGATTGCTCTGAACTGTTGTTTGTGGCTTGGCTTTGGCATCTGCCCACACAGGTTTTGTACTGGACTGTTGGTCACTTCCTCGTCTATGGTTGTACGCTCGCCACAAATGGCACACGCAGGCTCACAGGGGCAAGCGTTTATGATTGGTTCTGAATGCTTGGATGGTCTCGCAAAATAAGGGGGTAGATACCTAGCAGTGCTGTTTTTTTTATGCGTTTTAATATGAAATAAATTTGTTTTAATTCCTGCTTATGAGGGTTTGGAGTTAATCATATCTGAACCTGTCTCTTATACACATCTCCGAGCCCACGAGACCGTACTAGA
>ENA-OZHK01000402-OZHK01000402.1-human-gut-metagenome-genome-assembly--contig:-NODE-402-length-13171-cov-6.493443_pt1 | contig 13171 bp, 7 predicted proteins | sample MGYA00244048_ERZ653690 | MGnify/ENA primary metagenome ERZ653690 (study PRJEB26926, sample SAMN06165197) | human gut metagenome | biome: ENVO:00009003; feature: ENVO:2100002; material: ENVO:00002003...
CTCGGAGATGTGTATAAGAGACAGGTATTACATTAATATTAACAAAATGCTTATTTTATCGGCAAAATATTTGGTTTGTATACTATTTGATTGTATATTTGTAAACGAATGAGTGAAATTATATAGCATTATGTATTGTATGTTTTGCTAAGTTGTTAACCAAAATTATTTTAATATGAGTAAATTGATTACCTTATTGTGCTTGTTCAGTATGTTGTTTAGCAGTTATGCTACTGCTGCTGAACCTGTGACAGAGTTTCCTTACTCTGAAAATTTTGATACGACAGAAGAGGAGTATATTCCTGCAGGCTGGGCCGTTGAAGGTTCAACTCCGTTTGCCGTATATCCTGCATTCGACTGGTATGGGGTACAAGCTCAATCAGGTGCTAATGCACTTGTGTCGGGTTATCCTCAGACAGGTAATCGAACAGATGTGGCATTCTCTCCGATGTTCGAGATGAAGGCCGGTGTTAAATATACAATGACCGTTTGGGTAATGATGAAAAATACAGCCCAAAATGGCCGCAATCTAGGAATGAAGATAACTGTAGGGACAGCACAGACTTCTGACGCCCAGACAACAGAGCTGGCAACAGATGAAGGCGAGTGCGATTGGAAAGAAGTTACAGTAACATTTACTCCTGAAACTGACGGCCAGTATTGTTTCGGCCTTTGGTGTAATTCTGTTCTATCAAGTGCCGGCGATGTATTTTTTGACACATTCTCAGTAAGTGCCGAAGAGTCAACTCCAGAAGTAACCGTAGCCGAGTTGCCATATTCAGAAAGTTTTGATACAACAGCAGAGATGGAGATGCCTTCAGGCTGGGCCGTAGAAGGTGCTACTCCGTTTGCCGTTTATCCTACGTCAGACTGGTATGGAGTACAGGCTCAATCAGGTGCAAATGCTCTTGTATCAGGTTATCCTCAGGGCAGCAACCGTGCAGACGTGGCATTCTCACCGATGTTCGAAATGAAGGGCGGAGTAGAATACACCATGAGCGTATGGGTTATGATGAAGAACATGGCTCAGAACGGCCGTATGCCGAGCATGAAGATAACAGCCGGACTGGCTCAGGTGGCCGATGCACAGATAACAGAACTTGCGAGTGAGGAAGGCGAATGCGACTGGAAAGAAGTTAAGGTAAAATACACTCCTGAGACCGACGGTCAGTATTGTTTCGGTCTTTGGTGTACTTCAGTGCTGGCAACAGCCGGTGACGTATATTTTGACACCTTCTCTGTAAGCGAAAGCAACAGTGGCGAGGAGCCTGCATGGAAAGCCGAAATACCTTATGTAGAGACTTATGATGACGCATCACATTATTCAGGTAAAGAATATCTCCCGATAGGCTGGGCTAGTACAGGCGAGACACCTTGGGTTACTGCTGCAATAAAGGACAAACCGGCCCTTTCAGGCGAATATTATATGGTGGCTCAGTCGTCAGTTCTGCCAAACAGAAACGACATAGCTTATTCACCGATGCTCGACATGAAGGGCGGAAAGACCTACACCGTGTCAATGTATCTCTACATGCCAGGTACGGGCAGTGTAAATCCTTCATTCAGACTTACTGCCGGCAACGGTCAGGAAATCGACGCACAGACAGTAACGCTCAAGGAGATAACCGAAACAGCAGTTAAAGACTGGACAAAGGTTGAAGCAGACTTTACACCTGCAGAAGACGGTCAGTATTGTTTTGCAATGTACGCATGTTCAGCTTCAGCCGGTGACGGTAACATTGCAGTCGACAATTTCTCTGTAAGAGAAAAGGACGACGTGCTTCCTCCAACGGCATTGTTCTATGTCGGCAATACTCTCAACTCTATTCTTTACAGCGGTTCAATAGTATTTGACGGTCAGAAGATAAAGATGATAAATATGTCTACCGATGCAACATCGTATAAGTGGACTGTTGACAACGACGCCGTAATTTCAGACGACGAGGCTGCAGAACCCGAAATAACCTTCCCGAAAGCCGGGACATATACTATTACGCTCCAGGCCACTAACGAAGGCGGAACCACTGAATGTCAGCAGACATTCTCAGCAGATATTTATAGCCTTGATTATGATATCGAAGATGCACTTATGACAACATCTGAGTCAATAGACCGTATCTTCCAGCAGGGCGATACACCGGCTTACAATGAAGACGGCGAGGTGAAAGACCTTGACACATATGAATTATATTACGATTTTGTAGTAGGTGTCAATCCTTATTACCGTTCTATAGCAGAGCGATTTGAGCTTCCGTCAGATGTATCTTTGGAAATATCTTCATTGTCTGTTATGACAAATATGTACAGCCTGTTTATCAACGACAGAGGCGACGGTACACCTAACGACAAGGAGAAGACCTATCGTGTTGTTATCTATCCCGACAACGACGGCACTCCTGACACAGCCAATGTTATGGCAACAAAGTCAGACAAGCTTATCAACACATTTGGAAGTGCCGGATATTATTCTCCGGTAAGACAGTCGATAACATTCGACGAGCCGGTTAAGGTTAAAGGTTCGTTCTATGTTGCATTCGAGTTTGACGATCTTGACCTTTATGACGAGACTGATGGCCGTAATTATCGCTCTTGGATAGGCTTTGACACAAGATGTCATGCCAACAAGCAGACCACTCTCTATGTTAAGCCTGAAAAGGCACTGCCCGGAAGCGACTATAGTGTTGACGGCAAATGGTGCAAGGCCGATGACTTCTGTCCGAGTCTTGCAGGCTATAGCTTCTGTGTGATGCCGTGGGTTAAGTTCTACAAGAATGAAACCACTTCTATCGAAGGTGTAGAGAGCGGAGATGTTAAACTCGAAATCTCTGCCGACGGCAACAACTACCGTGTAAGCGGTCTTTCTGACGGTACCGACGTAAGAGTCTACAGCGTTTCAGGCGTACAGGTATTTGCCGGAAAAGCCTTTGGCGGTGAGGTCGTTATTCCTGCCGACAGCTGGAACAAGGGCATCTATGTGATAAATGCAGGCGGAAACAGCGTAAAAGTTTTAAAATAAATTGAGGCATGCGACTTGTTAAAATATTATTAGCATCATTATGCCTTTTCACACTATCGAATATGCCGGCCCACAGCGTGCCGGCATATCCGAAACCTGTTAAGTTTGTTCAGCCCGACGGCACAGTGGTTACTTATCGCATCATCGGCGACGAGCATAACCATTGGCTTGAGTCTACGGGCGGATATGTGCTGAAAAGAGCAGACAACGGATATCTTTGCTATGCTGGCAAAGACAGCAACGGCGCCATCGTGGCAGCCGGCAAGTATATGGGCAACGATAGTCAGGCTTCGGCCAGTATGAAACTTCTGCGCCGTGATGACATGATAAAGTCTGACGGAATGAAGCTCAGTCCGGCCGGACCAAACAAGGCTCTGCAGATTAACGGCACCTTCCCGCTGAAGGGAAAGCGCAAGCTGCTTATGCTTCTCGTTAATTTTGCCGACACCAAACCGTCGTTTGACGCCGACAAGTTCCGTGAGCTTATGAACGCTCCCGACTATAACGGCACGGGAAGTTTCCGCGACTATTATCTTGAAACATCCTATAATCAGCTCGACATCGAGACCACCGTTGTTGGCTGGCTTCAGCTCCCGCGTCAGAAGTCGCTCTACAGCACCGAGGATATGTCCGACCTCATACGCGACGCCCTCGCGCTTGTAGACCCGAGCATCGACATACATCAGTTTGACAACGACGGTGACGGCGAGCTCGACGGCCTGTCAATCATCCATCAGGGCATGGGACAGGAAGTGAGCGGCAGCACATCAGATATATGGTCGCACAGCAGCGAGCTTCTCGATCAGATGTACGGCGACGTGCGTGTGAAGAAATACACCATACAGCCCGAAATCCTTTTCAACGATCCTTATTACGGACTGCAGATGACCACCGTAGGCGTGCTCTGCCATGAGTTCGGCCATAATCTCGGCGCGCCCGATTATTATGACACCGACTATGAAGAAAACGGCTACTACAGCGGCACCGGCATCTGGGACCTTATGGCCGACGGAATATGGAACGAGCACTATCTGCCCGGCGATTCGCCATCAAGCCTTAACATGTGGCAGAAGATACAGTTCGGATGGGTGGAGCCTAAGGTGCTCGACTCTACTGCCACCGTTACCGACATGCCGGCCGCAACCGACGAGCCTGTGGGATATATCGTTAAGACAAAGCGTGAAGGCGACTACTTTGTGCTGGAGAACCGACAGGTGCAGAAGTTCGACCGCGAGCTTCCCGGCCACGGTCTTATCGTTTATCATGTTGACGAAAACCGCATCAACTTGACAGCCGAAATGAACACCGTAAACTGCGACTATCAGCAAGGCCTTTACACCGTATGCGCATCGGCAACTTCTGATCCTGGTGACAGTCCTGAGTCTTACGGCAACATCAATTCTGCCGGCGCTCCTTTCCCGGGTTCTACGCGCAAGACAACATGGACTGACGCCACAACCCCGTCGACACATTCTAACGACGGCAAGTATTCTTACTTCTCACTGAGCGACATAAGCGAGAACGACGGCAAAGTTTCGTTCAAGTTCACGTCAGAAGAAGTTCCCGCTGCCGTCAACAACTTTGCCGCCAACGCCAAGCGCGGTGTGGTAACCCTGACATGGGAGGCACCCGATGCCGACGGAATAAAAGACTATCGCATATACAGAGACGACGTTCAGATAGCCACAACCAATGACCTTACTTATGTTGACGAAAATCCCGGAAAGATTATCGTAACATATAAGGTGGACGTTGAATACGACAACGGACTCGTTTCTCCGTTTGCCGAGGCTACGGTGCGTCTGCCCGAAAACCGCATAGAGTCGCTCTCTACAAAGGAGAGTGCCGACGGCGTGGAGCTTACGTGGGGCATGAACACCGACCTGTCGCGTTCAGACCTCAACTACACAGATGTTGTTTACCAGTATGTCTACTCTAACGAGACCGACATTGCACAGCGTTTCAACGAGAAAGACCTTCGTGCCTATAACGGATATTCAATCACGGGCATAGGTTTCTTCCCGTTCTCGTCACAGCGCACAACGAGCTACAAGATCAGAGTTTGGCGCGCAGCCGCAGGCACTGACGACATGCAGATTGTTAACGAGCGCGACATCACCGAGTACGGCTCGGGCAACTGGTGCATAAAGCAGTTTGACACACCTACTGTAATCGAGCCGGGCTACGACTATATGATAGGCGTTTACGGCAACACGAGCGACGGTGGTTTCCGCATAATCTGCGACGGCACTACCTACACTCCAGGTCTGGGCAACCTCGTATTGTCAGAAGGCGAGTGGCGCGACGATATCATACAGCTCAACCCGCTCATGAAAGCCACGCTTGAACCGTCGGCTGCTAAGGATGTATTCGTGCCGGGTGAGACTCCTGTCTTCGATGACAACTACAATCCTCTGACAGATGCCGAATATCCCATCGGATTTAATGTTTATCGCAACGACGAGTTTATCGGCTTTACGTCATCACGCACGTTTATCGACAGCTCGGTAAGCAAGGGCGTCAACAAGTATGGCGTAGTGTGCCTGTATGAAGGCAACAACGAGTCGGCTCCCATTGAGCGTTCAATCTATGTAACAACCACGGGCATAAGCGGCATCACAGCTTCAGACGTAAGCGTTGAGCCTTTCGCCGGCGGCATAACCGTAACTACTGACGGCAGCGCCCATATAAGCGTCTATTCAGTTTCAGGCTCATTGCTTGCAGGCTGTTACACCGGCGGCGGCAACGTCAGTCTGAATGTTCCTGCCAAGGGCGTGTGCATCGTTAAGGTTGACGGTCAGGGCTCATCCGTAATCAGAAAAGTAATATTGAAATAACATCACCAAAATCAAAAAGCAAATCATAATGGAAAAAAGAAAAATAAGAACCATGTTGCCGGCGTTGGCTCTCGGCCTGTGTCTCGTTTCACATGACGTAACGGCTGCAACCGATGGCGGCCGTGTGTGGCTTGCCAATCGTCCTGTAGGCATCAGTGCCCTGTCAGGCGCAGTTAAGAAGAGTCGCGTTGCTCCTGTTTCGCCATCAGTCATGGCGCAGACACGTGCCCTCGCACCTGAAAACTCAGAAGTGGTGCTTGGCGAAGACTTCAGCAAGTTTACGGCAGGTTCGGAGGAAAGCCCCGACATGAGCAACATACTTAATTCTGAAGGTGTAATCATGCAGGACTATATCAACACCTACGGATGGAGCGGCATTAACATATATCAGGCCGGAGGCAGCTGTTTCCTTTCCGACGGAGTGCAGGCCCTGCTTATGACTCCTGTGCTTGACCTGTCAGGCGACAACGGCAATTTTACCGTAACCGTGTCGTTCAGGGCACAGTCGGGCAGCGGCAATTTCTTTATTGTGGGACAGACCGAAGGTCTCTCTGATCCTTACGGCGGCTATGTGGCGTGCGACGAGACATGGAAAACCGTAACAATAAATATGGACAAAGGCGGAGCCAATACCGCCATACAGTTTTATGGCGACTGTCCGGTCTTTATCGACGACATCGAAATTAGTCAGGCCGGCGGCTCTGTGGCAGAGCCTGAAGCGCTGAGCACTCCTTACGCTCTTCCTGCCACCGATATAACTTCAACAGGATTTACTGCCAACTGGCAGCCTGTTCAGAACGCTACGGCTTATCTGCTCGATGTGTTCTATTTCGTAGACAACAAGCCTCAGTATGTTGAAAAAGATTTTCAGACAACCGAAACAAGCCGTACACTGACAGGACTTGAGCCGGGCCGCCTTTATTATTACTCTGTTCAGGCCACCGACGGCACAGATGTTACAGCCGAGTCGGACATCATTCCTGCCAAGGAGGCCGTAGAGTCGCTCGATGCTCCCGTGGCTTCAGCAGCTACAGAGGTGAGCGACAACGGATTTATGGCTAACTGGAGCGAGGTTGCCGGAGCATCTTTTTATGAGGTTACTACTCTCTCTGAATACATAATTCCGCAGACGGGCACTTTCGTTCTTGATGACGAGACATTCGACAAGGTTACTACAGGTACGATAAGTTCGCCTGAGTATTGCCCATTGCAGTGCGACCTTAACGACTATACCACATATCCCGACTGGTACGGCATCACCACGCTGCTTGCCGACGGCATGATCGGACTGAAAAACTATTATGCCGTGATGGGCGCTTATTCAATGCTTTACAGTCCTATCTATCAGACTGACGACGCCAACCCTGCCGACGTAAATGTTCGCATAACGGCACAGATGGTTAACTGTACTCAGGGCACACAGCTCGGCGTGGCTCTTGTTGATGCAATAACTGGCGACATAGTAGGCGGCAAGTGGAGCTTTGTTGACCTTAACGACCAGATGACCGACTATGAGTTTAACCTCGGCGCAAGCAACAGCTATTATGTTGCCATCGGTTTCAGCGATCCTAACGATGTTTACGGCAGCACCGGAATGGTGTTTATCGACGGCGTTAAGATAACCCAGAACATGACGGCGGGCACAACTCTTATGCGTATCTACAGCGACGACATTGCATACAACAATGGATTTTATGTTTCAACACCCGACAAGCGTGACGGCGAGTCGTTCTCTTATTACGTCACAGCCGGAAGCAACGGCGCAGAGGGTGATGTAGTGTCTGAGGCTTCTGACATTATCGAGGTGGGCAAGTCTACTTCTGTCGGCAATGCTGTTGCAGCTGACGGCGTAGCAATATCTGCCTCACGTGGCGAGGTTAAAGTAGTTACCGACACTGTTGCCGACGTCAACGTGTTCGATATGGCAGGCCGCACCGTAAGCCGTGTATGTGGCGTCAGCGGCACAGTTACAGTACCTTTGGCTTCAGGAGTTTACATCGTAAAGTGTGGCGATGTTGTGCGCAAGGTTATGGTAAGATAACAGTTTTAATCAAGCAATGGCTTTGAGCCGTTAATCAGACTGTTGTCCATTGCATATAAATTTTTAAGGAGCGTGCCGGTCAAGGCGCGCTCTTTTTTGTTTCTTGGCATTAGTGCCGTTTAGGTTTATTTTTTGTTCATGGTTGAGAAACATCTTTCTTGTCGGGCAAAGGCATTACATCGTGGCGTCGGCATTTATTCTGATGGGAAGTGTGGCGATTGAGAATAAAACGTTTGGCAGGGCTTTGCCGGACATAATCAGAGATAAATCACTTTTCCATGGTGATTATAAACTTCGTTCAGCTAAACCGCAAGCATGAAATACGTGAGGAAGCAACATGAACATAGCGGTTTCCGTATTTAATTACCGTTTGGAATGCAGTCTATACATACTCGGGGTACTCCTCAGTAGGACATCGTTCCCCGTCATTGTGCATTTTTATTATTGTGAAATTTCTCAATCTTACAAACAAATTAAAAATAATACGTTAAATTTGCAATGTCATTTGAAGTCTATATACTTGAGTGGACTCTTTCCATACACACTTATTGAAACACTACCTGCCATTCCGTCAGAGCGGGTATTGTTATTATCTTTTTTGTTTGTGCGGTGAACAGTCGGCAGAAGGTTTTGTTTATGTGTAAGGTGACGGTAAAAAGTCAGGACAAAATATTTCTCTGTTACAGAAAATCAAAGTGTAACAGATGTTAATACAATGATGCTTGGATATACAGATGCTTAACCTTTATTAACTGTCAGACTTAAAAATAGTCCGAAACTCATTTATTTTCTGGCCGTAAAGCATGCTTTTGACGTATAAAACACAGCCTTTTGCCTTGCAAAAGGTGGCCTTTTAGGGCATGAAAGGCCACCTTTTATAGTTTAAACTTTGTCCGTTTGATGTAGTTTTAGATGTAAGTGGCTGTATGTCAGCAGGTTGTATTTACAGCTGTTTTTCGCTATATTTCCAATTTCAATTGTGGTTTCGTTCACTCCGTTGCCGTTCTGAGAGCGTTAAACGTACGGGAAATGTCATTTTTATTTACAAACGGCTGATGCCTTCAGCAGCCGTGATGTCCATGCAGGTCTGTTGAATATATCAGCCGGTCGTTGTGCCGGTGTTGTCGTGGCTTGTGTGATGGTCAGGTCTCCAGTTTCTTGATGCTATATATTCAGACGGTGTGCATCCCTCCATCTTCTTGAACAGTCTGCTGAAGTGCTGTGGATATTCAAAGCCGAGGGCGTAGGCCACCTGGCACACCTGTTCGCCTGCCGCCAGCCTGCTCTTGGCCATGGACATCACAAAGCGGTGGATGTGTTCGCCGGCAGTGATGCCGGTCTGCTTCTTTATCAGGTCGGCAAAATAGTTGCTCGAGAGGCATAGCTCTGACGCGCATGCCTGTACGGTAGGCAGTCCGTCCGTAAACTGTCTTTCAGAGTCGTAGTAGCTGTGCATCAATTTCTCAAAGCGTGTCAGTATGTCGCTGTTCTGCTGCCTGTGCGAGCTGAACTGCCTGTTGTAGAAGCGTGAGCAGTATTGCAGCACGATGTCTATCAGGCTCACGATGATCGAGTCGCGGCAGCCGTCGTCAGGCGCATGAAATTCCTGCTTGATGAGCTTCATGTATGCCACAAGTATGTCGCGCTCGCCGGGGCGCATATGCAGAGCCTCGTTCACGTTGTAGGCAAAGAACGAGTAGCGGTGCATCCTGCCTTCAAGAAACGTGCCTCTTATCAGGTCGGGATGAAACAGCAGGGCCCATCCCTTCAGAGCTACTCTCTCGCCGTTGTCCTCCTTGCCGCCCGTCTGTCCAGGCGCCACGCATATCAGCGTAGACTCGTCATAGTCGTATCTGCCGCAGCCATAAGTCAGGTCTACAAGCGTGTCCTCGCGCAGAAACAGGCCGTATATGCCGTAGCTGTTGAGGCTGTGCCTTATCGGGGGCAGGTCGTCATAGTTTATCACGCTTGCCAGCCTGTGCTCGTCTGTCTGTCCTACGTATGCGTTATAGTCGTGCACCGTGTTTACCTTCTCAATCTTTGCCATGCTCTTAACTTTTTTTGTTGTTGCAGATGCAAATATATTGCTATTTATCCTTAACGGCGAAACATAAACCATGAAAATGGTATTTATGCATGAGAATTGTATACCGCTCCGGCCCTGTTGTGGCATATCTTTGCGACAGAAACAACAACTAACCTCCAAAAGACATGAAAGATATGGACAGAAGAAAATTCTTAAAGTCGGCATCGGGCCTGGCACTCATGGCTGCCGGAGCCTTGACGGGCACGTCGAGAGTGCTTGCCGCCACAGACGCCATGGCTGCCACAGGCAAGGATAAAGGGAGCACGGGGCAGCAGCCTAAGGCCGAGCGCCGCAATCTGGGCGGTATGAGCGTGTCGCCAATAGGCCTTGGCTGCCTGCCCATGGTGGGCTATTATGGCGGCCGTTATGATCGCCGCGATATGGTGGCGCTGATACGCCGCGCCTACGAAAAGGGCGTGACGCTGTTTGACACGGCCGAGGTTTACGGCCCTTACACAAGCGAAGAGTGGGTGGGCGAGGCCCTGCAGCCCATAAGAGACAATGTTAAGATAGCCACAAAGTTCGGATTCGGTGTTGAGGAGGGCCGCCCTACGGCTCTCAACAGTAGCGTGGCCCATATGCGCCGGGCCGTTGAGGGCTCGCTGAGGCGGCTGCGCACCGACCACATTGACCTGCTGTATCAGCACCGCGTAGACCCTGCCACGCCCATAGAGGAGGTGGCCGACGCCGTGGCACAGCTGATAAAGGAGGGCAAGGTGCTTCACTTCGGACTGTCGGAGGCAAGCGCCCGCACCATCAGGCGTGCCCACAGCGTGTGTCCTGTGTCGGTCGTTCAGAGCGAGTATGCCATCTGGTGGCGCGAGCCTGAGCTTAAAATTTTCCCCACGCTCGAAGAACTTGGCATAGGCTTCGTGCCCTATTGTCCGCTCGGCCGCGGCTATCTGACATGCACGATTGGCGAGGACAGCCGCTTCGGCAGTGATGACCGCCGCCACAATCTGCCGCGCTTCACTCCGCAGGCGCTGCACTACAACAGGCCGCTGACAGAGCTGGTAGGGCGCTGGGCTCGGCGCAAAGGCATCACACCGGCGCAGTTCTCGCTTGTGTGGATGCTGTCGCGCAAGCCATGGATAGTGCCCATACCAGGGACTACGAGTGCCGCCCATCTCGACGACTTTATTGGTGCGGCAGGCGTAAGGCTTACACCGGACGAGGCCGACGAGTTTGACATGGAATACTCGCGTATTGACCTGATGGGCCATCGTGCCGACCCCTTCACCGAGAGTCAGATAGACAAGTGAGGCATGGTGCGGGCTGTTAGAGTATGGTAGCCGGCAGGGCATGGTGGCGGCACGAGTGGGGCAGAGACGGCCGTTGCGCCTCATGCAGCTTCAGATAGGGGCATGACAGGCGTGTGATGGCGGCAGACAGATGGCATTATGCTGCCTTTATAGACATAAAAAAATCCCGACAGCCATGACGGCTGCCGGGATTTCTTATGATATAGGCTTATGCAAGATTCTTATTTGTTCACCTTTAATATTCTCGGGCACAGGTTGTTGCCGCTTACATACAGCAGTACGACGCCCTTAGGCAGGCTGTTGAGCTGTGTTGTGGCAGATGTTATGCGCATCTGTACCAGCTGCTTGCCGTCGGTTGTAAACACTCTCAGCGTTGCGCCTATTGCGTTTTCGCTTACGGTCAGTGTGTTGTTGCTGCTGTTGTAGCTTATCTCAGGCTTCTCGGTAACGGCCTGTGTTATGCCTGATGTGAAGTCGTCGTCGAGCAACTCGCCCATGAGTCCGTTGAGGTAAACCTCGAGGGCTGTGTAGCCTTCGGCGTTGCGCAGGTTGCGGTCGGCAGCGTCGTTGGCGTTAAGTCCGTGCTCCTTCTCCCATTCGTCGGGCATTCCGTCGCCGTCAGTGTCGGCAGGAGCCTTCTCGTTGCCGTGGTCGAGGCCGAAGCCCTCAGCGTCGTTCACAGAGTCGATGATACCCTTCTTGTTGGCCAGCGAGCCGGTGTACTTAGGTGTACCGGTCTTAACGTCGTTGATGACGCGCTGTTCTATCACGTCGCGGTTTATGGTTCCGGCTTTCTCGAGTACAGTGTTGTAGGCGTCTTCTGCAGTCTGAATGTCGGTGAGCATGTAGAGTGCAGGGTCGTATTCGCCCTCGTTGCCCAAAACAGAGTTGTACTTGTAGTAAGGAGTCTCTGTCACGATGCGCTCGTCAACACGCAACTCGTCGAATGTGAAGTGGTCTGAAGCCATTGCCGACCAGTTGTCTGCTGTGGCTGTGGCGTTGCCTTCCATTACGTTTCCGTTGATATACCATTTAGAAGGTGCCCATGACGGACCGATGTCGCGCATGTATCCTACTGATACGAACACAGAGTTAGATGGTGACTGAGGTCCTGGCTTGTAGTAGTTGTTCATGAAGTTGCACTCGTGAACAGAGTTCTTGCCGTTGTAAGAAGTGATTTCGGCTGCGTTCTCTCCGCCATAGCAAGCCTTGGCGCTGCCCCAGTTGAAGTTTACGTTGTTTACGTATTCCATAAATACGACATAGTCTTCGCCGCGTGCGCCGTTGATACGCGGGCTGCGCGAGTTGTTGCCAGCGAGCAGGTTGTGGTGGTATGTCACGGGTGATCCGCCCCACTGTGCGCCATATCCACGGTTACCCTTGTCGTGGCCTGCCTGATAGAGACCTTCGTGAACGATGCTGTACTGCACTGTAAGGAAGTGGCTGTCGGCAGTGTTCATACATTCCTCAACTGACCATCCGAATGCGCAGTGGTCGAATATATAGTTAGAGCAGTTTTCTGTTCCGCACGCCTGATCCTGCTTGCCGTCGCCTGAGCGGAAACGGATGTTACGTATGATAAAGTTCTGTGAACCTCCAAGGTTAACCTTGTCGCCCACGATGCTTATGCCGTCGCCTGGTGCTGTCTGTCCGGCCAGCGTCCAGTCAGAGCGGCTTACGCGCAGGTTTCCGTTGAGATGAATCTCGCCGTTAACGGCAAATACGATAGTTATAGGCTCGTTGGGATACTGTTCGAAAGCCCAGCGCAGAGTTCCTTCTGTGCCGTCGTCGACAAGAGAAGTTACGGTAACTACCTGTCCGCCGCGGCCTCCTGATGTGTATTTACCGAAGCCTTCTGCTGTCGGGAATGCAAGCATCATGGCGCCTGTCTCTTATACACATCTGACGCTGCCGACGATCGCATAAGTG
>ENA-OZHK01000407-OZHK01000407.1-human-gut-metagenome-genome-assembly--contig:-NODE-407-length-13066-cov-5.815233_pt1 | contig 13066 bp, 7 predicted proteins | sample MGYA00244048_ERZ653690 | MGnify/ENA primary metagenome ERZ653690 (study PRJEB26926, sample SAMN06165197) | human gut metagenome | biome: ENVO:00009003; feature: ENVO:2100002; material: ENVO:00002003...
AGTACGGTCTCGTGTGCTCGGAGATGTGTATAAGAGACAGAGGTTATCCATAATAATGTCCGTAAGCCCCTGTTGTGACCATCCCCGTTCATCTTCGCCGCCACCATGCTGCAGATACAGTACCGGATAAGTATCCGTACTCTTTTCATAGCAAGGAGGAGTATAGACGAACATTCTGCGCCACTCGTTGGCCGTAGTAGAGAAATAACGCTTCATACGGATTTCACCGTGCGGAACATCGGCCAGCGTATATTGCTTGACGTCGGCTGCATACGGGATATCGATGCCGCTGGTCATCATGCCACATCCAAAGAAAGATTCACTGGAAGGATCGGCCACCGGGACACCGTCAATCAACAGAAAATAATAGTGGAATCCAGGTCCTAGGGGTTCGGTCTGTCCGGTCCATTCTCCCTGTTCATTACGGACCAGGTCATATTTCTTGCCCAGATCAATCTGCACGCGCTGTGCACCGGGAGCCTTCACCTTAAAGGCCACACTATGGTCGGGCAGGATACGGGGATACTGTGAGTTACGGACAGCCATAGAAGAACGTACGCCCGGCAAATCACCGGATGTCCCAGCCGACTGTGCATTGACTGAGAGGACAGAAAAGGCCAAAGTCATACCCATCATTATCCCTGCTAAAGTAGTTGAAGTTTTCATCATGATTCAGATTTTATTTATAAGGTTAATACTCAGTTATTTTATTGAAACATCGCTACGGATGATATTCACCGGTTATTTTCAATTCATCCCCGGAAAGATCCACTTCAAAAAGTTTCGGACGGCGCGGACCCGGATTTACCGTATCCAGTCCCTGATGATGCAATACCAGCAGGGTTTTCCCCTCGAACGTAGTGAACAACATGCCATGTCCACAGTTATAGCCTACCAAAGGCACAGGCTGCTGTCTCCATGGGCCAGCCAGCTTCCCCGTTTCGGAATACGCCACCCCCAAAGCATTGCGGGTCACTCCCCAACTGGACCACAACATTCCCAATCTGCCGGTTCCTGTTCTGAAAAGGAAAGGGCCGTCGGCCACATGCCCGTCCAGCATCATCCCGAAAGTAAGCTCACCAATCTCCTGCATATCCTTCGACCAGGAAGCATCCGAGGCCTGGAAAAGAGTATGAGGCTCACCTGCAGCAGTCGTCAGATCCGGCGACAACGGAATACAGTCAATCTGTCCGTCCACAATCTGCATCCATCCATGCTCGAATACCATATAAGGCTTTCCGTCTTCTATCCATAATGTCCCGTCCAGCGTAGACCAGTCTTCCGGAAAATAATCCTGCCGTGTAACGGGAAGATAAGGCCCTTCCGGAACGTCCGATTCCAGAATCTGGACAGCCCGGCGCAATACTTTGTATCGGTTCGGGACCGTATCCACAACCATTTCAGGATTGGTAAAAGTAACGAAACAATAATATCGGCCGTTATACAGATGTATTTCCGGAGCCCAGATCCAGGGATCAGGGCCTATCCACGAAGCTGTATCCACTTTCAGAAAAGCGGAAGGGCCTGTCCATTTCCGCAAGTCTGCACTTTTCCACATTTCACCGCCCGAAGAAACCAGAAGATAAGTCTGTTTCTGCTTATCGGCCACGATAAACGGATCGCTGGCCAGCAACGAATCGAATAAAACGGTATCGGTGGAGATTTCCATCATTTGCGGGACCTGTACATAAGCAGCTTCTGCATGCCGTTTTCCTGTCTGACAGCCGGCCAGACAACCGACCAGACACAACAACCATATTACATTATATTTCATATACATTCCGTTACTTTTTCATACCGGTCCAAAACCCATACAAATATATTCATTTTTATTTTAAATGTCCCATATCAGTTCGCCTGATTCCCGTGCATATTCGGGTTGTTCTGCAACTCTACAGAAGGAATAGGCAGACGGAGATGTTTCTTATAATCGAAAGGAACGGCTCCTACCAGACCGGTCTGTTCTATCTGTACCTTGCATTTGTTGACCAGACAATCCAGTACTGTATTATGGTCCGGATCGTTCGGATTATTATACCAACGCATCAGATTGAAAAAGCGCCAACCTTCCATGAACAATTCTACCGAATATTCATGTTTCAACATACGTCGTACCGTATTTATCTGCACACCCGGAGAAACCACCTGTCCGTTCTTGTCGACTACCTTACCCAAGACAGGAGCAGCTGCAATCACCTCCTCCGCTTTCGGGAGATGACCTCCTTCCGTTACATAAAACATCCCGGCATCGGCTCCCGACTGGTCCTGTATCTGGTTGTTTGCACGGTCACGCACTTTATTTATATAGGCTAAAGCCGTAGCCTCATCGCCTGTTTCCAGGCAACATTCGGCATACATCAACAAAGCGTCGGCATAACGTAACACACGTTCATTGGAACCGCTACGCTGCATATCCATAACCGTATTGTCATCACAACCGAACTTCCGGGTACCAAACCATTTGCCCAACCATGCCGGATCCTGCCCGCCGAACATCTCTTCATAAGTAAGTCTTTGAGCTTCGTAGTTCTTGTCTCCAATCTTACCGGTATATTGATATGTCGCTCCATCCGGAATCCAGAGTCCCAGGTATGCTCTAGGGTCGATGATCTTTCCGTTCTCGTCACGTTCGAATTCGTTATACAGGCTCAAGGAAGGCATGGCATTCCACCAGCCGATAGGATCAGGAAGCGTCATACACACCTGTCTCCAGCTATTCTGTCCGAAGTCTTTTACATCCAAGGACATCGCAACGGAAGCGTCCAGACTCTTGTTGAACTGAATTTCATACAGAGACTCAATGTTATTTTCATTGGCCTCGGAAGAATTGTCCCGATAATTTTCCACCAGATCATAATCGCCCGAAGTCACCACTTCTTCCAATACAGCCTTTGCCGCACTCCAGTCGGCAGAACCGGCCTCTGCTGTTCCGTCCAAAATAGGACGTCCCATATAAGCTTTTGCCAGGAATACCTGAGCCGTACCCTTCGTCACACGTCCCCAGTTTTCTTCATTCTGATACAGGACAGTCCTGCTAGGAAGCAAAGATGCCGCATCCTTAAAGTCCTGTACCATATTCTGGTAAATGACACCCTTTTCTGCAGGGAATGCATAATAGTCGTTCAGATCTTTCGCTGTATAGCTACGGTCGGGAATCTCATCGCCGAAGAGGAAGACCAGATAAAAACGGCTGAATCCACGGAAAAAATAGGCTTCACCGCGCAGGCGGTCGTATAACGCCTTGTCTTCTGCTTTGTTCATATCAAACAGATCCTTATATTCTTCCAGTTTTTCCAGAGCCAGATTGGCTGTATACTGCAATGTATAAAGATTGGAATAGATTTCGGAAGTCAAACCATGAGCTGCCGTCAACGTATAGCCGGACAGTTCGACAACAGAAGGGTCACCGGCCGCAGCCTTGAACGTGTACAACGCTTCATCACTGCGGGTATTCAGAATATAAGGCATATTTCGTCCCCACGACTGCAGGATCTGAGGAATATTATAAGCCGCGTTCACCGCATAGATCAGATGTTCCTGAGAAGCGTAATAAGTATCAATGACTTCTGATTCCGGATTAAGATAATCCATCTGAGGCTGACAAGATTCAAGCACCGGAACAAAGCCCAAGGCAAACAATGCCGAATATATGAATCGTTTCATAATAATAGACTTTAAAATTAGAATGTTAATTGTAAACCTGCAAAATACTCACGTTGGCTGTAATAACCTACAAAGGTATAGAAACGTCCGTCCACTCCTCTATCCAAGGTAGCACCACCATTCGGAACCTGCGGATCCAGCATTGAGTATCCTGTAATGGTAAACGGATTCTTGATTCCGGCATAGATACGCAAATTCTCGATTCCGAACCGGGTAAGAAGAGGCTGAGGGAACGTATAACCCAAGGTAATGTTATTACAACGGATATAGGAAGCGTCTTCCACAAAGAAATCGCTTACACGGGTAGAGTTCTGGTTCGGGTCACCCTGAATAACACGCGGAATGGAAGTATCCCTGTTTTCCGGCAACGTAATGGTCTCACCGCCTGCCGTAGTAAAGGTAATCTCTTCGGCACGGAAACAGTCCTTGATATCGGCCAACTGGTTATGCAATGCCTTACCTGCCAGCAAAGAAGATTTATAGTTGTTATATACGTCAATACCCAAATCACCCTGGAAAAGCATAGACAGATCGAAACCTTTATACGCTGCACTCAGATTCAAGCCTACAGAAACAGAAGGAATGGAAGAACCGATAAAGGTCTTGTCCTCTTCCGAAATTTTACCGTCATGATTTCTGTCTACAAACTTCAGGTCACCGGCTGCGGCATTAGGCTGCAGGCGTTCACCCTGCTCGTTTACATAATTCATGGCCTCTTCATCACTCTGGAAAAGTCCTGCCGTTTCAAATCCCCAGAACTGTGCAACCGGCTGGCCTACCACGGTCTTGGTAACATTGGTTCCCAACTGGTCAAGGAAGCCTCCCATGAGTGATTCGGCAGAACCCAGGCTTGTAACCTTATTCCGGTAAAATGAGAAATTGGGAGCTACGGTATAAGTAACATTACCGATCTTGTCTCTCCAGCTGGCCTGAAGTTCGATACCCCAGTTGCGCATGCTTCCAACATTCATGACCATAGACGAACCTGCTCCCACAGAAGAAGGAAGCTGTACATCCAGCAACATGTCGTATACACTCCGGTTATAATAGTCGAAAGTAATGGACAGACGGTTCTGCAACAGAGTCATATCGAATCCTACGCCCATATCACGTGTAGTTTCCCAACTCAAATCACGGTTTGCAATTGATGAAGGCCGCGGAGCCGGAACACTGCTGTCGCCCATGTTATCAGTCTGCGGACCGAATGAATAACTGTACCCGACAATGTCAACAACCGACTGGTAGGCGTAATTTCCTACTCCACCGGCACTACCGATCCATCCCAAAGTTGCTCTCAGCTTCAGGTTCTCCAGCCAACTGCCTGTAGCCTCTTTCATCCAAGGCTCCTCACTCATACGCCATCCTATAGAGAATGAAGGGAAATATCCCCACCGGTTTCCCTCTGCAAACTTCGAGCTCTTGTCGGCACGAAAATTGGCAGTAAACATATAACGGTCACGATAAGTATACATCAAACGGGCCAGATATGAGAAATAAGCCTCATCACTTCTTGTACCCGATGCTGAAACATTATCCTGGAAAACGTTCTCTACACCAAAATCGGTCTTTTCCTGACTACGTCCGGAAAATCCTTTGCTGTATGTAGAATATTTTTCAGTAGCGACACCCAGTACCCCCGACAACGAATGTTCATTGAATGATTTGTCGAATGTAAACAGACCTTCCAGCTGTTCGCGTGAGTTTCCGCTGTTCGTCGTTTCCAGCAGATTATAGTCCTGAGAACCGCCACCACCACCGCTGGCCAGGACAAAACGCGGACGGAAATGCTCATAATTCGATGTGTAGAAAGAATATGTATAAGAAGCCTTGAACTTCAGCCAGCTGAAAAGCTTGATTTCGCCAAAGACATTGGTAATGCCTCTGTATGACTTGGTATGGTTCCGGTCTTCCTGGATGAAGAATACCTGGTTCGGAATATCCAGACCATCTCCCATACCTGTCTGATAATAACCACCGTTGATGTCTTCGTTGGCCGCATCATACACCGGTTCGTTAGGAGGAAGCTGAAGGATATTCTGTAAAGAGCCTGATGCCGTATTATGGTTGTTTGTATACCCCAACTGTACACGTCCACCATAAGAGAAACGCCCCTTCGTTCCCTGTATATATGCATAAATGTTTTGGGAACGGTTGTTCCGGTCGACGTCATACTTCTTGTCGTAAGTATAGGTAGTACCTAAACGATAATTGAAAAGTTCGCCACCTCCACTGACAGAAAGGTCATACTTCTGATAGAAGTTGTTGAAGAAATATTCATCCCACCAATTGGTATCTGCCATAGGATTACTCGGATTCGCATTATTGGCCGGCACATTCTGACTCCAACTACCATCGGCCCGCGCTTCCGGCGTAGCCGCATTATAGAAAAGCTCATTGGCGTATACAGCATATTCATACGCATTCAATGTTTTCAGCTTCTTAGCAGGAGTTCCTGTCCCGACATAGGTATTGAAGCTGATGCGCGGAGCACCGGTAGTTCCCCGCTTGGTCGTTACCAGAATCACACCGTTGGCACCACGTACACCATAAATGGCTGCAGAAGCGGCATCCTTCAGGACCTGGATAGATTCTATTTCATCGTCATTCGGAACTTCTCCGCCGATAACCCCGTCGACTACCCACAAGGGATCTGTATTACCCGTAATGGAACTGGTACCACGGATACGGATCTTACCACCCGAAACATTGACACCCGCAATATTTCCCTGTAAGGCACTTTCAATGCCACCGGGAGCTTTCAACACTTCTTTCGGACTCAAGGTGGAAATGGCAGAAGTCAAATCGGCTTTCTTCTGGGTTCCATAACCTACTACAACTACCTCTTCTATAACCTGGTTATCTTCTTTCAATACAACTTTTACTGTCTCTTTTCCTGCAACAGGCACATCCTGGGCAACATATCCCAAATAAGTGATCTGCAACACAGCCGAAGGAGAAACCTTCAGCGAAAAATTTCCGTCCAAATCAGTAATGATACCATTGGTAGTCCCTTTTTCCAGGACATTCGCCCCGATGATAGGCTCACCGTTCACGTCTGTCACGGTTCCTGTAACAGTCTTGGTCTGGGCCAGCACACACAATACACTCCATAACATGCACCCCAATAAGACGAATCGCTTCGCTTTAAGGTGTTCCAATAAATTTAGGACAATGTTTCCCATAAATACAATAGATTTTAAAGGTTAATGAAAGACTAACTAACGTCTACCTCAAATGTATCATCATATACGGAAACACTGGAGGATAAATCTATATCCCAAGGGTATCAAATCTGACCATGTCAATTTTATCCTCCTCAAAGAAAGATTTTTCTGCCATCTTTCTATCGGTCTTCCCTCTGCCACAGACAAAAAAATCCCTGACAGCCTCCATTAATATGAAACTGCCAGGGATTATTCCTGCAAAATTATATCCGGTAATAGGATTATTCCACAAACTTCACCTTCTGTGCCTCACGCGGTTTGGCGGCGGGAGCCTCATCCGGATAACCGAAACCGATACAGAGCAACAGCTCATAACCTTCACTGAAGCCCAGTTTCTTCAGGTATTCGGCTGCCTCCGGAGTCTTCATGAAACGGGCGGGGCTACCCAGGCAGCAACTGCCGATACCCATTGACCAGCCTGCAAGGATCATGTTTTCGCACAATAGGCCACAATCCAGATCGGCAGACGATGAACTGCTGTCCTTCCCGATAAACACTACCGTAGGCGCATTGCGGAACATATTCTTGAAAGAAGGGTCTTCGGCTGCCTTCGGGTTCGCTTTCTTGTACAGTTCGGTCACTCCATTGATAAATTCGGGATTGTCCACCACACGGACCTCCCATGGCTGCCGGTTCATGGCATTCGGTGCATTGATGCCGCAATCAACGATGACCTGCATCTTTTCACGCTCTACAGCCTGTGGCTTGTACTGACGTACACTCCGGCGGGTCATGATCGTTTCTATCACCTGATTCACACTGTCGGTAGCTTCCGGTTCCGGCTCAGCGCTCACCTTCGACTGGTTGCCCCCGCTACACGCTACCAACGGGACAAACATCAATACGGCTGTCAACTGTTTCCAATACTTCATAATTTTTCCATTTAAGTTTAACATTCTATTCCGTTCGGGCATTTCCCATACCTTTCGGTCTGCAAGATAAACAAAAATATCGGTTCACCAATACAAACCCGTCAATATCCCGAAGTCTGGACAAGTGCCGTATTATCGGTCAACGTTCCGGAATCAATCGGCCACAACAGATGGTTCTCATTGACCAGTGAACTGTATTTCATGACATATTCCTTACCGAAACGGAGCAGGTCATACCAGCGTTTGCCTTCGAACATGAATTCACGCAAACGTTCACGCAAAAGCACTTCATCAATTCCGTCATTGTCGCCCTCGGCATGCGGATAGGCTCTGGATTCATTGTATGCCTCACCATAGGCACGGCTCCGGATTGCATTGATATCTTCGGCCGGATCCTCACCCAGCAAGGACTTTGCCTCGGCCGAAAGCAACAATATGTCGGCATAACGGTAGATAGGATAATCATCGCAGAATTCACGGTATGAAGCACCGTCAGGCGTCATACCCCTGTATTTATAGGCAAAACATCCTACATATTCCGTATGACCGTCTTTCGCTTCATAAACAGGATATAAAGTCGCGTCACGCCGGGTATCGGCGGCATCAAAGCTATCATATAGATCAATCCGCAACGGATAATACACGTTCCCGTTAAAATTCAGGTCAATGGGTTGTCCGTCGGCATCAACATAAGAACTCAAGGTATTCTTCTGAGGCACCATATTATTACGCCAGCCTTCATTGAACAAGGTAGCCTCGTTATGACTGTTATGCAGAGAGAAGATAATCTCGGTGTTTCCCTTGTTATCATAATCGAATACAGAAGAGAAATCCGGCAGCAGATTCAGATCGGCGCGGGAAATATGGCTCCGGATATCATCAAGGGCATCCAGTGCTGTACGGGCATCAGCCTGTCCGCCATTCATCTGTCTGGCAGACCATAGATAAACTTCCGCCTTCAGCGTCAGGGTCGCAGCTTTCGACCATAAGCAACGTCCGTCACGGAACGAATAGTCATCGCCGAAAGCCGTTTCAGACGAAGCGATATCCTGCTTGATATATTCCATGACAGTGGCCGCATCGGTTGCCGGGCGTGCCAGATTTCCGACTTCAAATCCCAGACTGGCATCGGCATTCCAGACAACGTTTCCCCAAGAACGCAACAAATGGAAATAATAGAAAGCTCTCAGACCGTATGCCTGACCCAAATAATAAGCCTTGTCGGCCTGTGTCAACACATTGGTTTCGGTCGTACGCAGAATGAACAGGTTGATCTGGTTGATGTTGAAATAGAGACCGGCAAAATTAGACAGTCCCGGGCGTTCTTCCGACAAGGTGTTCGATGTAATTTCCTCCGCCTTGTTACTCTCGCCTGTCCATCCGATCCCTTCATTATAGATGTCCGAACGGAGTTCACCCAAAATAAACAGGTTCTGGGCATCGACATCACGCAAACGGCTATGCAGCCCGTAATCGAAAGAAAGGAAATGACCTTCATTCTTCCACATGTTCTCATCGGTAATGCTGCTTACCGGATCCATATCCAGACAGCTTGCAAGTGTTCCTCCCAGCAGCAGGCAAAGGAACGGCATTTTTATATAACGTTTCATTTGAGTAATCTTTTTAATTAGTTTTTTGACACAGCTCTGTTAAAATCCCGCTCAGCCTCTGTCAGAAAGAAACTGATACTCCCAGAATCACCGTACGCGGCGTAGGATAACGGCCTGTATCTACACCCGGATAAACAAGCGGGGCCTCGGGTGAAGTGCCGCTGTAACCGGTTATATAAAAGAGGTTCTGCCCTGTAACATAAAGCGAGGCGGAAGTCATGAATGCCTTTGAGATCCATTTCTGCGGAAGCTGCCAGCTTAATGTCAGTTCACGCAATGCCAGATAATCGCCCTTCTCATAGAAACGTGAGCTTCGGTTGTCTATACTGGTAATATCACTGCCTTTTGTATCACGGTACAGGTTCTTCTTGTTCGATGAATCGTCATAATAAGATTTCGGCATATCGGTATCCGGATTTTCAGGTGTCCAGCACTTCAATCCGTCGGATATGATGTTCTTGAAACCTACCGACTGCCCGATAGAACGCATAGCCACCATATTCAGGATGGTATGTCCTACAGCAAAATCGAAACGTCCGTAAAGCGACACATTCTTATAGGAAAGTGTAGTAGAGAAACCTCCCGTCCATTTCGGATAGATATTACCTACCTTCACACGGTCCAGCTGGTCGATAATCCCATCGTTGTTCAAGTCATCCCATAACACATCCCCCGGCTCGATCGGTTTGGTCAAGCCGTATTTTTCACGGTCGGCCTCGCTCACATTCGGTCCGTACAGTCCGGCTATCATATCCATCCGGTTACCGGCCAGCTGCTGTACTTCGTTTTCATCACGAAGCACCTTTACCTGGCGGTAGGCATAGATATCGCCCAAGGTATGCCCTTCCTGATAACCACCTACCCAAACAACTTTCTGCTGTTCGGGATCCCAGACCTGTGAACCTCCCTGACGGTTGTTCTCGTTTCCGTTCTCAGGCAATTTGATAATCTTGTTGAATACATACGATGCATTGAAGGACACATCCCAGTTGAATCCTTTCGGATGAGAAATAAGATTCAGAGTTCCTTCTACTTCAAATCCACTGTTGCGCAAGGAACCCAGATTGGTCTTGAAGGAATCAAAACCGGTATATCCGGGCAGGTTGACATCCGTAAGAAGATCGGAGGTAGTACGGTTATAATAATCCAAGATCAGATTGAAACGGTTGTTCATGAATCCCAGATCCAGACCGGCCTCAAACGACTTACTCTTCTCCCAACGCAACTGCGAATTCATGACCGTTGTATTCAAGATACCTGTCACCCCATTATACGGATGGGTATTCGAAGCCTGTCCGTACAGACCATAGACATCATAGTCATTAATACCGTTCACATTACCGTTGATACCATAAGAAACACGCGGTTTCAATGTAGATATGACATCGGATATCTTACTGCCCTTGAAAAAATCCTCTTCATGGATATTCCATCCGGCAGATACTCCCGGAAAGAATCCCCAGCGGTTATCCGACAGTTTCGAAATTCCGTCATAACGTGCCACTGCCGTAAACAGATAGCGACGTTTGTAATCGTATGTCACACGACCGAAGAACGAGGAGATCCGGTATCCTTCACGATACGAATATGCTGTCATGTCGTCCGGACTTGATGCGTTCAGCGTAGGTATATCATCGAAAGAAGCATTACGTCCTGTCCCTTTGAACTGGGTATACTGATTTTCGAAATATTCTCCTCCGAGCATGGCCGAGAAGTTATGTGCACTCTTGAATGTATCGGTATACTCCAGCTGTACACTGTGCTGTTGCTGGATAGTACGGTCATACTGATATGAAGCGTACCGCTCGGTATTCACGCTCCAATAGTCACGGTATTCCTTATCGAACGTTTCTTTGGTATAATCGTCATAATAGACAGAGCTGTTCTCGCGCAGGTAAAGCTTGTTCTTGACCAGCTCCAGATCGGCTCCAATGTTCAAAGTCGTACGGCGTGTATTGTTCTTGTTAGTCAGCTTGTCCAACCAATACAGCGGATTTCCGTCCCGTTTCCCGTAACCGTAGTTCGGAGAGCCGTCGTCGAAGAAAGGTCTCCAGGTAGGCTCCATACTCTGCATACGTTCAAACAGATCGGCCATATCATCATAATACAGCTCAGGCGCTGTAGAAGTAGAGAAATTCAGTCCGGCCTTTACCGTAAGGATAGGCAGTACCTTATAGCTGCCGTTCAAGGTAGCGCTGAAACGTCGATAGTCCGTACCCTTTACCGTACCGTCTTCCGTATAATAACCGAGAGAAGAAGAAAAAGTTCCACGGTCGTTTCCTCCGTTGAAGCTAAGGTAATGATCTTGTGTGAAAGCCGGATCTGCATAGACCTCGTCACGGAGAGTCGTTCCGTAATCTTTAAAGACCAGTTGCCGGCCTGTTACAGGATCCGTCATCTGTTTCCATCCCTCCTGCAGCAGATTCTCGTTTCCATCAAGATAACGGATGGAATACTGGTCGGGGTTATTGGCCCCATACAAAGCGCCGTATCCACGGGTATTGTCGATGTCGCTCACACTTCCACCCGAATACATACGCCCCAAACGGCCGTAACGGATATAGTTTTCGGCATCCATATAATCATATCCCATACGGGCAAAGTTCATACCACCCTTAAACTTATAGGATACCTGTGTATGACCGGCCTTACCTTTATGTGTCTGGACCAGAATTACACCGTTGTTGGCACGCGCTCCGTAAATGGCGGTAGAAGCGGCGTCTTTGAGGACCTGGATTGATTCAATGTCCGAAGGATTGATGTCCTGCAGCGAGCGTACTACACCGTCCACTACAACCAACGGTGAACCGGCCCCTTCAATACTGGCTCCACCACGCAACACAATGGTAGGCGAACTGCCCGGAGCACCCGAAGTATTGGTGACACGCAGACCACTAACCGTTCCCTGCAGGGCCTGTGCCGCATTCGAGATTGCCGCGTTACGCAAAACCTTGTCGTCCATCTTTGAAATGGCAGTCGTCATAGTCGACCGTTTCTGCTTCACGCCATAACCTACTACCACCACTTCGTCCAGGGTTTCCGTATCCTCTTTCAGAACAATACGCAGAAACTGGTCGTTCACCACACTTACCGTCTGCGATGCAAAACCCACATAACTGACTTCAATCTGTTTCCCCTTGGCTACATTAAGAGAAAAGTTTCCGTCAAGATTAGTAATTGTGCCGTTATCAGTCCCTTTTTCCAATATGGTGGCCCCTATTACAGGTTCACCCGTTGTATCAAGGACAACTCCTTTAACGATAAGATTCTGCGCCATCAGCTGAAGTGAAAACAGACACAGAATCAAAAACAAACTTCTTTTCATAAATTATATATTAACTGTCTCAATCATTTAATTCATGTACTGTTATCTACCCAATCCCCATTATGGTATTACAGTCAAAGAAGCCATGTTAAAATCGGGGACAAAATTAGACCTTTTATTAATGCCGTGATACATTTTTTTAACTTTTTTCAGTGAAAAAATAATAAGAAGCCTAACAATCACGGTTGAAGGCCATTACAGACTGACAACAAAAAAAGCGGTTCCCCGAAGGAAACCGCTTTCATATTTAAGATTTTGTAAGTCTGAATTACAATTTCGGACCAGCAGCAACCAAAGCTTTACCAGCTTCGTTACCAGTGAACTTAGCGAAGTTCTTGATGAAGCGAGCAGCCAAGTCTTTAGCTTTTTCTT
>ENA-OZHK01000417-OZHK01000417.1-human-gut-metagenome-genome-assembly--contig:-NODE-417-length-12925-cov-13.641181_pt1 | contig 12925 bp, 6 predicted proteins | sample MGYA00244048_ERZ653690 | MGnify/ENA primary metagenome ERZ653690 (study PRJEB26926, sample SAMN06165197) | human gut metagenome | biome: ENVO:00009003; feature: ENVO:2100002; material: ENVO:00002003...
CGTCGGCAGCGTCAGATGTGTATAAGAGACAGGTGTAGCATTACACATAAGAGCCTTGTATGTAACATTAAACGCAAAAGGATATGATAAGGAGCAGATTTTTGATTTTATAACTTCATGGATACAAAGTAAGACTCTGGAAAATGCAATGGCTTGTAAAATTGTAACATGTTTTTTTATCCAAAATTGTGAGATTTATGGCAAACTTTCCTAATAAAATATTTTCACTCAAAGAAAGTTCTTTATTTTATATGTTAGAAATAAAGAAACATCTATCAAAAAACGATTTTGATGTATGGGTATTGTATAATATAATGAAGGAGTCAATATCCTTGGCTGACTATATTGAAGTATTAGTTTGCCTATATGCAATTAATGAAATTATTATAGAAGATAGAATTATAAAACTTAGAACCTATGCTTAAAGAGATATATTGTGACAAATTTAAAAAAAAGCTGATTGAATTTCATGATGGTCTCAATATTATATTAGGGGATGATATAGCATCCAATTCCATCGGAAAATCGACAATGTTGCTTGCCATTGATTTTGCATTTGGAGGTGATACATATGCAAAACAGGATAATATTATAAGAAACGTAAAACATCATACATTGAAATTTAAATTTCATTTTAATAATGAGGATTTCTATTACTCAAGATCAACAGACTCGCAAAACATTGTCACTGTTTGCGATAAATTTTGGAATAAACAGTATGAGATAACAAATGATGAATATACAAATCTTTTGAAAGCTAAATATGTATCCAGTGATTTATTATTGTCATTTAGAGAATTATTAGGTACATATACTCGAATTTATGGTAAGCAAAATTGTAATGAAAATCATCCTTTACATATAGTACCAAATGAGAAAATGTCGCTTATTATTAATCGTATATTGAAACTTTTTGAGGTATATAATCAAGTAGAAGACCAAGAAAAGACTATAAATTCAAAGGATGAACAATTGAAAGCCTATAAAACTGCTTCTCAAGCAGAAATTATACCTACATTAAAAAATAAAAAAGAGAAAAACGATAGCAATGAAAAGATAGAGTCTATAAAACAAAACATTAAAAATATTACTACACAAATAGCATCACAATCCGTTGATTTAAAATCAGAACAACTTATAAAGTTAGACCCTCTAAGGTCTCAATTGGTGCAACTCAATTTATTGAAAGCAAACATACAATCTCAAATAAAAAGGCTTGAATATAAGAAAAATAAGAACAAGAATATAGATGATACTATTCTCTTTGATTTGAAACAATATTTTCCCAATATAGAGTTAGCTTCTATTACTGAAATAAATAAGTTTCACCAGGAAATTAATGATATACTATCAGAAGAAATTAACAAACAAATAGAAGAAAAGAACATTTATTTGTCAGAAATAGAAAAGCAAACGAAAAACTTAACTCAACAAATATCAGTGATATTAAATGAGAAAAGTTCTATTAATCTTGCGATAAACCGTATGTTGGAAGATCAAAAGATACTTGATAGACTTTTAGATACTCGTTTTTTTACCGAACAAAAAGAAATGTTATCCAAAGATTTGAAAATCCTGAGAGCAACATTGGATAGTTCAAAAGAAAAATTACTTACGGAAATACAACAAAAAATAAATTCAAAAATAGAATTCCTTAATAAGGATATTTGTCATGATACCAAACCTCCCATTATTAACTTATCTCCTAAAAAATATACATTTTTCACGATAGACGATACAGGAACAGGAACGAATTTTAAAGGATTGATATTGTTAGATTTAGCAATATTACATTTAACACAATTGCCTATTTTGATACATGATTCGGTACTTTTTAAAAACATAGCTTTTGATACTATGGATAATCTTATTAATCAATATAACACCTTTATTGATAAGCAGATATTTATAGCAACAGATGCCATAAATAATTATTCTGAACCTGTACAAGAAATTATAGAAAATAAAAAGGTAATTGTTTTAGGGAAAAATGGGAATGAACTATTTGGATATTCGTGGAGTAGCAATAAATAGTAAAATCGTTTAGTCTTTATTATCATAATATATAGGCGGCTTCATCCGTGCTTCAGTGCCGGATGGAGCCGCTTTTTTTGTGCCCGTATGCGGGGAAAACGGGGATTATGGAAGAAAAATAAGGAAAATCATTCCCTACTATGGAAATACTATGGATTGTGCCTGCGTGGAGTTGCGCACCTTTGCAGCGTAACCAATACGGAAGGATATGGAAATAATAACGATGGACAATGAGGTCGTGAAGACGATGATGGAGAAGATAGACCGCATAGCGGACTATGTTTTCAAGAAAGACAACGTGCCGAAGGAGGAAGCGGAAATCCTGCTGACGAGCGAGGAGGCGGCGGACCTGCTGAAAATCAGCACGAGGACACTGCAACGGATGCGAAAGGACAAGACTATTCCCTACATGATGGTGAGAAGCAAGTGCCGGTACAGACTGACGGATCTGGAGGAATGCGTGAGACGGAAAATCGTACACTGCAATCCCAAGACGCTGGAGGAGTTCAAGCATAACTACCTGATGACAAGAAAGGAGGCGGATGATGGAAGGGATTGGTAAGGAAATGTTCGAGGAATGGATGAAGCGCCTCATGGAACGGATTGACCGGCTGGACAGCATCATATCGGTGCTGATAAACAAGGAAGCGGCGGGCGTGAAGTACATGGACGGAGAACGGCTGTATGACAATCAGGACCTGTGCGAGATGCTGAGAACGAGCAAACGGTCGCTACAGCGGTTCCGCAGCGAATACGGACTGCGCTACCAGAAAATCAGCCGCAAGACCTACTACAAGGAATCGGACGTGCTGGAGTTTATCAGCCGGAACATGGAAGAGGTGACGCTGGACGGCAAAAAGGTGCTGAAAGTGAAGGAAGGAACGGGAAAGAAAGCTCCGGGCAAAACGGCGAAAGGGAAAAAAGGAGGCAGAAGGAATACCGGGACTGACAAACGCACGTGAAACGGAGGCGAAAAGAGAAACCGGAAGTGGATGGTAAACCGGATGTAAACGGAAAGCTGAGGGCGAGCCTGATGCAAACCGGGACTGAAAGGTGAACGGGAAACCGGAACGAAAAGAGAAACAGACCTGCACGGGAATACCGGCGGGACTATCATCAAACAATAAAAAAATCAATCAATGGAACAGAAAAAGAAAAAGCAAGAGGATGTACTGGTCGTCCGCGACGAGAAGACGGGCGAAATCAGTGTGGTTGCCGGACTGGATGCCAGGGGCTATCCCAAGAGGGCACAGGCAAAGGCGGAACACTCGCAGGAGTTTTTGCGCTTTGACCGCCACGGGGATGCGATAGACAATTTCATGAGAAATTTCTACCGCCAGTGTAAGGAGCCGACACGATTCGGTTTCTACAGGGTGGCAGCGGACACGGTGGAAGCTCTGCTTCCGGTTATCAAGGACCTGCTGAAAGACCCTGTGGCGAACGCTGACCTGCTCGCACCGCACAAAGTGGATACATCGGCGTACCAGCAGGCTGAGGAACAGCAGGCTACTGAGGAGGCGAAAAAAGAAAATTCCGAAACGGAGGCTGAAGAACAGCAGGTTGCGGAGGAGGTGAAAAGAGAAAATGCTGAAACGGAGGCTGAGGGACAGCAGGTTGCGGAGGAGGTGAAAAAAGAAAATACGGAAGAAAACAATGTGGAACAGAAAACAGACGAGAAAATGGAAGAAATGAAACAGAAAAATCAGGAACAGCAGCCGCAAGCGGCGGAAACGCAGACGGCACAGGGACAGCAGCCCGCACAGGAAGGGCAAGCGCAGGCAAAACCGGAGAAACCGAACCTGATTGCGGACAGCGATGTGGACTGGAAGGAACTGGAACAGTTCGGTGTGAAAAGGGAAAACCTGTCTGAAAAGGACATGAAAGCCCTGATGAACTACGGGAAGACAAGGCTGGTGACGGTGGAACCGGTGCTGGGCGGAGAACGCTACGAGCTGCAGGCCCGACTTTCGTTGCAGAAAGCGGAGGACGGAAAGCTGAAACTTACCCCCCACTTCGTACGCCATGAGCCGAGACTCGACGTGCCATACAACGGCTATACATTCACGGACGAGGACAAGCAGGCACTGAAACAGACGGGCAACCTGGGCAAGCTGGTGAACGTTGCCGATACGAAGACCGGAGAGATGCGCCTGGCGTATGTCAGCATCGACCGACTGACGAATGAGATAGTGGACGTACCGACGAACAAGGTGCGCATCCCGAACCGGATCGGACTGACGGAACTGTCGAAGGCGGAACAGGAAATCCTGCGTGCGGGGCTGGCACTGCCCAAGGAGGTGACACTGAAGGGCGGGCGCAAGTTCGAGGCCATGCTGCAGGTGAACGCTGACAAGCGCGACGTGGAGTTTGTGCCGGAGCATCTGTGGCAGGGACAGTCGCAACGACGCGGAAACGGACAGGAGAAAAAACAGAAAAGCCCGGAAGCCCCGGATGCTACCGGACAGCAGCAGAAGGAAGACGGGAATCAGGAGAACGGACAGCGGCGCAACCGCTCGTGGACGAACGAGGACGGAAGCATACGTCCGATAGGCAAATGGAAGGACGACAAATTCACGGAACAGCAGAAGGCGGACTATGTGGCGGGCAAGGTCGTGGTACTCGCCAACGCGAAGGATGACAAGGGACAGCCCTGCACAAAATACCTGAAGTTCGACCGCGAGAAAGGCAGACCGCTGACCTATTCGGAAAACCCTGACCTGGCACAGACCGTTGCCCCGTCGAACGAGAGCCGCACACAGCTTGCGGTGAACAACGAGGGCAAGACGAACGAGGCCACCAGACATGTGAAGGAGCCGCTTCAGCAGGGACAGACCGCACCGAAGGACGACACCCAGAAACAACAGCAGGAAAAACCGAAGAAAAGCAAAGGCATGAAGGTATCCTGAGTGCCACCACTAAATCCATTACAAGAGAATAAACAACGGATTGAAACGGGGCCTCATGCGCCATGTACCGCATATCCCACGGATAACCGGCGTACCCCGTTCCACTCCACAAGGAACAAAAGTATCAATGATTAAAACAGAAAATGTATGATTACCATATTGGCAGAAAAACCGAGCGTGGCGCGTGAGATAGCACGCATCGCCGGAGCAACAAGAAAGGAAGAAGGATTTTATACAGGAAACGGCTACCATGTGACATGGGCACTGGGGCATCTGGTACAACCTGCCCTGCCTGAGGGCTACGGCTTCAAGGGATTCAGCAGGGACAGCCTGCCGGTGATACCGGAGGAGTTCATGCTGATACCCCGCCAGGTAAAGACGGACAAGGGCTACAAGGCGGACGCGGCAGCGGTGAAACAGATAAAGGTGATAACGAAACTGTGGAACGAGAGCGACGGCATAATAGTGGCAACGGACTGCGCACGCGAAGGGGAACTGATATTCAGATACCTGTATGCCTATACGGGCTGTACGCTGCCCTTCCGCCGCCTGTGGATAAGCTCGCTTACGGACACCGCCATCCGCAAGGGATTGAAGGAACTGAAGGACGGGCATGAATATGACGACCTGTATCTGGCGGCAAAGGCACGCAGCGAGGCGGACTGGCTGGTGGGCATCAACGGCACGCAGGCACTGACCGTAGCCGCCGGACGGGGCACGTATTCGGTAGGACGCGTACAGACACCCACGCTGGGTATGGTCTGCAAGAGGTACTGGGAGAACAGACGCTTTACACCGGAACCGGTACACCAGCTGCATTTCTCGGTGACACCGGCGGGTACGGATACGGTAGTGAAGTTCTCCTCGGTAAAGAAATGGCAGGACAAGGAAGAGGCGGCTGCATCATACAATAAGGTAAAGGCGAAGATGTGCGCCACCGTCACTAAGGTGGAAAAGAAGGAGAAGGTGGAGAACCCGCCGCTGCTGTACGACCTGACCACACTGCAGAAGGAGGCGAACACGAAACACGGATTCACGGCGGAACAGACGCTGGAGCTGGTGCAGAAGCTCTATGAAGCGAAGCTCGTCACCTATCCGAGAACATCGAGCCGCCATATTCCGGAAGATGTGTTTGCTGAAATACCGCTGCTGTTTGAACGGCTGGCAGGACACTCCGCCCTTGCGGAGAAAATCGGGGAACTGGGAGAACTGAACCGCCGTTGTGTGGATGCCTCGAAAGTGACTGACCACCATGCCCTGCTGGTGACACCCAACCGCCCGCTTGCCCTGTACAAGAACGAGCAGATCATCTACGACATGATTGCCGGACGCATGGTAGAGGCATTTTCGGAGGAATGTGTGAAGGATACGGCTACCGTAGTAGCGGAGGTGGTGCCGGACGCAGGCGAAAGATGCGAGGGCCTGACATTTGAGGCGAAAGGCTGCATCGTGCGCAAGGCAGGCTGGCGCGGCGTGTACGGAGAGTACGGCGAGGACAGCGGCAATACGGCATTGCCGGACTGGGCGGAAGGCGACACACTGGTGATGGCGGGATGCTCGATGAGTTCGGGCATGACCCGACCGAAACCGCTGCATACGGAAAGTTCGCTGCTGGCAGCGATGGAGACCGCCGGACGCGACGATGTGGAGGATGAGGAGGCACGCCAGGCCCTGAAGGACTGCGGTATCGGCACACCCGCCACACGTGCCGCAATCATCGAAACGCTGCTCAGAAGGGAATACATGGTGCGTGTGAAGAAATCGCTGGTGCCGACGGAGAAAGGGCTTGCCCTGTATTCCATTGTCAAGGAAATGGACATCGCCAATGTGGAGATGACCGGACGCTGGGAAGCGGAACTGGCAAAGATAGAACAGGGAAAGACACCGCATGAGGCTTTTATGAGGGACATAGAAAGCTATACCCGCAAGATTACCACGGACCTGCTTGCGTGTGACCGTATTTTCGGGCACAAGGCATCGGGTTGTACCTGCCCCAAATGCGGCACGGGCACGATGCAGTTCTACGGCAAGGTTGTGCGCTGCGACAATCCGGACTGCCTGCTGCCCGTGTTCCGCCAGATAGCGGGCAAGACACTCACCGACGAGGAAATGACCGGTCTGCTGACGGAAGGAAAGACGGCGATGCTCGGCGGGTTCAAGAGCAAGCAGGGCAAGCCCTTCAGCGCTGCGGTGACTTTTGATGCGGAGTTCAACACGAAGCTGGTGTTTGCGGAGAGCAAAGGCGAAAGAAAAGGTACGAAAACAAAAGGAAGAAGAAAATAATGAGTAATTTTGCCACTGATTCATGTCATAATCTGTTTCAACCTGGTTGTACTTTTTATTTACATGGATTTAGTGGTGACTGATTGTCGGCTGCACTCGGCATAGTTCTGACAAGTCCGACTCTGCCCTCATTTGCACGACAATTAGTGGTGGCACCCGGAGGGATACCGGGTGCCTTTTTCCTTTTCATTTCCATAATCATTTATCCACTAAATCCATCATAAAATGAAACAGAACAAGAAAACCGCTCCGGCGGAGCTGTCCTACTACGGGCTGTATCTGCTGGACTATCTGAGAAAATATCATCCGGACAAAGTATCAGACACCCCATTCATTACAGGAAGGGAGGAAGCCGCCTCGGAAACATTCGAGAAGGAAAGGACGGCGGGAAGTACGGTGGAAGCCGCACAGGAGGAGGCCATGCGCGTCCTGCTCGAAGGGCTGCACTTCTCCCCCTACGCACTGCTGCTTGAGGTGGTGGAAAACGAGTTTTCCGAAGAGGTGCAGGAACAGGAACGCGAGGCGTTCTGCCGGGAGATATTCCCGCACCTGAAAAACCTGTTTGCCGGCTATCCCACAACGGACGACACATTCGCCCTGTCGCCCGAACATGACCTGCTCTATACGGAGCTGACGGGTGCGATAATGCTTTATCTGGAGGCTTATGGCGTTTAACAAGAAGCAGAGGCTCAGGGAAAACATCGAGGCGATACGGACGGCATTCACACTGGAGAAGGAACAGCGCACGCCCACCGCACGGGAACGGGCGCTGCTGGAGAGGTACTGCGGCTTCGGGGGACTGAAGTGCATACTGAATCCCGCCAGGGAACTGACGGATGCCGTACACTGGGCGAAATCAGACCTCGAACTGTTTGCCCCGACGGTGGAGCTGCACCGTCTGATACGGGAGAACAGCCGGGACGAAACGGAGTACAGGCGGTATGTGGACTCGCTGAAGGCATCGGTGCTGACGGCATTCTATACGCCGCAGGCCATTGCGGACACCATAGCGGACGTGCTGCACGACCGCAAGGTACGCCCAAGGCTGGTGCTGGAGCCGTCGGCGGGTATGGGCGCATTCATCAGCCCGGTATTGTCGAACAATCCGCAGGCGGAGGTGATGGCATTTGAGAAAGACCTGCTGACGGGCAAGCTGCTGGGCTGCCTGTACCCGCAGCAGAAGATACGCACGGAGGGTTTCGAGAAAATAGAAAAGCCGTTTCTGAACCATTTTGACCTTGCCATCTCCAATATCCCTTTCGGGGATTTCGGAGTGTTTGATGCGGAGTTCAGCCGCAGCGCATCCTTCGGCAGACGTTCGGCACAGAAAGCCATCCATGACTATTTCTTTCTGAAAGGTCTGGATGCGGTGCGTGACGGCGGCATCGTGGCGTTCGTCACCTCGCAGGGGGTACTGAACAGTTCGAGGGTTTCCGTCAGGAACGAGATGTTCAGCAAGGCGAATCTGGTATCGGCAATACGACTGCCCAACAACCTGTTTACCGACAATGCGGGCACGGAAGCCGGCAGCGACCTGATCATCCTGCAAAAAGACCTGCAAAAGAAGGGACTGACACAGGAGGAACGGGTGCTGACCATCATACAGACGGAACATAACGGCGGACTGACGGACAACGCCTATTTCGCCTACCACACGGAACGTATCATACATACCGATGCGAAGAGGGGTACCGACCCGTACGGAAAACCGGCGATGGTATATACGCACAGCGGAGGTGTGGAGGGCATTGCCATTGACCTGTACAGGATGCTGTCGGAAGACCTGTCGGCACGGCTGGACATGGAACGCTACAACGGCATGGGGCATGAAAGAGAGGATGTGCGGCAGAACATTGCCGTACAGACCGAGGGTATTGAGGTGAAAAGAGAAAACTCCGCTTCGGCTGCGGGTGAACTGGAGGAGATGAAAAGAGAAAATACCCATCCGGTTGAGGGTGAACGGGCGGAGGTGAAAAGAGAGAACTCCGCTTCGGCTGCGGGTGAGCTGGAGGAGGCGAAAAGAGAAAACTCCACCTCTGTTGCTGGTGTAGCGGACGGGACAAAACGGGAAGAAAACAGTGTGCAGCCGAAAGCGCAAGTGATGACCGGCATGTCGCAGGAAGCGCAAAGCAGACAGACGGGAGGAACGGTAATGGACCTGTATGACCTGTTCGGCTATACGCAGGAGGAAAGACGGATGGCTGAACAGGGCCTGAAACCGGACAGGAAGAAAGGCGGAAAGTACAAAGGGAAGAAACCCGTGCAGCCGACACTGTTCTCCCTGCCAGCGGAGGATACGGGAAGGACAACGGACAAGGGAAATGCGGAAGCGGTTGCCGGCATCACCCCGGAAGAGGCACGCGAAATGGACGAAATCATACGCGGCGGAACGGATGCGCCGACGGCTGCCGAAACGGAGGCGGCTGTCCCGACAACGGAAAAGACGGAGCCCGGCACCGCAACGGAAGAATCCTATGACCCGGAAGATGAAGTGTACCGCAGTCTGGACTGGGAAACGAACCCGCCCATCAACGGATTCTATGAAATGATGATGGACCTCACGCCGGAACGACGTGCGGAACTGCGCCGGCTGGGAAAGACGAAGATGGAAGCCAACGCCGCCAGACAAGCGACCGGAACAACGGAGGCGAAAAGAGAAAAAGCCGATGCGGGGAAAACGGCGGAAACGCAGGATACGACTGCTACGGTAGTCTATCCGGTGGAAAACGGATTCGAGGCGGAAAGAAAGCGCCGGATTGCGGAGGTGGAAGAAGCCATGCGCAGGGAGGAAGCCGCCCTGACACCGGAAGAGCGGCAGCGCAAACGGGAGGAGGAAATGATGCCGCGCCCGTTCAAGGGCATACTGGAGCCGCACCTGAAGGACGGCTCGCTGGCATGGGAATACACGGCAGGCGTACGGTTCCAGGTGGGCGTGCTGAAGGATGTCACCCGCTACGGCGCCACATTCCAGCCGCTGGACATGGACGGGATGCAGGCACAGAAGGCACAGCTATACATAGACCTGCGCAACACCTACGAGCGGCTCTATGCCTACGAAGCGGAGAAGCACGAGGAGAACGAAATGCTGCGCCGCCACCTGAACACCTACTATGACGAGTTCGTGATGCGTTACGGCTGCCTGAACGCCAGACAGAACGTGAAGCTGCTGATGATGGACGCTTCGGGGCGCAACATGCTGGCACTGGAACGCAGCGAGGGCGGCACGATGGTGAAGGCGGACATATTCGACCGCCCCGTTTCCTTTTCGCAGGAAACGGCAGTCGCCGCGGAATCGCCGGAGGAAGCCCTGTCCGCCTCGCTGAACCTGTATGGCGGAGTAAACCTGCCCTACATGGAATCCATCTGCGACATGCCGCAGGCGGACATGCTGGAGGCACTGAAAGGACGGGTGTTCTACAACCCGCTGGCAGAGGGCTACGAGATAGCCGACCGCTTCATAGCCGGAAACGTGGTACAGAAGGCCGCCGATGTGGAGGAATGGATAAGCGGACACGGGGAGCACGGGATGCTGCCGCAGGCAAGGGAGTCGCTGGAAGCGCTGAAAGAAGCCATGCCGGAACAGATTCCGTTTGAGGAACTGGACTTCAACTTCGGGGAACGATGGATACCCACGGGCGTGTATGCCGCCTACATGAGCCGTCTGTTTGACACGGACGTGCGGATAAGCTACTCGGAGAGCCTTGACGAGTATTCGGTGGCGTGCAGCCACAGGACGATGAAAATCACCGACGAGTTTCTGGTGAAGGGATACTACCGCCACTATGACGGGATGCACCTGCTGAAACACGCCCTGCACAACACCTGCCCCGACATGATGAAGAAGGTCGGCGAGGACGAGAACGGGAACGACATAAAGGTGCGGGACAGCGAGGGCATACAGCTGGCGAACGCGAAGATTGACGAAATCAGAAACGGATTTACGGAATGGCTGGAAGAGCAGTCGCCGGAGTTCAAGAAACGGCTGACGGACATGTACAACAACAAGTTCAACTGCTTCGTGCGACCGAAATATGACGGCTCGCACCAGAAATTTCCGGAACTGAATCTGAAAGGACTGGGAATCACAGACCTGTACCCCAGCCAGAAGGACTGCATCTGGATGCTGAAACAGAACGGCGGAGGAATAGCCGACCACGAGGTGGGAACCGGCAAGACGCTGATCATGTGCGTGGCAGCGCACGAGATGAAGCGTCTGGGGCTGGTACACAAGCCGATGATTATCGGGCTGAAGGCGAATGTAAGGGAGATAGCCGAATGCTACCGCACGGCATATCCCAACGCAAGAGTGCTGTATGCCTCGGAAAAGGATTTTGCCGCATCCGGCAGGGTGCGCTTCTTCAACGACATACGGAACAACGACTGGGACTGCATCATCATGAGCCACGACCAGTTCGGGAAGATACCGCAGTCGCCGGAACTGCAGCAGCGGATATTGCAGGCGGAGCTGGATACGGTGGAGGAAAATCTGGAAGTGCTGCGCTCGCAGGGCAAGGACGTGTCGCGTGCGATGCTGAAGGGACTGGAGAAACGCAAGTTCAACCTGCAGGCCAAGCTGGAGAAGGTGGAACACGCGATAAAGTCGAGGACGGACGATGTGGTGGACTTCAGGCAGATGGGCATCGACCATATCTTCGTGGACGAGTCGCACCAGTTCAAGAACCTGACGTTCAACACAAGGCATGACCGTGTGGCGGGTCTGGGCAACTCGGAAGGCAGCCAGAAGGCACTGAACCTGCTGTTTGCCATCCGCACCATCCAGGAGCGGACGGGAAAGGATCTGGGGGCGACGTTCCTGTCGGGCACGACCATCAGCAACTCGCTGACGGAGCTGTACCTGCTTTTCAAGTACCTGCGCCCGAAGGAGCTGGAAAGGCAGGACATACGATGCTTTGACGCATGGGCGGCAATCTTCGCCAAGAAGACGACGGATTTCGAGTTCAATGTGACGAACAACATCGTGCAGAAGGAACGCTTCCGCTACTTCATCAAGGTTCCGGAGCTGGCGGCGTTCTACAACGAGATAACGGACTACCGCACGGCAGAGGATGTGGGCGTGGACCGTCCGCACAAGAATGAGATACTGCACAACATACCTCCCACGCCCGACCAGGAACATTTCATCAAACGGCTGATGGAATTTGCCAAGACGGGCGACGCCACGCTGCTGGGACGCGGAAAGCTGTCGGAAACGGAGGAAAAGGCGAAGATGCTCATCGCCACGGACTACGCAAGGAAGATGGCACTGGACATGCGCATGATAGACCCGGCGTATGAAGACCACCCGGACAACAAAGCGAGCCACTGCGCAAGGATGATAGCGGAATACTACCGCAGGTATGATGCACAGAAAGGAACACAGTTCGTGTTTTCGGACCTGGGGACGTACCAGTCGGGACAATGGAGCGTATATACCGAGATAAAGCGCAAGCTGGTGGAAGACCACGGCATACCGGCACACGAGATACGCTTCATACAGGAATGCAAGAGCGAGAAGTCAAGGAAAGCGGTGATCGAAGCGATGAACGAGGGATATGTGCGCGTGCTGTTCGGCTCGACCTCGATGCTCGGCACGGGCGTGAACGCCCAGCGCAGGGCGGTGGCCATCCACCACCTGGACACGCCGTGGCGTCCGTCCGACCTCGCCCAGCGTGACGGACGGGCGGTGAGAAAAGGCAACGAGA
>ENA-OZHK01000419-OZHK01000419.1-human-gut-metagenome-genome-assembly--contig:-NODE-419-length-12909-cov-6.951610_pt1 | contig 12909 bp, 10 predicted proteins | sample MGYA00244048_ERZ653690 | MGnify/ENA primary metagenome ERZ653690 (study PRJEB26926, sample SAMN06165197) | human gut metagenome | biome: ENVO:00009003; feature: ENVO:2100002; material: ENVO:00002003...
GATCTAGTACGGTCTCGTGGGCTCGGAGATGTGTATAAGAGACAGGTCAAAGCCTTGTTGGAAATGACTACCGATAAGGAAGGAAAGGCGAATTTTATATTAGAAAACCAACGATGGTTTGCAGGTGGCAATTCCAAAGAACTGATGTTTGTGGTACTTGAATCCTTGGATACTGATAATTATGAATGGTGGAGCAGAGGTGGAACCGTAACTGCCGGCAAGAAACAGTCGTTTAAAATAGAGGTAGACCGGAAGGATCCGGTACAGGAAATTGAAAAGGAAGAAATACCAGCCGAAAGTCCGTTTTTGATAGAAGATGGTGTGTTGATGGGAATAAAAAACCCTGCATTGTCGCAGGTGATACTTCCTGCAGAAGTGAAAAGTATCGCTCCAGGCGCCTTTTGGGAGTCGAATGTGGAATCTTTGGTGCTTAATGAAGGATTGGAGTCGATAGGAGTGCAAGCCTTCGCCAGAAGCAAAAAACTGGTTTCTGTATCTTTTCCGTCTTCCTTGAAAGTAATCGGAAAACATGCGTTTGAAGACTGTGTGGCTCTGACGAAATTGAATCTCTCAAAAACAAATGTGGAGGAAATCGGTTCGAATGCGTTCCGTGAAACAGGATTGAAAGAGGTGGCATTTCCAGTTTCCTTGAAGAAAATCGGTTCCCAGGCGTTTTTAAAAACCCAACTGGAGAATGTGGTGCTGCCTGAAGGGGTACAGGAAATCGGAAACGAGGCTTTCCGGGAAGTAGTTGCATTGAAATCAATTACCCTTCCCAACAATATACAAAAGATAGGTGAACGGGCTTTTTATGCTTGTACGCAGTTGATGATTGTAAATTATACGGGCTCGATGAAATTAGCGGAAGGCGTGGTGGAAAATGCGGCTTTTAGTGACTGTCAGGCTTTAGAGCGGATCATTCTTCCACAGAGTATCTCCGAAGTGCAATCGGGTGTGTTTATTGGATGTGCCAGTTTGAAGGAAATCATTCTTCCAAAATCTGTGAGAAAAATCGGAAGCTATGGATTGAGAACAAATTATCCGGTAGGGAAGATTGTATTTAAAGGAGATAAAGCACCTGAACTGGAAGACACTTCTTTGCCTTTCCTGGAGATTCTCAGTGCAATTGTCGTTCCAAAAGGTAAATTGGAGGAGTATAAAACTGCTTATGCAGATTATCAGAAAATCATGACAGAAAACCCCTAACATCTGTTATATAAAGGAGACAGCGTGTACGACTACCTTTCTGAAGGTAAGTTTACACGCTGTTGTTTTTGTTACAAAATTAGAAAACGCTTACTTTTTATTGTCTCTACGCGCGGCTTTTTTTATTTTTGTGGAAAAGCCAAAGATATTGGTTGTACGTAAAAATGAGATAACAATGAAAAACAGTAAGTGGAGTTATGTCGCAGGAATAATTGCGGCGATGTGGTTTGTTGGTTGCGGCGGACAATCCAAACAAAAAACAGAGAGTGAGATGAATACAGACAGTACAAAAGTGGCATACGGTGAGGTTCAGATGCAGAAAGACAGCATGCTGGCAACACTGATATTGGACGGGATGAAAGTGACATGGATTCGCGATAATGCCAAGGCGCGTCTGATGCCGCGCACTTTGTTTCCTGATGCCAGTGAGGTACAGATAGACAGTCTTTCATTGCAGAACGGGGTACCTGCTTCTATCAGTACGTTCTTGGTTGAAAAGGATGGCGTGCGCATGCTTTTCGATACCGGAATGGGGGCACCCGACAGTCGGTTGCTCGAAGGCTTGAAAGCTTTGCACATCCATCCGGAAGATATCAACTACTTGTTCATAACCCATTTTCATGGAGATCACATCGGGGGCATGATGAAAAACGACAGTGTGGTCTTTCCGCGTGCGGAAGTGTATGCTTCCCAACTGGAATACGATGCATGGATGAAGATGCCGGCCGACCAGAAAGCACAGGTAGAGAAAACCATGAAGGCTTACAAGGACCGTTTGCATCTCTTTGTTTTCGGGGATATGCTTCCGGAAAATGTAATGGCCATGAATGCGGTAGGACATACGCCCGGACACACGGTGTTCCAAGTGGGAAAACTGTTGGTAATAGGAGATTTGTTCCATGGAGCAGCCTTGCAGCTGGCACATCCGGAAATCTGTGCACAGTATGACATGGACAAGAAAGGAGCCGTAAAGAGCCGTAAGTATTACTTGCAATATGCCCGGGAGAACGGGCTGACAATGGCGGGCATGCACCTGCCGGTGCCGGCTTTTATGAAGTGAGAAAAAAGGACGTATAGATGAATAAACAGACAGCGTGTACAAATGCTTTTCAAGCAGGCGTACACGCTGTTATTTTTTGGGTGAGATGTACTTTTTCAATAAGAAGCACTGGCTTCGATACCGACTTCTTTTACCAGCCGGACAATGCGGTCCAGTTCCTCGTGAGTGGCTTTCTGGAGTTTCCGGTCGGGGGTTTCCCGGTCGATGGTATAGACCATCACCTGACGGGGACGAATCTGCTTGATGGCTTCCAGCCAAGGCAGTACATATTTGTCGGTGGTATTGTCCACATCTTTACCTTCGTCGGTAGTACCTTTCAGGAAAATCGTCTGGATAATCAGATTGCCGTGGAAAGCCTTCAGACCTTCAATGATATCTTCCACCTGATAATTTCCGGTCGGTCGGTCAACGGTCTGTATATAGTCCGGGTCTACCGTATCCAGTTTCAGAATGTTGTTGTCCACTTTGTTCAGGGCTGCAAAGACCTTTGGGTAGTGGATAAAGGTAGAGTTGCTCAATACACTGACCTTGGCATTGGGAAAATACTTGTCGCGCAAAGCCAAGGTGTCGTCAATGATTTCCGGGAAATACGGATTGGCTGTCGGTTCTCCATTGCCGGCAAAGGTCAGTACATCAGGAAACGGACCGTTTTCCTTCATTTCAGCCAGGCGTTTTTCGAGTGCTTCACGTACGGCTTCACGGGTTTGTACTTTCTGTCTCGGACGAAAGTCCTTGTTGTATCCGCATTCACAATAAATGCAGTCGAACGTACAGAATTTGCCGTCGGCGGGAAGCAGGTTAATACCAAGCGATACGCCCAGACGGCGGCTGTGGATAGGGCCGAAGATAGGGGCCGGATAAATAATAGTTGACATAGGCGTGACGGTTTATCTTCCTTTTACTATTTTTTTGATGTCATTCAGTTTGTTCAGTGCCTCCAGTGGGGTGAGGTTGTTCACGTTGAGGTTCAGGATTTCATCGCGAATCTGGCACAGTACGGGATCATCCAACTGGAAGAAACTCAACTGTATTCCGTCGGAAGAAGCCTGCTTGGCCGGTTGCGGCTTTGCGGAAATTCCTTCCTGGCGGTTTTCTGCTTCCAGCTGATGCAGGATTTCATCGGCGCGTTTCACGATGGATTTCGGCATACCTGCCATTTTGGCCACATGGATACCGAAGGAGTGTGCACTTCCGCCGCGTTCCAGTTTGCGGAGGAAAATCACCTTATTGTCCACTTCCTTGACCGATACGTTGTAGTTCTTGATGCGCTTGAACTGTCCTTCCATATCATTCAGTTCGTGGTAGTGGGTGGCAAACAACGTACGAGCCCGGGCTTTCTTATGCTCATGGATGTGTTCCACAATGGCCCAGGCAATGGAAATACCGTCGTAGGTGGAAGTTCCTCTACCCAGTTCGTCGAAAAGTACCAGACTTCGCGGGGAGATGTTGTTCAGGATATTGGCTGCCTCGTTCATCTCGACCATGAAAGTAGATTCGCCCACGGAAATGTTGTCGCTGGCTCCCACACGGGTGAAAATCTTGTCCACCAGTCCGATGTGGGCACTCTCGGCAGGTACGAAACAACCGATTTGTGCCATGAGGGTAATCAGGGCTGTCTGGCGGAGCAGGGCAGACTTACCGGCCATGTTCGGTCCCGTAATGATGATAATCTGCTGCTCTTCCGTGTCGAGATACACATCGTTGGCAATGTATTTTTCTCCCGGAGGAAGCTGTTTCTCAATCACCGGATGGCGTCCCTGACGGATGTCGAGTACATCGTCATCCACCACATTCGGGCGGATGTACTTATTGGCACGGGCCACGTTGGCAAACGACAGCAGACAGTCCAGTCGGGCTATCTGTGTGGCATTGATTTGGATGGCCGGGATAAATTCCGCCAGGTCGGTGACCAGTTCGTTATATAATCGGGTTTCCAGAATCAGAATCTTGTCTTCCGCTCCCAGAATTTTCTCTTCATATTCTTTCAGTTCCTGCGTGATGTAACGTTCTGCGTTGACCAGCGTCTGCTTGCGTATCCATTCGGCCGGTACCTTGTCCTTGTGGGTATTTCGTACTTCGATATAGTAACCGAATACGTTATTGTAAGCGATTTTCAGGCTAGGAATACCTGTCAGCTCACTTTCCCGTTGCTGGATTTGCAGCAGGTAGTCTTTGCCGGAATACGCAATCTTGCGCAGTTCATCCAGTTCTGCGTTGACACCGTCGGCAATCACCCCGCCTTTATTGACCAGCAGGGGAGGGTCATTGTTTATTTCCTTGGCAATCTTGTCGCGGATGGAAGCACAAAGATTCAGTTGCTCGCCAATACGGCGCAGACTCTCATTGTCAGCATTCAGACAGGCATTTTTTATCGGCTCGATGGCCTGAAGGGCTGTTTTCAGCTGTACCACTTCACGAGGTGAGATACGTCCTACGGCTGCTTTCGAACTGAGTCGTTCCAAATCGCCTATCAGATGCAGTTTCTCTTCGATGAAATCCTTGAAATCCGGTTCCTTAAAAAAGAATTCCACCACATCCAACCGTTCGTTGATGGGTTTGATATCTTTTAGAGGGAAGACAATCCAGCGTTTCAGCATTCTGGCTCCCATCGGGCTGATGGTATGGTCGATGATGTCCAGCAGGGAAGTACCCCCTTCGTTCATGCTGTCAATCAGTTCTAGACTGCGTACGGTGAATTTATCCAGTCGCACGTAGCGGTCTTCTTCGATACGGGAGAGTGACGTGATGTGTCCAATTTGGTAATGCTGGGTCATGTCGAGGTACTGAAGAATGGCTCCGGAAGCAATGATGCCATTGTGTAGATTTTCCACTCCAAAACCTTTGAGGTTCTTGGTTTCGAAGTGCTTCAGTAACTTTTCCCGGGCAGAAGTTTCATTGAACACCCAGTCCTCCAGTTCGAACGTGAAGAACTTATTGCCAAAGTTTCCTTCGAACATGGGCTTTTTACCCCGTTCGAAAAGCACCTCTTTCGGTGCGAAGTTGTTCAGAAGTTTGTCAATATAATCGGTAGGCCCTTCGGAAGTGAGGAATTCACCGGTGGATATGTCGAGAAAGGAAATACCGCAGGCTGTTTTGCCGAAATACACGGCAGCCAGGAAGTTGTTTTCTTTGTACGACAACACATTGTCGTTGATGGCCACACCGGGAGTCACCAGTTCCGTAATTCCACGTTTGACGAGTTTTTTCGTGGTTTTCGGGTCTTCCAGCTGGTCGCAGATGGCTACTCTTCGTCCGGCACGAATCAGCTTGGGCAAGTACGTATCGAGGGCATGGTGAGGAAATCCAGCCATTTCTACTGTCTTGCTTTGTCCGTTGGCACGTTTTGTTAAAGTGATTCCCAGAATTTCGGCTGCTGCCACGGCATCTTCGGAATAAGTTTCATAAAAGTCTCCACACCGGAAGAGCATGATAGCATCCGGGTGTTTGGCTTTTAAATCAAAATATTGTTTCATCATCGGGGTCAATACCACCTCTGTATCTTTTGCCACGGTTCAGTCCTTTCTTTTTTAGTTCATGATATTTCCTGCAAAGATACTTTAAAAGCCCGAAATGAAAAAAGATATTTTTTAGGATGCTATTTAAATTCGGTTTAAAAAACGAAAAACGGGAACCAGAATTTCCTTAGCTTTGTGGAAATTTAAAGTAAAGAGATTATGAAGAAAATTAGTGTGTCCGAATTGAAGGACAATATGTTTGATGCCATTGGCAAGGAATGGATGCTGGTAACTGCCGGCACGCCTGAAAAGTTTAACATGATGACGGCCAGCTGGGGAGGTACCGGTATTCTGTGGGGAAAACCGGTAGCGTTTATTTTTATCCGTCCCGAACGTTATACTTACGAGTTCATTGAAAAGGGCGATACATTGACCCTGTCTTTCCTAGGAGAAGCGCATCGGGACATACATAAGATATGTGGAAGCCAATCGGGTAGGGATATCGACAAAGTAGCTGCTTCCGGCTTGAAACCGTATGTGACGGAAAATGGGAACATTGCTTATGAACAGGCTCGCCTGATATTGGAGTGCAAGAAGCTGTATGCCGATTTCATAGATGCTGATAACTTTGTGGATAAGTTGTTGATAAGCCGTTGGTACGGAGAAGGCCATGGAGGATTTCATAAGATGTATATTCTTGAAATACAGAATGTTTTTGTAGAATAACAGGTTGTTCACAGGTTGTGGATAAACCGGTGTATAACAAAGCGGCCCTACAGGTGGATTTCCTGCAGGGCCGCTTCCATAATCCGTCGTTATGTACGTTATTTATTCACTTCTTCCAGAGTGTCTGCTTGCTTTTCAATTGCATTTTTTGCGAGCGGTTGTGCTTCTTCCAGGTGACTGGCATATAAACCGTCGATGATACCGTCGGCCAGACCGATGACAGGCACATAGATATAAGTGGCATGAATGATGTCGGCAATGGTCAGGAAAATATCTCCTGCCGGTACGATGACATCCGCCCGGTCCGGTTTCAGCTGGTATTTCTCCATGCGTTCCTCTACGGATAGACTTTTCAGTTCATCATGCAGTTTATGCAACACTTCTACGGTGATTCTTTGTTTCTTCTTGTCCTTCTTTTCTGCCAGGCGGTACAGTTTGTTGATGTTTCCACCCGAACCGATGATGTTCGTACCAGGATAGGAAGCAGCCAGTTCCTGCATGTCGGTCTTCAACCGTTCCCATTCCGTATCTTTCACGGCATTGTTCAGGATACGGACCGTACCGATGTTGTACGAGCGGCTGCACACCAGTGTGCCTTGCGAAAGCAGGTTGATTTCCGTACTACCACCACCTACATCTACATACATGTAGTTTCCGTTACGGTCTTCCATACATTCAATGTGGTTGTTGTAAATCATCCGGGCCTCTTCCTGTCCGTCGATGATTTCGATACGGATACCCGTCTTCTTCTCAATCCGTTTGATGATAGCCTTTCCGTTCTTGGCATCGCGCATGGCAGAAGTGGCGCAAGCCCGGTAGTCTTCCACGTCGTAGATTTTCATCAGGTGACGGAACACCTTCATCAGGCGCAGCATGTTCTTTTCTTTTTTCTCGGCAATCTTGCCCATGGCAAACACATCGAATCCCAGACGAAGGGGGACACGAAGCAGGAGTACCTTCGAGAAAAAAGCCTTGCCCTGCTCGTCTTCCTCTACACACTTGATGAGTAACCTCACCGCATTGGAACCGATATCAATGGCTCCATAATAAGTTTCGCAATTTTTTATGAGATTGTCCATAATATAGCATTTAAGTTATTCTTCGGAATTTTCGGCCAAGTAGTAATTGTAGAGTGCCTCCTGTGAACGGAAAGGAGTTTCCTGTCCTTCTTCGCTCCAGAACTGATTGTCGCCCAGCCCGTCTACCACACGTCCCTGCAACGTATCTTTCAATCCATATTCCACAATCCGTTTCATTTCGCCCTTGATGGCCGGGTCATATACTGGCGTAATCACCTCGATACGGTGGTCGAGGTTGCGCGGCATCCAGTCGGCGGAACCCAGGAATATTTTCTCTTCTCCTCCGTTGGCGAAGATGAAGATACGCGAATGTTCCAGGTAGCGGTCGATGATACCGTGAATCCGGATGTGTGTACTGAGGTCCGGAATATCGGTTATCAGGGAACAGTTGCCACGTACTACCAGGTCGATGTCCACACCCGCTTCGGAAGCCTCATACAGTTTGTTGACCATAATCGGGTCGGTGATGTGGTTGATTTTTATCTTGATATACGCAGGTTTTCCCGCTTTCTTGTTCTTGATTTCGTTGTTGATGAGGGTGATGAACTTGTTCTTCATTTCGTTGGGCGAAACGAGAAGCTCCTTGAACCGGATTGGCGTATAAGGACGTTCGATGAACTCGAATACCTGATTGACATCCTTTACTAGTTTCGGATAAGCAGTCATCAACATACAGTCGGTGTACATCCGGGCATTTCCTTCGTGGAAATTACCCGTGCTGATGCAAGCGATATCCGGCCCGGTCTTCATGCCGATGTGCGTAATCTTGGAGTGTACCTTCAGGCCTTCCACTCCGAAAATCACCTTGATGCCTGCATCCTGCATCTTCTTCGACCAGTTGATATTGGAAGCCTCGTCAAAGCGAGCCAGCAGTTCGATGACCACAGTCACCTTCTTGCCGTTGCGGGCTGCCCCGATAAGTGCTTTTACCACCTTCGATTCTTTGGCCAGACGGTAGAGTGTGATTTTGATGCTCGTGACCTGTTTGCTCACGGCTGCTTCCTGCAACACCCGGATAAACGAGTCGAAGCTATGGTAAGGCACGTGGATGAAACGGTCTTTCTGCTGGATTTTTTTCAACAGGCTTTCCGGACCGTCGAGTTCCTTTTTCAGGATAGGCGGCCATTTCGGATATTTCAGGTTGCTGTGTCCACAGTCGGGGAATTTCATCAAATCCTTGTGGTTCTGATAGCGTCCGCTTTCAATCACCGTATCCAGGCTGTCGAGGTCGAGCTTTTTCAACACCCTTTTCAACAGGTCTTTCGGCATGTGATTATCGTAAATCACACGGAGTGGTTCGCCTCTTTTACGGCTCTTTACGCCTTTGGAGATTTTCTGAAGGGTACCCGTACGCAGGTCGTTGTCGATTTCCATTTCCGCATCGCGGGTAAACTTGAAGGCATAAGCTTCAAACTTGTCGTAACCCAGTCCTTCGAAAACCAACGGGAGGCAGCAGCGGATGACATCGTCCAGATACATCAGGTAACTCTTGTTCTCATGGTCGGGCAGCTGTACGAAACGGCCGCAGATATTGACCGGGAGTTCCAGAAAGGCATAGTCCGGAGAGGGTTTGCTGCCACTTTTGCTCACCTTCACAGCCAGGTAAATGTTTTCGTCGTTTTCACAGTCCAGCAGCTTGATGGCCGAGAACCATACCGGCACGATGAATCCGTTCAGTTTCTCTTTGTAGAAAGACTGGATAAACTGCAACTGTTCGGGAGTGATTTCCGAATCGGATACCAGGTAGATATTCTCTTTTTTCAGTTCCTGCGTAACAGTGCTTACCGCCTCTTCATAGTCTTTGACATAACGTGCATTCAGTTTCCCAATCTGTTTGAGCAGTTTTTTGGCTTTCTCCCGCTCTTTGGCAGCCGATTTGTCCATGCACTCGGCAATACGGTTCTGAGAAGCCACTCTTACCCGGAAAAACTCATCCAGGTTGTTGGAATAGATGCCAAGAAATGCCATCCGTTCCAGCAAGGGCACATGACTACGGGTTGCTTCTTGCAGAATCCTGCGGTTAAAGTACATCCAGCTGATGTCTCTTTCCAAATAAGGCTTTTCTTTTTTTCTATTTCTTGTTACCATAAAATCACTTTTTTTGCAAAGAAAAGGATTTTATGTTACAAGATGATTTCAAAACGATTTTTTAGAATTTTTTACACAAACTCCTCTACCATGTACATGCCTTGCAGGGTATTTTGCGGTGCAAAACGCTCTATTTCATTCAGTATGATGTATTCGGCCGACCTTACCCATTCGCCGAACAGTCGGTTGGGCTTATAGGTCTGCGCGAAGCGTAACAGGTTGCTCAGGTTGAAATTCCGGTCGATGATGCCGGCGCCGTTCTGCAGGGCATCAAGGGCGTTACATTCCTGCTCGATATGAGCCGGTACCATCAGGATGGGTTTTCCGAGGTACATGGCTTCGCACACGGATTCAAATCCGGCCGTGCTGGCATAGGCCTTGCATCCCGCCATCTGGCGCAGGAATTCCGTGTCGTCGAGCTGGTAGAAGGAGAGGGTGTCATCGACCTTTTTCACCGGCTCTTCTTCCCAGTGGTCCCAGAAGAAACGCAAGGGTACCTCCGGATGCTTCTGATGCCATTGGAGAATGTTTTCCGAGAATCCGGCATTCAACATGTAGCCGTGGATGTAATCGCCCGGTTGGCTTTCCTGTTGCAGCACGTCCTGACGCAACAGGGGAGGCACCACACTGATATGCTGATGTTTGTCTTGTGGCATGGCCCGGAAGGAGAGAGCCAGTTTTTGTGAAGCCCCCAGTGCCGTCAGCCGCGTGAAGAAGTTCAGCATGAACAGGCTTACTTTGTTTTTCTTGGGCAACTTGAACTGCGGGTGCAGGAACAGATACTGGTGTCCGATACAGATTTGAGGTACCGACGGACGGAAAAAGAAATAAGTCAGTCCGGTGAGCAGTTCGTAGAAATTGAGGACCAGGTCGGCTTCTGTTTCCTTGATTTGCCGATGAATGAAGCTGATACTTTCTGCATATTCAGGAAGTTTCAGGAGGTTGTACAGTACGCTTCTGGTCAGGTTCACCCGCTTGTTGGCATGTGTGGGCAGGAAATTCGGGCTGGTGAACTGCCGGATGGGAGCCTGGATGTTTCGTGTGAAAAATCCGGGGAGTCTTCTGGATTCACTTTTTCCTACGAGCACTTCCACCACTTCGTGTCCGTTGCTTCGGAGCAACTTCTCCATGGATATGGCCTGTGTGAGATGGCCGCGTCCTTCTCCTTGTACAATAAACAACACTCTCATGAGGCAATCGGTATGAAAGGTATGACATTATTTTCTTTTTCCCTGTCGGCTTGCTGTGCCAGTTCGGTGTAGTACACCACTTTCCACACCCCGTTTTCATCTTCCGTCAAGGCCGACATCGTTTCCACCCAGTCGCCCGAATTCAGGTAATGGATGTGGTTGATCATGCGGTTTTCCGGATGATGGATGTGGCCGCAAATCACTCCTTCACACTGGCGGCTGCGGGCGAAATCCACCAGCACGTTTTCAAAGTCGGAAATATAAGACACGGCCGATTTCACTTTCTGCTTGATGGCCTGTGAGAGTGAAAAGTAAGGTTTACCTTTTTTCACCCGGTAGCGGTTATACTGGCTGTTGAGCCACAGCAGCAGCGTATAGCCCATGTCGCCGAGTTTGGCCAGCCATTTCATCTGGGTGGTCACCTTGTCGAACACATCGCCGTGCGTCACGAAATAATGCTTGCCGTTGCTTTCCAGTATATAATCTTTCGTGATGGTCAGATTGGCAAATTGCAGCGGGGCGAGGTTGTCCAGAAAGTCATCATGGTTTCCGCGGATGTAAATGATTTCCGTACCATGCTTTTCCATCATCTTCATGATGATTTTGAAGAAATGCGTATGTGCCGGCTTCCATTTGCTGATACCCGACTTCTGCAAGTGCCATCCGTCGATGATGTCACCGTTCAGAATCAGTCGTCCGCAATCGACTCTGCTCAGAAAATCGCTGATTTGATCCACCTTTGAATGGGTGGTCCCCAGGTGGATATCCGAAACCACGATGGTTCGGTAATAAGGTCTATCTTCCATAGATATATGTTTTTCTTAACGCTTCACAAAGGAAGAGAAAGCATATTACAAGCGTGTGACTGTCAGGTGAATTACCTGTTTCATCTACAGGGGGGGAAAGGAAAGAGAAAAGCCATTTCGGCATCCCGCGGAAATGGCTTTGAGAAATGACTAAATATCGGCAATTTATTTTTACAATGTGTTCAAATAGTATCAGGCTATGTCTTCGATATAGAAAATAGAATTGATTTCGCCATAAAATTCTTCTGCAGCGTCTTCCAGGTTCTCCAGCGCTTCTTCTTCCGTCTCGCCGTAGGCAAAGCATTGCTCGTGATTGGACAGATAAGCATAATATTCTCCGTCTGGAGTACATTCCACTACATATTTGCTTCCATTAGTTTCCATTTTAACCTCCTTTTTAAAAGTATGCCCAAAGGTCGGTTTTTCATGTTACAGAATGATTTCCGGGAGGTGACGTTTGCGTGAAGAAAACAAACCGCTTGGACAATCTTTTTGTTGCATCCGTGAAATTTTTAGGGTTTCGTTTGGGAAAACGTACGTCTTGCAGTTGGGAAACGTATATTTCCGATAAGGGAAACTTATGTTTCGGGGAAGGAAAACCTAAAAAGGGGACAAGTGTTTCAGAGAAGGAGGCCTTGTGTTTTTAGCATATTCCCTTGCAGAAAGTTTTTTACCGGATAATAAAAAAGAGGACGTGTCAAATACTCTCTAGAGCCATAGAGGAAGATTTTACACAGCAAATGAAATGTTCCTTGATTATGTAGAGCTAAAACAATCAAACTTTGCAGTAAAAAATGAACAAGTCCTTCGTATCAGACAAAAAGAAAGCTGAAATAGAATTGGGTAGATACACATGTTGTAGAAAAGGGGGGATTGAATATAAACAGGAAGAAAAAATTATAGTTGCACATAAAGCTATTAGCAATCGAAAGATAATTGTAGAAGAATGAAGGAAGTTTTACAAAGATAAGTTTTACATAAGGTGTGTATCGTCATCTGATGTACGGAAAATTTGCGATTACATTATGTGTGAAGTTTTGACTATATTATTACCACAAATAATGATGGGAGGTGAAAATCTCTTTGAAGGGGTGGAAGATAAAAACTATAAATGGCTTTGCTGTAAAGGATGAAAACTGTCATTAGAGCTTGTAAAAATATAGTGAAAGGACTCGAACAAGTGGAATGAAAACTTGATAATGTTCCAGATATGTGATTTTAACATATTATTTGTCCTTATTCATATTAAATATCTGTCTCTTATACACATCTCCGAGCCCACGAGACCGTACTAGATCT
>ENA-OZHK01000421-OZHK01000421.1-human-gut-metagenome-genome-assembly--contig:-NODE-421-length-12894-cov-6.871485_pt1 | contig 12894 bp, 7 predicted proteins | sample MGYA00244048_ERZ653690 | MGnify/ENA primary metagenome ERZ653690 (study PRJEB26926, sample SAMN06165197) | human gut metagenome | biome: ENVO:00009003; feature: ENVO:2100002; material: ENVO:00002003...
GCGTTGAAAGATGAGGAAGGTGTTGCTAATATGAGAAATTTGGGGCAGAATATGGTATGGCTGTTAGAAAAGATGAAATGAATTTACATTTATTGTCTTTTGATAAGATAGGATACTGCTCGGGGCTGTATCAAAATGAGAAAGCACTAACATGCTGTTAATCTGAACGAGGTGAAGAATTTCGTAATAAGTTGTTTGTGTATTTTGATTCTTCACTCCCCCGTTATCGGGGGAGAACAATGTTCAGGATGACATTGCGTTTTGATTGTGCTGTTCTATTTTAAGACGGCTCCTTTTTTTTCTGCCGTATTGTCCGTAGCCTTGCTGCCCTGGCTTATAGTGTCTCTTCAACGCCTTTACGGTCTTCCTTTAAAAGCTTTGAAGTACTGCTGTAAAGCCTTTGCAGTTTTACTTTAAACCGTTTATAGTATTACTTTAAACTGTTTATAGTTGTTTTGCAGTGGTATATGGCTGACTGTTAGGCATATATATATGAAAGGCCGGGATGCGGCCGGCAAGTAAGGTATGGTTGTAAATGTAATGCCATCCTGAACTTTTTTATTTTGATGCAGTTTCGTTTGCTTTCATTATCTTTGAAGGCTGGAAAACCTGGTTATTGCAGGTTGCGAAGCACTGTCGACGGGGAGCAAAATGTTTCACCCGGACGGAAAAGACTGAAAATAATTCAGTCAGAAAAACTAAATGTAAAAAACATTACCTTTGTAGCCGGACCGTGCGGTATGCTTATTTAATGCCTTAGAAACAATGAAACACATCATCAGAAAAGTTTGGAAAGCTGTTTTCGGAGCAGTATGTTTGTGTGGATTGTGTGCAGCATGCACAACCCGTCAGGAGATTTGTATTACAGGTTCCGTGCGTCATGCGGATGGGGCACTTCTGGTTTGTCAACGGTCGATTGGCGGAAGGTTCAATTCGCAAACGTTTGATACGTTGAAGTTGCAGACGGACAGCACGTTCACGCTGACACTGCCCGGAGGAAAATACGAACGGGTTCGATTCTATTTGTTTAGAAAGAAGAACATGGGTTCGCTTCTTGCCAAGGAAGGAACGATGCGGATCGAGTTGGACGGATGGGCCGAAAAGCCGATGACCATTACCGAAGGGCAGGATGACAAGACGGTCCGTGTGGCGGAACTGCTAGACCAGCTGTACCAGGATGTGTTCGCTATCCGTGCGCGGAGAGGCGACCGTTGGCAGATTGCCTGCGACACCGTAGCCGCATCGGTGCGCCGCAAGCTGACGGACTATGCCCTGTCGCTGGACAATGAGGTGGAAGGCGTGGACGAGGATCTGCGTACCAAGGCCCGCCAGGACATACGCATGCAGTTGCTGCTAGCTTTTCAGAACCAGGTGTTGGCTACTGTATTCCGGTCGTCTGAGGCTACGAAGCAGGAATGGCTGGCTCAGCTGGACAGCATGACGGCTTTCTGCTCCATCAATCATCATGGCAGCCCTTTCTCCCTTTCGTTCTACGATGCGGCAAGTTATGATACCGGCATCCGCTACTATACCAAGGGAGAACCGAAACCGGAGGGAGTGGAGAAAGGCGTGCAGCTGGCTTTCTACGATTTCACGCACCGGATGACGGGCAAGGCGCAGGAAGCCGCTCTGGCCCAGCTCTTTCTCGAAGACGAGTTCCAACAGCGTTATGACCCGCAACTGCTTCCGCTGGCCGACGAGTTCCGTCGCCTCTATCCTGAAAGCGGATGGATGCCGTGGGTGAACCGTGCTGTGGCCAAGAACCGTGCCTTCAACGAAACAACAATCTCTGCCGATATCCATTTCCCCGATGTCAGCTCGGCCAAGACAATCAAGGACGTGACTGACCGATACAAAGGGAAAGTCATCTTCATGGACATTTGGACCACGTGGTGTGGTCCCTGCCGTGCGTCGTTTGCCCACATTGCTCCGTTGCAGGAGTATGCCGCGGCCAACGATGTGGTGCTGCTCTATCTCTCCATCGACCGTCCGGAGGACGATGAAAAGTGGCGGAAGATGGCCGCGCGCTATAACCTGAAAGGTGAACACGTCCGTGGACAGGAGGTCTTCCGTCAGGAAATTTATGATACATTCGGTTATAAGGGTGCCTTGAGCATTCCGCGCTGCGTCATCTTCGACAAGCAGGGGAACATCCGTTTCAGCACGGCCGCCATGCCAGAGCAGTGGGACAATTTGAAAAAACAGCTGCAGGAAGCGGCCCTGTAAAGGAGGCAGTGTGATTACATTAGCGAATATGTGATGACTATGTGTCACTATGCCGATTCGCGGTTCATGCCTATGAGCATTGACAGATTGTAAGGTTGTGTGGTATTGATTAAAACGAAACCGGAGGAAGAAGTACCTGCCAAGGGAATAAAGGGAGTGCGCAAGATGTGGCTTGAAGGATACTGCCGGGTGACGGAATTTTATTCGCCTGACTATCGGGAACAGCCCCGTGAGGAAGATTACCGCCGGACATTGTACTGGCAGCCGGAGCTAATGACCGGCGGACAGGGTATATGCCACGTTATGCCTCTTCAATAACAGTCGTTGCGCCGTTAGCGCATCACGGTCCATGTTCTGGATGACGACGGACGTATAGGAAGTCTGGAATGGTGAGAGGGGCGTGGAGGAAAACTTCGATTATGTCCTCACGGCATTTTCCTTGATAATTCGTATCTTTGCATCCGAAAGAAAAGGGTGATTATGAAACAATACCCCAAACTTATCTACATCAGCGAGTTTAACTCTCTGCTGTCAGACTATCTGCCACAAGTTGTCTGATGATATTCGATAATGTCAAGGCCGTTCGGGCTAGCCTGCACTTCCGCAAGGAGACGGGGCGATCATCTATGTGTTCAGCCTCGCCCCCATCAATCTGAACGACTATGCCCCGGCCAACAACTACTGTTTACGTGAGCCACGTAGACCAGTAGCTGCTTATACCGTAATATATCAATCACGGAGGAACGGAGTATCAACAGGGGTAGGTGAAAGAATAATACTTAATGAAGCTCTGTTTCTTTTGTTATATAAAATAAAAGTTATGAATCAAGACAACAATAAGGAAATGTTTCCAATAGTTGATGAGGAAGGAAACGTCATCGGTGCCGCCACGCGCGGTGAGTGCCACAACGGCAGCAAGCTGCTGCATCCCGTAGTGCATCTGCACGTGTTCAACTCGCGCGGCGAACTTTATCTGCAAAAGCGTCCCGAATGGAAGGACATACAGCCGGGCAAGTGGGATACGGCTGTGGGCGGCCATGTTGATTTGGGCGAGAGCGTGGAGCATGCCCTGCGCCGCGAGGTACGCGAGGAGTTGGGCATTACCGACTTTACCCCACAACAGGTTACGCGTTATGTGTTTGAATCGGCGCGCGAGCGCGAGCTGGTATTCGCCTATAAGACGGTGTACGACGGGCCCGTTACTCCCAGCGACGAGCTGGACGGCGGCCGCTTCTGGCCCGTGGAAGAAATACGTGACAATCTGGGCAAGGGAATATTTACACCCAACTTTGAGGGAGAAGTGGAGAAAGTGCTTTAACCCCGATCAGTGATTAGACCGCACGTCGTATTATGGATTTTGAACATTCATGCTTTCAGCCCGTCTCCTCGTGTCATGATTTTTTACGCCTGAGCGCATCGGCTGATGGTAAAAAGTAAGGACAAAAAGTTTTTGCGTTCTGGAAAATCAATGTGTAACGGATGTTAAATATAATGCACTTTCGGCATTAATATATTAACATACGTTCACGTTATGCCTCAAAAATCATCCTGTTCTGATGCCTTTGGGCAATTAAATCGGTGCTTTTTGCCTCATGAAAAGCCCACTTTCGTGCAGTAAACCTATGACTTTTGAGTGGTAAATGGCCGAGTTATATTTTTTAACAAATGCAGATTTGCTATTAAAATGCGCTAAATGGCTGTGCGTCAGGCATTTAATGAAACAGCCGGAATTTTGGCATTTTTTAGGCAGAAATACGGATTTGCGGCGGCAACGGCAGTTCTGAGAGCGTTAAACGTTCGCGGAAGTTCTGAAAAATTTACAAAAATGTTGTCGCGTTTTTATCGCTTGTTCGTGTCGGGTGTGCAGGCTTGCGGCTGGTTAGGTTGAGGCTGTCAGAGTGAAGATACAAAAAAACTGCGGCAAAAGCAGTGACTTAACGTTAAGCATAGCCTTGGCCGCAGTGTATATGATAATAAGATGTATTGCCGTTTTAGCGGTAAGATTTTTCGTAGATAGCCAGAATCTCGTCGTCGCTCAGCATGCGCGGGTCGAGCTGGAAGAGGCCTCCCATAGTATCTTTAGCGTTCTGAACCATCTTGGGCAGGTCTTCTTTCTTCAGCCCCCAGTCGCTCAGCTTCAGGTCGTCCACCTTACATGCCTTCTGCATCTTTACAAGAGCGTCGATAAAGTCAGACGGACGCTTGCTCGGTTCCATGGTCATGGCTTCTGCCATCTTCATGTATCTCTTCATGCTGTCGTTGCGGAAAGTCTCAAAATAAGCCTGCGACAGACAGATAAGTCCGGCTCCGTGAGGCAGTTCGGGATAGAATGCGCTCATGGCATGCTCCATAGAGTGTTCAGAAGTGCAGCTTGATGTAGACTCAACCATGCCTGCCAGGGTGCTTGCCCATGCCACCTTGGTTCTTGCCTTGAGGTTGTGGCCGTCGGCAACAGCAACGGGCAGATACTTGTAGATAAGCCTTATGGCCTCGATAGCGTAAAGGTCGCTTATCGGAGTGGCGCAGTTGGCAATGTAGCCTTCGGCAGCATGGAAGAACGCGTCGAAGCCCTGATAAGCCGTGAGACGGGGCGGAATGCTGAGCATAAGCTCAGGATCGACAATAGACATTGTAGGGAACGTGAGCTTGCATCCGAAGCCAATCTTCTCGTGAGCCGTCTCGTGAGTGATCACAGTCCACGGATCCATTTCGGTGCCAGTGCCTGCCGTAGTAGGTATGGCGATTATCGGCAGAGCCTTCTCCACGGGTTTGTTCTTGCCAGTTCCGCCAGCAACATAGTCCCAGTAGTCGCCTTCGTTGCATGCCATTATGGCAATACTCTTGGCAGAGTCGATAGAGCTTCCGCCTCCAAGGCCTATCACGAAGTCGCACTTCTCGTCGCGGCATATCGCGGCAGCCTCCATAACATGCTGCTTGATGGGGTTAGGCAGGATTTTGTCGAAAACTACACTCTCGATATTGTTCTCTTTAAGATAGCCAACCACTTTATCTAAATAGCCATACTTCTTCATGGAAGTTCCGCCGGAGATAACAATCAACGCTTTTTTGCCCGGCATTGCCTCGGTTGCCAGTTTCTTGAGTTCGCCGCATCCGAACAGCAATTTTGTCGGGATGTGCAGATTAAATACAAGGTTCTTGTTCATGATCGTATCAATTTAAAGTTTTCGAAAAACAAATATATGAAATTTGTAACAAATAAACGAATAAACAGGGATATATTTTAAGTTGTCCGGGCAAAAACATCAAATCTGAAGTGATATGTAATAATTTATAGCCGATTGCCGGCCGGTGGCTTTATCCGTATATCTTACAGATATGTATGTTTCGTCGGTCAGTATGCTGTGTCAGGCTGTGCTGGCATTCAGTGGCTGCACAGCCTTGACGCCGTACCTTGTTTCAGTATATGCTGACGTATGTCACTTGCGCTTCATCACGCTGTTGACTACTCTGACAGACGACACCAGCTTGCCGGTAGACGTGAACACGTCGACATTCCACACGTGCGACGAGCGTCCTTTGTGCACAATAGTGCCCACGGCGCGCACCGTGTCGCCCTCGTGAGCCGACGATATGTGGTTGCCGCTTACCTGCATGCCCACAACATATTCGTCGGGATTGCATATTATCATTGAGCCGAATCCTGCCACCGTCTCGGCGAGAGCCAGCGTTGCGCCGCCGTGAAGAATGCCGAAAGGCTGGCGGTTGCGGTGGTCAACGGGCATGGTTGCCTCCACTCTGTCGCGCGAGGCGTAGGTGTATTGTATGCCGAGGTTGCCCATCAGTGTTGACTTAGACTGCTCGTTGAGCTTGTCGAGCGGTATCTCGCTCGGCCTTACTTCCGACAGAAATGCTTTTTCAACGGCTACTGCCACACCGTCTTCGTTGTTAGAGAGCGTGATGTAGTCGGCACATCTCTTGACAGAACCGGGCGCATTGCCCATGGCTATGCCCAGACTTGCCAGCTGCAGCATGGTTACATCAGCCACTCCGTCGCCGAAGACCACAATCTCGTCGGTCTTTATCCCCTCCATTTCCATAACGGCGGCAAGTGTGTTAGCCTTGTTTACGCGGCAGCCTACAACCTCGAGGAAGAACGGTTCAGAGCGGAACACGTCGAGCACTCCGTCGAGACGTCGCTTCCAGTGGTTCTCCAGTCCTACGAGAGCCTCTTCGTCGTCGCTCACAAGCATACATTTGCACGGAATAAAGTCGATGGCTATTGAAAAATGTTCTTCATAGACAATCCTCATGCCGTTGAGCTTGGCTTCAGCCTTGATGTGCGGATTGTCGGGCATGTTGGTCACTATGCAGTCTTCGTTGTACGTCATAATGCCAAAGCCGTTCTTGTTGGCTTTCTTTTCGAGATAAGGAATAAGTTCGGGATTGATGCGCCGCTCAAAGATAGTGGCGCCGTCGGCGGCCCTTATCACCCGTCCGCCGTTATACGACATGACGTATCCGTTGTAGGTGTCAAGCTCAAGTTCCTTGCCCAATGCCAGCAGTCCGTAGGTAGGACGGCCCGAAGCCAGCATTATGCGTACACCCATCTGTTGAACCTTGCGCAGTGTTGCCAGCGTGCGCTTGCTTATCTCCTTATTGTCGTTTAACAATGTTCCGTCAACGTCCAGAACGAGCATCTTATATTTCATAGCTCTAAGTTTTAAGGGTTATGTAGAACAAGACAAAGCGCACATTTATGTGGCGGCTGCCATGATAGCCTGTGGCTTGCAGCCGTGGCGCTTATCGTATTACAAATATACGGAAAACATTTTCATTTCTTCATTTATTGGCGTATTTTTGTAACGGCGTTTCAGTTTTTTAAGGAATACGGCACTTCTTCGGCTGCCTTTATAAATATATCTAAAAACGCCACGGCAAGATTGTTGGAGCAAAGGCTTTGAAGACCAATGTGAAGATTAGCCGCCGGCAGGCAGTTACATTGTGAAGTCTGGAGCGTCATTAACTTAAACGGCAAAAGGCTTGTCATGGCTGTAGGGCAGCGGCATGACCTTAATAATATAATGACGACATGAGAAATATTCTTACTATTATCCTTCTTCTTGTTTCGTGCGCCGCCGGCGCAAAACTCACCGTTGCCAGACTGACGTGCAACTATCAGGACGGCATGGCGATAACCTGCGGCAGCATGCGCGTGGGATGGAGAATGACGGCAGACAGCAACGGCGAACGGCAGTCGGCCTACCGCATAAGAGTGTCAGAGAATGTTACGGGCAAGACCGTGTATGACACGGGTAAAATAACTTCGGCAGAGAGTCAGCTCGTGGAGCTTAAGCCGCTGAGGCACAACCGTTACGGATATTATTGGCAGGTGATGGTGTGGAACGAGAACGGCAAGGCGTCAAAGTGGAGCGAAAGACAGTATGTAAGAGTTGCGCCACGCAGCATAGATGCGCAATGGATAGGGGCGATAACAAGGGAAGACGCCGGGTTGCAGAAGGGCAGATGGTCTAACGCAGTGTTCAAGAAAGACAGCTTTAAGGCTAAATGGAACGGCGTGGACACGCTTTCGTCGAAGAGCATAATATTGAGAAAAGAGTTTCAGACAGCCGAAAGAAAGATTGTAGATGCCGTTGTGTATGTTTGCGGACTGGGGCATTATGAGATGAAAATCAACGGCAGAAAGGTGGGCGACAGCGAGTTTGCCCCGCTATGGAGCGAATACAGCAAGACCGTTTATTATAACATTTACGACGTAACCGACATGCTTGTCCGCGGCAACAATGCCGTCAGCGTGATGTTAGGCAACGGCTTTTTCAACGTGCAGCGCATGGGGCGCTACAGCAAGTTGCAGACAAGCTTCGGCGCTCCGCAGATGATAATGCGCATGGAGATAAGCTATAGCGACGGCACGCAGCAAATAGTGAAGAGCGCAACCGACTGGAAATATTCTTTAAGTCAAGTAACTTTCAACAGCATCTATGGCGGTGAGTCGTATGATGCACGCCTTGTGCAGAAGGGATACGACACGGCAGGATTTGACGACAGCACATGGAAGCATGCCGTTGCAGTAGAGGGACCGGGCGGAACTCTTGTTGCCCAGACAGCCAGGCCGGTGAAGATTATGGAGCGTTATGGCGTGAAGACTATCAGGCGCATACCTGCCGACTCGCTTGAGGCGGCGTCAAAGGCAACCAAGCGCAGCATTGATCCGTCGGTGTTTGTAGCAGACATGGGACAGAACCTTGCCGGATTTCCCGAAATAACGGTCGAGGGAAAGCGCGGACAGAAGATAACTTTGCTCGTTGGCGAGAGGCTTACGCCACAGGGAGCATGCGACCAGCGGCAGACGGGTCGGCAACATTATTATGAATACACGTTGAGCGGCGAGGGCACAGAGACATGGCATCCGCGCTTTTCTTATTACGGATTCCGCTACATTCAGGTTGAAGGAGCGGTGCCAGAAGGTGAGCCTAACCCTGAAGGACTGCCTGTATTGAAGAAGCTGAGCAGTTGTTTCGTGTATAATTCTGCACCGGAAGTGTCGTCGTTCGAGTGCTCCAACCAACTGTTTACAGACACTCACCGGCTGATAGAACGTGCCGAGAGAAGCAACATGCAGGCCGTTCTTACCGACTGTCCCCACCGCGAGAAACTGGGATGGCTTGAGCAAGACCATCTGTGCGGCCCAAGTCTTCTGTATAATTATGACATGACGTGCTTTGTTCCGAAGGTGATACGCGACATAACAGACACGCAGAAGGCCGACGGAATGGTGCCTACCACGGCTCCGCAGTATGTGTCGTTCGGCAATCTCTTTGATGATTCGCCGGAGTGGGGCAGCACTCTCGTCATCTTGCCTTTCATGTATTATGAGCAGTATGGCGACAGCACGCTTATCATCAATAATTATAAGGCGATGCGGCGCTACGTGGATTACCTTACGTCGCGTTCAGACAGCGGCATTGTAAGTCACGGACTTGGCGACTGGTACGACTATGGCCCGTGGCGCGCCGGTTTCTCTAAGAACACTCCCGTGCCGCTTGTTGCCACGGCTCACTATATCTTTGATCTCAAACTGATAACGCGTGCGGCACGCATGACGGGCAATAAGGCTGATGAAAAGAAGTATTCGGCACTGCTTGACAGGGTAGTTGAGGCCTTTAACCGCAAATTTTTCAAGGCAGATTCGTGTACTTATGGCACAGGCAGTCAGGCATCTAATGCACTGCCGTTATATCTCGGACTTGCCGGAACTAATAGTCAAGGCGTGCTCAACAGTCTTATTGACGACATAAAGGCTCACGGCAACCGCCTTACAACGGGTGATGTGGGCAACCGCTACCTGTTTCAGACGCTGGCGCAAAACGGGCAGAACGAGTTGCTTTACACAATGCTCAACCATTATGAAACGCCCGGATACGGCTTCCAACTGCGCCATGGGGCAACCACGCTTACCGAACAATGGGATCCGCGCCAAGGCTCTTCGTGGAACCATTTCATGATGGGACAAATTGACGAGTGGCTGTTTAAGACGCTCGGAGGAATAAACAATCAGCCCGGAACTTACGGTTTGCGCCATCTGCTGATACAGCCTGTGCTTGTAGGTGACCTGAAATATGTGAAAGTTTCAACAGAGTCGCTTTATGGAAAAATAAGCGTCAACTGCACCCGCACATCGCTTGCCGTTGACATTCCCGTAGGGTCTGATGCCATTGTCGTATTGCCCGATGGTGAAAGAAAAGCCGTTGGCAGCGGGCATTATGAGTTTTCTTTCTGATTTAACTTAAACTTAAAAACGGCTAACGCATAACATTTGGAATTGTAATGTCGTGCATTAGCCGTTATAATCTCGTTGATTTAATTGGCGTCTTGTTGATTTTAGTTTGCCATTTTGTTGATTCTAATTGCTATCTTGTTGATTTCATTGCCGTAAGTTACGGCTTATGCCTTCGGCATGAGGTTGACATGATGAGGATAAATTATTGCTTTATGATGTTTATCTTGCCGTCTATAATCTCGGCTTCAACAGTTCTTTTGCCTGTTGCGTGCAGTTTAAACCTAACGTTCCATTCGCTTGGCCATGCCTGAAACAGCAGCAGTTTACCTTCAGGTGACTCCTGTAGCAGCATTTCCTGCAGCCCTATCATGGCCGAACCGCCTCGGTTACAGTCGGGTGCCCAGTCGTATCCCGGATCCCAGAAGGCAGGAAAGCGGTAAGGACCGTCGGCAAACTTTTCAAGATTAAGTCGGGCTGCATCGTCAGTAAGGCCGAGACATGCCGCCCAGATGTTATCCTGCTTCCATCCAATGTGCGTGCGCATCTTCAGTGCGTGAGGGTCTTTCAGGTAAGTGTTGCGCGCAATGTCGAGTCCTTCGCGCCCCATTCCGTATATTCTCCAAGGGAAAACGGGGTAGAGTTGCGGCGTCTCAACGTTCTGAATGCGTGCCCATACTATGGCTGGAGCAATGCATGTGTCGCCGTTGATGGTGCGCAGCGGTATGTCAGGTATGCGGTTTTTGAATGTTGAGTCAAGGGCATAAGCTGATATGTCTTGTGTGCCTTTGGCTGCCATGTATGCTTCAAACTGCTCTGTCACAGTGCGTAATGCAGCGATAACGCTTGAAGGATTGTATGCCATCTTGTATGTTTCGCAGCCTGAAGAAGGGTAAAGAATGAGTTTTCCGTCACCGTCAAGAGCCTTAACTCCGCGCTGTTTTGCAAGATATTGATAATGCTCGTCGAAGAACTGAAGGCATTGCACAATCAGAGGCTCATATTTCGTGATGTCCATTCCGCTGTAAGAATGTGCCTGCAATATCATTGAGCAGAACTCAAGTGCCGTGTCCCACTGATATTCAAGCCATGCGTTGCGTTCTGTTCCGTAGTCGTCGCCATCCTTATGCTTGCCGTATTCGGCAGGATTTGGCAGACCGAAGTTTTCAATCTGTTCGGTAAACGATGCCCCGCCGTGTCCCCAATAATGTTTTGTACGTGCAACGGCTGTGGGCAGAAGGCGCAGATATGTGTCAAACTGCGATGCCATCATGTCCGTATCTCCGCTCTTTAGCATGGGCCAATACACCAGGCGTTGGTTCTGAGCCGTCATGGTTCCTCCTCCCCATTTACGGAAATCAGGCGTGAAGGGCATCTTCGGGTCAACATATACAGGGTCGAAAGTGAACAGACCGCCATTGAATTTCGACGGCCATTCACCGTAAGCGTTGCATCCGAGCATGTATCTGAACAGCTCATAGTTGCGCAACATTTTTTGCCAGCCTTCGTTCGGATTGTCTGTATTGGCGCCTATGCCTGCCGGAACGATATAGCTGCGCTGCCAATATGCGTGCCACCATGCTGCGCTCCTTTTCTTTGATGTCTTTGCTGTCGGCACGTCAGGTGCCTTGTCGCCGGTGTATAAGTTGAATGTTATTGTTGATTTTCTGATGCCGTCGGCAACAAAGTTCCATGCACGGAAGTCTGTTGAGGCATAAACACCGTCGGTTGTTCCGCTAAAATTAAATCCCGGCGCAGTTAGCTCACCGCCAAAGCGAAGTCCGCCGATAGGGTTATATAAGTCGGACTTTATGCTGTTGAGCTTTTCTTTGTCCACAGTAAAGTCGAACACCGTAAGTTCGCGGTTCTTATGCCAAAAGGACAATATGTTTCCCTTAGCCTGTATCGAGTCCTGATAGGTGCAGCAGTCTTTCGGTAAGTTCCATTTATATGAGCATTGCTGACATTCGGCCTTGGTTACAGGTCTGTCTTTATATCTCCAACTTTCGTAGCTGAGTTTGGCATCAACCTTTGTCTTAGAATTGATTTCGGCAAAGACAACAGAGGTATAGACATCAGCCCAGATGCGTACTTCCGTATTGCCGCCTTTAATGTAGACAGCGCCGTCGTTGAGTCTGAGCGTCTGACTGAAGTTTGCGCCTTTTCCGTTGAACGGATTTGGTGATAGACTAAGTCTTATGCGGCCAGCCTTCAGCTGCGTATTGTTCTCGTCGAACATTCCGCTGCGTGCGATATATATAAGAATATCGCCGTTTTCAACCCATACGTTCATGCCGATGTCGTGGCCTCCGCAAGGCATTGACTCAGACGAATTACGGCTTTGTGATGTCCATGTGTAGTCTGCCGGGATATAATCTTTTGATTTTATGCTTGTAGCACGAACTTTTGTTGCTGCCATGACGGCGGTATTTGTTATTGTCATTATCGACAATAACAGCAAAAATGCCATGCTACGCATTGTCATAATGCCGTTTATAACTTGTCTTAATCCTTTTTCCCTTTTTGTTGCAATAGCATAATTGTTGATTTGTTTAGTGGCTTTGTTTCGTAGTTTGCAAAGTTGTTTCATTATGTTTTATGATAAATAATTATTATTTCATTGAAGGCTGAATTGTCATAAGTGCAGTTTATGACTGACAGTTGTATGTAAGACTTGTTTTTCTGATACTTTTAAACACATTTCCATTCGCCAATAGTTCCCGTCTCTGACGAGAAGCTGGCGCCAATCTTGTACACTTGTCGCTTGTCAGAGGTGTATTCGCGTGCGTAGCCTTTATCCTCAATCTGCTGTAATGCCTCGTCTGCAGTGCCGTCGAGTTTGAATTCAAAGATGTAAACATACTGCGGAGTCTCAACAATACAGTCGACACGCCCCTGGCTCTGCACCTTCT
>ENA-OZHK01000425-OZHK01000425.1-human-gut-metagenome-genome-assembly--contig:-NODE-425-length-12845-cov-6.509695_pt1 | contig 12845 bp, 7 predicted proteins | sample MGYA00244048_ERZ653690 | MGnify/ENA primary metagenome ERZ653690 (study PRJEB26926, sample SAMN06165197) | human gut metagenome | biome: ENVO:00009003; feature: ENVO:2100002; material: ENVO:00002003...
TCGTCGGCAGCGTCAGATGTGTATAAGAGACAGTCCTTAAACTGATGAATCTTGGAATAACCATTCCAGTCCTGTTCAAACTTACCGAATTTGAACTCTGCGCCTGCATCAAAATACACCATACTCCAAAACTCTCCGGCCAGCCCGTTCACACTGACCATCGGTTGCCACGTTCCCCAGGCTGTTCCGATACTGGAGCCTACCAGATACATTTCCTCAGGAAGCTCTATCGTAGAAACCACTTCGCCCAGTTTCACTTGGCTGACCTTGACCACATTCGATACCGAATTGCCCAATTCACTACCGGTAATAACCGCTGCAAGCCGGAAATATACCGGAGTTACCGCACCGATATATGCATCTGCCTCCGGGTTCGCCTGCTTCCACAAATCCACGACTACCGTATTCAATTCCTCAGGCTTCAATGCAATGGAAGTAGAGGTATAAGTCGTTGAGAGAGTCTTGTAATTAGCTTCGGATTCTTCCGTCGCATCCACAAAAGATTCATTCAGTGAAACCTGCACACTATAGGTCGTAGCTGCTGTAAAGCCATAAGCAGGCTGCACACAATTCAGGACAATCGTATCCTGACCCGCTCCTAAATCATACACATTGTCCTCCGGAGTCTCCAATACAAAAGTCTCTGCTTCATGTAATGTCGGATTGTCGTCGCGGTCTGTATTACAAGCCGTCAGTAACGGAAGTCCGCATCCGACTAACAACAAAATGGGAAATAATATCTTTTTCATGTTACTTGCTCCTAATAAATTAATAGCCTTCATTCTGATGCATATTATTGTTGTTGTTCAGGTCTGTGGCCGGAATCGGATAGACATTGTAAATGTCACTCACCGACTTACCTTCTTTCACGCCCCCTTTCCAGTCCCACAAATACTTGTCGGTGGTAAAGCAGTCGAAACGCACCAAATCACTGCGGCGACGCCCTTCCAGATAAAATTCGCGTGACCATTCATCCAACAAATACATCTCGGTAATCTCGTTCAAGGCAGGTTGTTTGACGCATCCGCGTTTAGCACGCAAAGTCTTGATATCTTCCCATGCCAGACTCTTTTGATTCAGCCGGAAGTTAGCTTCCGCACGGGTCAGATAGGCTTCAGCCAACCGGAACAAAGGGATATCCGTGTCCGGATATTCAGTATGACTGGTAGAAGCCCCATCCGAACGGATGTTCTGCCATTTCACCACAGACAACCCACTCTGGAAACCGGTGATGGATTTCGGGTCCATTGTCCTGCGTCCGCCACCTGCACCCGAATAAAACATGGCACGGTCATCACCCGCTGCCTGAATCATATCCTGTGTCCGCACGCCATACTGTGCATCCCAAGCATCAATGGCCTCATCGTTGGCAAAATCGCTCTGTCCGGGTACTTCCACATCTTCCGGAATCATCGGCACTTCGCCTTCCTTAAAGAATTTATATACCAGCGCATTGCGGGCAATCAGACACGACCACCCGTTCGTGGTACCCATGTGTGGCATTCCACCCGTACGCGTGCCACAAATCAAATAAGTAGAACCGCCATAGTTTCGGGTCTTCATACCGTCCTGACGAATGGGAAGAATGATTTCCTTCATGGCCTTTTCATTCTGGTCGTTGTCGGCCATAAACATCAGTTTATAGTCATCGCACAATTCATAATATCCGCTATTGATCACTTTATCCGCATACGTTTTGGCATTCTCATAATCTGCCGTACCGGTATACACCTCTGCATTCAAGTAGACACGGGCCCTCAACAGCCAGTTGGCTGCTTTGTCCGCACGTCCGAAAGGAGCCTGCCCCGGTTCATACATGTCCGCTTCACATTCATCCAATTCTTTCTGGATATAGTCATACAAGTCCTTTCCTGTTATCTCTACCGGCAGTTCATTGTCAAAATGTTCCTTGAAAGGTGCCTTTCCAAACAAGTCCAGAAAATAAGAATAGTGCAAGGCACGCAAGAAACGTACCTCCGCACGCTGGCGAAGGGATTCTTCATCCGTTTTATCGGCAATCTGGTCCAAGAAAAAATTCATCTGAGTAATGTCATACCCCAAACGCACATACACCCATTCCGTCCGCTGGCTGGAAGAATTCCATGCAATGCTGGTAAACTGAGGAATATCCACGTTGTCCTGCCATACCCATACACATTCGTCGGTAGGCAATTCCTGGCAATTAAAGATGGTACGATAGAATCCGGACTCCCCTTCATCCTGTCCATCCAAATCGGGAGTACCCGCCAGACCTTTCTGCCCCGTCAGACCCAGCAAGGCATACTGCTTGACAAAAGCTCCCTCCTGATCAAAGCTGGAAGAGCTTTGGGGGTCAATGGAGCTGATGTCCAAGTCATTGATGCACGATACATTTCCCAATGAAACGGCCACTGTCAATGCCGCTGAAAATATATGTTTCAAATAGCTAGTTTTCATACGTCTTAATGTTTTCATAAATTAGAATTGTAAATTAACTCCCAGCAGGAACGTGAAGGCACGCGGATAAGGATTAGAGTCAATGCCACTCTGCACTTCCGGATCCAGTCCCTTGTACTTGGTGATAATAAACGGATTCTGAGCCGTTGCATACACACGTCCGCCAATACCTTTATAGGCCGAGGTCTTGAACAGGTTCTTGAACGAGTATCCCAGTGTAATGTTGTCACAACGCAGGAAAGAAGCATTCCGGACAAAATAGTCGCTCATGTAATAATCTCCTTTTCCTGTAAAGCCCAGCGCAATGGCTTCCGGGGTAGTATTCGAATACGCCGTATTGGAGAACAATCCCGAGCTGCTCACGTTCGCTTTTCCTGCCAGGAAGTCGTAATACACATAGTTATTCAGGCTGCTGCGCAAAGAAAAGCTGAAGTCCCAGTCTTTATAAGTCATCTTCGAAGTAAGTCCCATCATGAAATCGGCTGCCGGTTTCTTGTAGATATACTTATCAGAGCTGTTGATGATGCCATCCCCATTGCGGTCGACAAACATATTCTCAATCGGATTACCGTTTTCATCATATACCTGCTGGTACACATAGAAAGAGTTAGCCGCATAACCCACCTTGTTGACCTGTACCTTCGTATTGTTACCACGGGAAATGCTGTTACCTGTTTCTACGTAATAGTCTGCATCATCTCCACCGGTCAGCTTGGTAATCTCATTATGGTTCCAGGTAAAGTTATAGGTCACGTCCCACATAAAGTCTTTCGTAACCACCGGTTTCACGTTAAAGGCAAATTCCACACCGTAATTTTTCAGCGAACCGATATTCTGCAACATTTGTGCATTGAAGTTTGTACCCACCGGAATCTTCACACTGTTCAGCAAATCGTTTGTTTCACGGTAATACCCGTCCACATTACCACTGATACGTCCGTTAAGGAATCCGAAATCCAATCCGGCATTGTAAGTGGTAGTCTGCTCCCACTTCAAGTTCGTATTGAAGGCATTGGCACGCGAAGTATGATAATATGTATCTCCAAACGGATACTGTGCATAATCGTCACTCACCACATACAGCGGCATGTAGGCAAAATCCGAACTTACATCCTGCTGTCCGGTGATACCCCATCCCAACCGGAGTTTCAGGTCGGACAGGAAATTGACATCCTTCAAGAAGTTTTCTTCCTTCATCTTCCAAGCCAGAGCCAGAGAGGGGAAAGTACCCCAGCGGTTTCCGTCAGCAAAACGGGAAGAACCATCCCAGCGCATGGTGAAGGTAAACAGGTAACGGTCTAACAACGTATAGTTCAAACGTCCGAAGTAAGAAACCAACGTATTGCGGGTAGCATACGCCGTCTGTCCCTTCAACACGGCATCATGAATTTCTCCGGTATAAGGATCCACTCCATTCCCGATGGTAAACCCATTCCGGTGGAAATGCTGTTCCTCCCCACCGGCCATGATGTCAAGGGTATGTGCACCCAATGTCTTGACATATTGTGCATATACGTTATACGACAAATTGTATTTGTATTCGGTCACAGCCGAAGTATTCCCATAATAGTTGTAAGAGAATGAATAGGGTGAATAAATGGTAGTCTGCGTACCGTCTGCATATTCACCACCCAAGCTGGCATGCAAATGCAGGTCGGGCAAGAAATGGAATTTATAATCCACTTCTACATTCCCTACGAAATCGTTGCTGTTGGCACTGTCGTCTTTCTGTTCCAAAGCTGCCACCGGATTCTGCGGCGTATTCTTGTTCGCCGTATACCGCCAGTCCGGATCCGAAAAATCAGAAGTAGACTGTGCATTCTGATAATAACCTCCAAATACATCATACATGCTGTCACCGCCATATACCGGACGAGTAGGATCCATGGAAAGTGCACCTCCAATGGCAGCTCCGGCATCGGCATACCGGTTCTTTCCATTCATGTATTTGGCCGTTACATTCACCTTCAAACGGTCGTCGAAGAAAGAAGGAGCCAGATTCACCGATGCGGTAAAACGCTGGAAATTGGACGTCTTCAAAATACCATTGTTATAACTGTAGCCCAATGAAACACGATACGGAAGATTCTTCAGCCCTCCGTTGATAGACACATGATGGTCGGTACTGATGGCCGGACGGAATATCTCATCTTGCCAATCGGTATTGGCCGTACCCAGCAACGCCGGCAACTCATCGCCAAAAATCTGCTGGGCGTATGCCCGGTATTCGTCTCCATTCAGTACATCGTATTTCTTCTGAATGGTGGATACGGAAACCGAACCGTTGTAGCTGACTTTCGGAGCCTGACCGCTCTTTCCTTTTTTCGTAGTGATAATAATGACACCGTTGGAAGCACGGGAGCCATAAATGGCTGTAGCCGAAGCATCTTTCAATACCGTAAACGTCTCAATATCTTCCGGGTTCACCATAGAAAGCCCGTTCGACATACCTTTGACCCCGCTGTTATCGATGGCCAGTCCGTCAATCACAATCAGCGGATCGTTGCTGGCATTCAGGGAAGAACCTCCACGGATACGAATCTGTGCACCTCCACCCGGAGTTCCGTCATTGGAAATCACACTCACACCGGCTACCTTTCCAGTCAACATATCCTGTGCATTGGTGGTAATACCCTTACTCAGTTCATCCGGCTTGATAGCTGTTACCGAACCGGTGGCATCATTCTTCTTCACCGAACCGTAACCGATAACCACCACATCATCCAGCACTTCCGTATCATCCTGAAGCGTCACATTCATGGTAGCCGCAGCAGGAAGTTCCTGCGTCTTATATCCGATAAAGGAAATGACAATTACATCTCCTTTCTTAGCTTCCAGTGTAAAATTACCATCCAAATCCGTAATCGTACCCACGGTAGTTCCCTTCACCAGCACATTGGCACCGATAACACCCATACCGGCATTGTCTTTCACTACTCCTTTCACGGTAAGGCCTTGTGCAAAGGCCTGCACGGAAAGTAAAATTCCGACTATCCATACAGACAGGAATTTACTCGCATTGTTCAATCTTATTTCCATATTATTAAATTAAAGTGTTCCCTAAATTTGTATTCAATACCTATTGAAAACGACAGTCTTCACCTTAAGATTGTTTGATTCTTTATTTCACCTCCTTGATGGAAATGGCGTAACCTCCACCTACAGCAGCTTTCAGGTTCAATTTGGTCTTATTGGTTACTTTTTTCTTGGTAATGGTATAAGCCTGCGGATTCTTGTCCCAGCTGGCATCCTTCGCATCTGCATAAATGGTCGCTTCATATTTCTTTCCCGGCTGCAGGAAATCGAGAGACAGTTTCGATTCATGACCGTTATATCCTGCGGTACATCCTACATACCAGTCGGTGCTTCCCTTAGCACGGCGTGCAATGGTGATATATTCTCCCGGCTCGGCTTCCAGGTATTTGGTTTCATCCCAGTCTACTGCCACATCCTTGATAAATTGGAAGGCATCCATGAAGCGTTCATAGTTTTCCGGCACATCGGCAGCCATCTGCAACGGACTGTACATCGTCACGTAAAGGGCCAACTGGCGTGCCAGAGTGGTACGTGCATGCGACTTGTTATTCGGATTCATCTTGCTGCAATCCGGTTCAAAAATACCCGGCGTATAATCCATCGGGCCGCCAATCAACCGGGTAAACGGCAAAATGGTCGTATGGTTCACATTGTTTCCACCAAAGGATTCATATTCCGTACCGCGGGCTGACTCATTTCCAATCAAGTTCGGATACGTACGGCACAAACCAGTCGGACGAACTGCCTCATGGGCATTCACCATAATCTTGTAGTCGGCCGCTTTCTTCACTGCATACAGATAGTGGTCTACCATCCATTGTCCATAATGATGTTCTCCGCGCGGAATGATGTCGCCCACATAGCCACTCTTTACCGCATGGTATCCGTTGTCCACCATAAACTGATAAGCCTTGTCCATGTGACGCTCGTAGTTACGTACAGAAGCCGATGTTTCATGATGCATGATCATCTCTACCCCTTTACTAGCCGCATAGCGATGCACTTCTTCCACATCAAAGTCAGGATAAGGAGTCACGAAATCGAACACATAGTCCTTGCTCTTGCCAAACCAGTCTTCCCAGCCCTGGTTCCATCCTTCTACCAATACAGCATCAAAACCATTTTCGGCTGCGAAATCGATGTAACGTTCTACGTTTGCGGTATTGGCCGAATGTTTTCCGTTGGGCTTGGTCTTGGAATAATCTGTCTCACCCAGTTTCACACTCGCCAAATCGTCCGTATAAGCCCAGGTTCCTTTATTGGTAATCATATCCCACCAGATACCGATATATTTCACCGGATGAATCCAGGAAGTATCTGCAATCTTGCAGGGTTCGTTCAAGTTCAAGGTGATACGTGACGCCAGAATGTTGCGGGCATCGTCGCTCACAATGACGGTACGCCAAGGAGAAGTACACGGTGTCTGCATATACCCTTTATCCCCTTTGGCATCAGGAGTCAGCCATGATTCAAATACCAGATTCTTGTCGTCCAGATTCAGGCTCATGCAAGAATAGTCCTTCAACGCCGCTTCATGCAGGTTGATGTACAATCCGTCATCCGTCTTCATCATCAACGCCGTCTGTACCCCTGTTGGTGAGAACACAAACTGTGAAGAATTTTCAGTAACCGCCTCTTTCATCTTTCCACGGATTTCTGAAAGACGGGAAGTCGTATAATCATATTCCTGCGTGTCATAGTCGCCCGGAATCCAGAAAGCAGTATGGTCGCCTGTCATGGCAAACTGCGTATGTTCTTCCTTGATGACAAAATAATTCAGGTTCTTCTGTTGAGGAAACTCATAACGGAAACCCAGTCCGTCGTTGAACAAGCGGAAACGAATCACAATGTAACGGTCATTTTCCGGTTGGTCGAGCGTGACTTCCAGTTCATTGTAATGATTGCGGATTTCACTTTCTTCTCCCCATACCGGACGCCAAGTCTCATCAAAGGTAGAAGTATGCGTTTCCCTTACTTTAAAACCCGTCATCAAGTTGGTCTTTTCATCCACACGTTCCTTGTCCTTGCGTTCCGTCCATTCAAAGCCAATCCGTTTTTCCGGATCTTCCCGTTTCAATTCCAAACCTAAAGTACTGGGTTTGATGACCTGTTTGTTCTTAAAGGTAAGCTCATACACCGGAGCTCCTTTCTGATTCAAACTGAAATCCATTACCAGATTGCCATCCGGCGAAGTCAGTTTCTGTGCGTGTGCCAGAAATGCACAACAGCACATTGCTACAAAGGCAAAAGTTTTTCTTGTTTTCATACGTTTTTCGCGGTATTAATTTAATTGGATTTATGTTTTTCAGTTACCGGAAGCAAAATTAGGTTTCCTCTTCCATCTTTATTTTCATCCACAGAAAAATAGAAACCCATAAAACGATTAATTATCTGTAAAACAAATGTTTATACACTTACAAGAGACTTAAAAATAGAAACGATTTAGAACTCTATCACCAAATTTTCACGTCCTTCCAGGGCCAATTTCCCTTCCAAATTCACCTGCTTTCCTGTCAGCACGTCCCGCGCATTTTCTGCCGGAAGAATTTCCTTGTAAGGAGTCAGGTCGAGTTCTTTCGGTGAATCGGTTCCGTTCATCACCACTACCACCGATTTGCCGTTGAACTCCCGCTGATAGACATACACTCCCTGACAGATGGAATAATGCTTCAGCGTACCTTTTCCGATAACCGGATTTCCTTTCCGCCAGTTCAACAACTTGCGCGTAAACTCAAATGCCTCATTTTCCAACGGCGTCCGTCCGCTGGCCTCAAAGCAGTTACGGACATCGCCCGGCCATCCGCCCGGAAAGTCCTTACGCAAATCACCGTCACCTTTTCCCTTATCCCCAGTCATCAAGATTTCCGTACCATAATAAATCTGTGGAATCCCCCGGGTAGTCAGCAAAAAGACCAAAGCCTGTTTGTAACGCTTCAAATCCTGCGCCATCTCATCCGTCCGGGTAAAGCGCGAAGTGTCATGATTATCCAAAAAAGTCAGCAAGTTCATCGGGTTCGCATACACCAAATCCTGTGTCTGATAATCATACAGTTTATAAAGACCTCCTCCCCACTCACCGGTCTCTTCATCAAAAGCCTGGTTCATAAGTGCCTGCAAAGGGAAATCCATCACCGTAGGCAGATTGGAATTCAACGGGGCAGCCAGCTTGCTGTCCTTCTGCCAGTAAGAAACCAGCACATTGCTGTTTAGCCATGTTTCCCCTACAATATTGAAATAAGGATATTCCTCCAACACCTCCTTGCACCATTGGCTCATAAAATCAAAGTCCGCGTATGGGTGCGTATCCTGCCGGATGCCGTTGATGCCTGCATATTCAATCCACCAGATACTGCTCTGAATCAGATAGCGTGCCACATGACGGTTACGCTGGTTGAAATCGGGCATCACGGAAGTAAACCATCCGTCGGTGGCAATCTTCTTTTCATACTCACTGGCATGGATGTCCATCACACTGGCCGTCTTGAACGAAGTCTGTACATAATTGGAATGAAAGTTGAACCATTCCTTCGAAGGCTTGTCCTTAAACAAGTAGTTCTCGCTGCCGCAATGGTTGAAAATCATGTCCATCACCACTTTCAAACCTTTTCCGTGCGCCTTGTCCACCATGTCACGGAAATCCTCATTGCTACCGAAGCGCCGGTCTACCTGATAATAATCCGTAATAGCATATCCATGATAAGAACCACCCTCCATGTCATTTTCCTGTGTCGGGTTCAGCCAGATGGCCGTCACTCCCAGATCGGCAATATAATCCAAATGGTTCGAGATACCCAGAAGGTCTCCCCCGTGACGGGCAAACGAATCCGTGCGGTCCAGCTTCGTTTCTTTCATGCCTTTCACTACGTCATTATCCGGATTCCCGTTGGAAAAGCGGTCGGGCATAATCAGATACAACACATCCTCGGAAGTAAATCCTTTCACATCTTCTCCTTTTCGCGTACGCGCCTTCAATTCATACGGAATTTGAAGCTGCTTCTTTCCATTCTTTAACTGGATATGGAAAGTCTGCGCCTCTGCCTCCGACAAATCTACATACAGCAACAGGTAATTCGGATTCTCCTGCTTCACGACTTCTTCCAAATAAACTCCCTCTCCCGACACAGTCACATCGGAAGAACCCAGGTCGTCACCATACAGCAAAATCTGCAATTCGGAATGTTTCATTCCCGCCCACCAGAAAGAGGGGGCAATCTTCTTTACGTCCATGGCACGGGCAGTCTGTCCCATCCCCCATACGAAGAGGAACACAGCCCATAAAATCAATGTATGTTTCATGATATTGAGGTTGAATGTTTTTCATCGCAAAAATAGATTCCTGAAAAAAGATTTCTTATCTTTGGAAACAAAATATAAATACATATAAGTATCAACATATTCATTTACTGTATGTTAATAACTTTTTAAGTGATTAAAATATAAATGAGATAACACATCCTATACAACCTTAAGGCTATGAGAATATTATTTTTCCTCCTGCTTCTCGCATGGGAAAGCAGCCTGCGGACAAGCGTTTGCGCACAAACCTCCAACGAACGGATATTGGCACAACTTGACAAGGTCATCGCCCAAAAAGAAAAATACCGGAACGAACGGGAAGCCACCATTTTTCAGATGAAGCAACACCTGAATTATGCTACAGACCCCAACGAACAATACAAGCTCTGCGGAACGCTGTTCAACCTGTATCTTCACTACCAGGCCGACTCTGCCTGCCATTACCTTCGCCGAAAAGCATACTACAACTCCCTACAGAAGCAACCCGAAAGGGACATTGAACTGACCATCAACCGGGCAGAAGTGGAAGGAGTCATGGGCATGTACAACGAAGCGCTGGAAAAATTGCAGACCCTCAACCCGTACCAGTTGGACTCTCTCAATCAAAGATATTACTATTTCACCATCAGGGCCTGCTACGGATGGATGGCCGACAACACCGCAGACAAGTCCGTCAAAGAGAAATACCTGGAAAAGACAGGGCTCTACCGTGACTCTCTTCTGGAGATTTTGCCTGAAAATAGTAACCGCCAGATTATTCTGGCAGAAAAGATAATTCTGGAGGGGCACCCCGACAAAGCGATTCCCCTCTTGAACAAGGTGCTCACCTCCTCGTTGGATATGCAGGAAAAGGCCTATGTATACTATACCCTTTCTTTGGCGTACGAGGCCAAGAAAGACCTCGACATGGAAATCTATTACCTGGCACAGACCGCACTTATCGACCTGACTTCTTCCGTAAGAGAATATGCCGCCCTGCAGAAACTGGCCCGCTTGGTCTATCTGCAAGGCGATCCGGAAAGGGCATACACCTACGTCAGCTGTTCGATGAAAGATGCCGTGGCCTGCAACGCCCGCTTGCGTTTCCTGGAAGTCACCGAATTCTACCCCATCATCGACAAAGCCTACTCAGACAAGAAAGCTCAGGAAAAACGCTTGGGATGGATTCTGATGGTCAGCATCAGTTCGCTGGCCATCTCGCTGATTGTGCTGGCATTCTATTTATATCATGGTATGAAGAAACTGGCCTTCATGCGACGGGATTTGTCGAAAACCAATAAAGAGCTGGTGGCAGTCAACAAGCAGTTGCAGCAAACAGGCAAGATTAAGGAGGTATATATCGCACGCTACCTGGACCGCTGCGTCAGCTACCTGGACAAGCTGGAACAATACCGACGCTCCCTCGAAAAACTGGCCATGGCATCCCGCATTGAAGAATTGTTCAAGGCTATCCGTTCGGAACAATTCCTGCGCGAAGAGCGCAAGAATTTCTACAACGAATTTGATAAATCGTTCCTGGAACTGTTTCCCCACTTCATCCGCGACTTCAACAATTTGCTCACCGAAGAAGGAAAGATTGAACCCAAACCGGGCGAAATACTGAACACCGAACTCCGCATCTTTGCACTTATACGGCTGGGAGTGACCGATGCCAACCGGATTGCCCATTTCCTAGGATACTCCCTGGCTACGGTCTACAATTACCGGAGCAAGATACGCAACCGCGCCAAAGGAGACAAGGAGAACTTTGAGCAGGAAGTGATGAACCTGTAGGTACATCTTCGTCCTCTCAAGTTGCAAAATAAAACTAATAACTTCTGTGAATATTCTTCTAACTCTAACTCAATCAAATCTCTAATTTTATCAATTTTGACTTCCCTATCCTGAAGATATGTTACTCCAAACCAGATACTATTTGTTTCAAATACCTAATCAGAGAACTTAGATTATTTAAAGATAATAAACTAACAAAGATATAAAGAACCCGCTTTTAAGATTATCCATATTCTCAGACAAGGATTTTATGAAATACCCATGGCTATATTTAAAATTATCTGGCGTAAATTCCTCCATTAAGCCTTACCACCATAAAGGCCAGCCATACCAGTTGCTAATAAAAATAAAATCAGAGTTATTTTTTACATTCACTAAATCATCAAAATATTATCTTTGTGGTAAAGTCACCTTAAATAGTTCACTAGGTTGATGCTCCTGATAAATTATATCTACCATACGTCTCACAATATCAGGATACAGTTTCGATATATCATTATCTTCATGAATATCATCTTTCAAATTATAAAGATAAGGTACTCCTTTCTTGACTACCAGTTTCCAATCATTCATACGGACCGCAATCTGATCTGTTTCATGGAATTCCCAATATAAGAATTCATGCTTTTTCTGCCTTTTATCATTGCCAATCAACGTCGGAGCAAAAGAAATACCGTCAAAACAATCTCCAATCAAGTTTTTGTTGACATATTTTTTCGGGAATCGTTTGTCACCTATTAACTCACAAAATGTAGGCATAATATCATAGAAAGCCAGCTGATGCTCATTTACTGCACCGGCCTGTATTTTAGCAGGCCATTTCACAATGAAGGGCACCCTAATTCCTCCCTCATAACATTGTCTCTTCAAGCCTCTCAGTTTACCATCTCTACCAAAAAATTTAGGGTCAGCACCGCCTTCTTCATGAGGACCATTATCACTGCTGAAAATCACGATAGTATTATCTTCCAGTCCTTTTTGCTTAAGTTTATCCATAATTTCACCAACATAAGCATCCAGACGGGTTATCATGCCAGCAAACTCTGCATGTGTGTGCACAGCCTCATTATATCTTCCATTCTCACTCCCCCCCCAAGTCTTGTCATGGAAGAATTTCTTTTTATAGAACTTCAATATTGAGTCATCAGGCTGTACCAATTCAGCATGAGGAAGTGTATAAGTAAAGAATCCATAAAAAGGCTGGTCTATAGTCTGCCGATCAAGCCACTTCAATGCTTCACGATGAATCATATCAGCCGAATACTGAGTCCGTTTTCTATCTGTCTCTTATACACATCTGACGC
>ENA-OZHK01000437-OZHK01000437.1-human-gut-metagenome-genome-assembly--contig:-NODE-437-length-12594-cov-6.971369_pt1 | contig 12594 bp, 3 predicted proteins | sample MGYA00244048_ERZ653690 | MGnify/ENA primary metagenome ERZ653690 (study PRJEB26926, sample SAMN06165197) | human gut metagenome | biome: ENVO:00009003; feature: ENVO:2100002; material: ENVO:00002003...
GCTCGGAGATGTGTATAAGAGACAGGCCATACGCCAACGGCGGCGTGCACATCGGCCACCTGGCCGGAGTATATGTGCCGGCTGACATCTATGTGCGCTATCTCAGACTTAAAAAACAAGACGTAAGATTCATCTGCGGAAGCGACGAGCACGGTGTGCCCATCACCATCCGTGCCAAGAAAGAAGGCATAACTCCGCAGCAGGTTGTAGACCGCTACCACGCAATGATCAAGAAGAGTTTTGCCGACTTCGGCATCTCGTTCGACATCTACAGCCGCACAACTTCTGAAACTCACTCAAAGGTGGCTTCAGACTTCTTCAAGAAACTTTATGAAGAAGGCAAGCTCGTAGAGAAAACCTCAATGCAGTATTACGACGAGGAGGTACATCAGTTCCTCGCCGACCGCTACATAACAGGCGAGTGCCCTCACTGCCACAATCCGAAGGCCTATGGCGACCAGTGCGAGAAGTGCGGATCAGACCTCGACCCCACAGAGCTTATCAATCCGGTAAGCGCCATCAGCGGCTCTAAGCCGGTGCTGAAGGAGACCAAAAACTGGTATCTGCCCCTCAACGAGTATCAGGACTGGCTCAAGAAGTGGATACTCGAAGGACACAAGGAGTGGCGTCCTAACGTTTACGGACAGTGCAAGTCGTGGCTCGACCTCGACCTTCAGCCGCGCGCAATGACACGCGACCTCGACTGGGGTATACCTGTTCCTGTTGAGGGAGCTGAGGGCAAGGTGCTCTACGTGTGGTTCGACGCGCCTATCGGATATATCTCTAACACCAAGGAACTGATGCCCGACGACTGGGAGAAATGGTGGAAAGACCCTGAGACACGCCTCGTTCACTTCATCGGCAAGGACAACATCGTGTTCCACTGCCTTATCTTCCCGACCATGCTTAAGGCTCACGGAGGCTACATCCTGCCCGACAACGTTCCGGCAAACGAGTTCCTCAACCTTGAGAACGACAAGATATCTACATCACGCAACTGGGCTGTATGGCTCCACGAGTATCTCGAGGAACTGCCCGGCAAACAGGATGTGCTGCGCTATGTGCTGACAGCCAACGCGCCTGAGACTAAGGACAACAACTTTACATGGAAAGACTTCCAGGAGCGCAACAACAGCGAGCTGGTGGGCATCTACGGCAACTTCGTCAACCGTGCGTTGCAGCTTACAAAGAAATACTGGAACGGCGTTGTTCCGGCATGCGGCGAGCTGCAGGACATCGACAAGCAGACCATCACTGAGTTTAAGGACGTTAAGGCAAACGTTGAGCGCCTGCTCGACAACTTTAAGTTCCGCGACGCCCTCAAAGAGGCCATGAACCTTGCGCGCATCGGTAACAAATACATCGCCGACTGTGAGCCTTGGAAGGTTGCAAAGACCGACATGAAGCGCGTTGAGACAATCCTCAACATATCTCTCCAGCTTGTTGCCAACCTGGCAATAGCCTTCGAGCCGTTCCTGCCTTTCAGCAGCGCAAAGCTCAGAAAGATGATCAACATCGACGAGTTCGACTGGAATCAGCTTGGCTCTACCGACCTGCTCGAGGCCGGACATCAGCTTGCAGAGCCTGAGCTGCTCTTCGAGAAGATTGACGACGACGTAATAGAGTATCAGCTCAAGAAACTCGAGGACACCAAGAAGGCCAACGCCGAGGCTAACTATAAGGCCAAGGAGATTAAGCCTAACATACCTTTCGAGGACTTTGAGAAGCTCGACATCCGTGTAGGCTTTATCAAGGCATGCGAGAAAGTGAAGAAAGCCGACAAGCTGCTCAAGTTTACCATCGACGACGGAAGCGGTCAGGACCGCACAATAGTCAGCGGTATTGCCAAGTTCTACAAGCCCGAAGACCTTGTTGGCAAGCGTGTCTGCTTCATCGCCAACCTTGCTCCGCGCAAGCTGAAGGGCATCGAGAGCCAGGGCATGATTCTCTCTGCCGAGGACTTCGACGGCTCTCTGAGCGTTATAACTACTTCTGCCGACGTTAAGCCGGGCAGCGTGGTATGCTGATTTGGATGATATATAGAAGTCAGTAGGATGTGTTTTCATACTGACGGATAAAATAAAATTGAGAATTATGACAGTCTTTCGCAGACTTCATAATTCTCAATTCTTTTTTGTTTACCTATAGGGCCGGCTCCGGTTTTGGCCATGTCCTATAGGCATATTCAGTTTGGCGTCGGAACGTTTCTTACATTATAAACTTCTTGTTTCCTCTTGCCGATTTCATAATATACATTCCCTTGCCGAGCTGCATCTCAATGTGTGTGCTGCTGCTCTTGCCGACACATTGTCCCGAAGCATTGAATATGTATATAGCCAGGCCGTCAGGATTGTTTATTATAACGGTTGCGCCGTTGCGCGACAGGCTGATGTTGCTGTTTTTTGCGTTGGCGTCGCTGATTCCGGTGCTTGTGTCCTCATTTATCATCAGTCTGTTTATATAGACGTAATACATGCTGTCGTCGCCCTTGATGTGTATTCCGACGTTGTAGTATCCGTCCTCGCTGACACTGAATTTATCCGACTTGTAGTCTTCAAAATCAGCCGACTTTATGGTTATGTTGTCCGTAATCGTATTCATGGCTGCGGCTGTGTCGTCTTTGCCTACGGCGTATTCTATTATTCCCGTGTTCACGTTTTCAGCCTCGTTGCGCAGTGATGCCGTGATGACATATTGCTTTCCGGCCTCCATATAGATAGACGGAGTTATCAGCCAGTCGTCGTTTCCGTCGCCATAAGCCCACTCATACATAATAGATTCGGTGCCGAGGTCGTAGCGCCATGTGGCTTTGTCGCCGTTGGCATCAATCACAGTGTACAGCGGATAGCGTGTCCAGTCAGTCAGATCGTCGTCCACAGGCAACAGATAATGCTCGCCAAGGATAACATAGTTGGAGATGGTTGAGTCGCTGCTCTTGTCGGCAGCCATTGCCGAAACTTCGTAGTAGCATATTCTCTTCTCTTCGGGTGTCAGTGTTTCGCTGAACTCTGTGCCTTTGAATTTGTCGTCAACGACCACGTTGTCAGGCTGGCGCACAATCTTGTATGTCAGGTTGTTCAGGTCCACATAACCCTCGTTCACTCCGTTTTCGGGCTGATTCCATGTCAGGGTTATATTGTTGCTGTCGTCCTTGGCAATCTTCATGCCAGTCACAGGCTTAGGCGTGTCGAAGCCGATATATCGTGTCATGTTCACCGCTTCGGATGTTCCTGCGTCGTTGCTTACCGTAAGAGAGAAAATGTGATTGCCGTCTTTGTCAAACGAAAGCGGAACCGACACCTTCTCGCCTGGTGCCGCGCTGCCTGATATTTTCTTGTCGATGTCTATTGTCAGGTCATAGTTAAGCTTCTCGTCTGTAAGCGGTTTCTCGTCAAAGTTGTTCACAGGCATGTTGAAGTCCATTGTTCCGTTGAGGCTTCCGCCGTCAAAGTTGAGGTTCACTTCTGTCGGTGCGGCAGGCTCGTTGTGTTCAGCCTTCAGCGTGTATATGCCCACAATCTGTGTCATGTCGGGGTATGAGAACACTTTGTTGGCCTGTCCCGTTGTTGTGTCAACGGTATATAGCGCTCCGCCGTCCTTCGTATAAGCCGACCAGTACATAACGCCTGTATCTTCGTCGATGGTTGCCGACTGGTTGTTTTCAGGCTGTACACCTGTCGGACCTACCTCTGTCAGTTCAGCGTTGGTCTTGTCTATCTTGTATAAAACGCCGTCGCCTGCACCAATACCGTATAGAGTTCCGTCGGGCGCTGCGGCCAATGCGCACATACGTTCGATAGGAGCAATAGGTGTCTGCTTTGCCGTATTGGTGTCAAACAGGCTCAGATTGAAGTTTCCGCTGCCGTCGGCATTGAGGCTGCAAGCATAGATGTTGCCTGTCGACGGGTCGTAAGTCATGTCGGATGATACGTAAGACACGTTCCAGTCTTCAATCATAACCATGTCCTGCATCGTATAGCTTGACATGTCGTAAACGAGCATATAGGCTATGGTCATGAATCCCATGTCCATGTAAGACACAGCATAATACTTGCCGTTGGCATACACTGCTCCTGCGTTAGGGCGCAAGTCGCCGTCTGTGTAGACGCAGGTTAACTTAGAGTCGGGCGTGTCAGTGAACGAATATATACCCGGCGCCATGTCTTCCGAATCGCTATACAGATTGGCTCCGTATATGGTCTTTTGAGCATCTGCTTTTGTCCCGAAGACAAGACAGAAGCAGATTGCAAGGAATAACTTTGATAATCTCATAGTAATACTACTTTAGATTATTTTGAAATCAATACCTTCTTTGAAACAGAACCTGTTGTAACAACGTAAACTCCGGCGTTGAGGCTGAACTGTTTAGTTGCGTTTGCTTCAACGCTTCCGCACAGACTTCCGCTTATTGAGAATACTTTTGCAGTTGCAGCAGAGTTGTTAGTTACTGTGAGCACGCCGCCGTTGTTGTTTATTACGAGCGAATTGTCGTCGCTGTTCACGGCAGAAATCTTGCTCGTAGGATTCTCTTTAAGACCTATGTTGCGTACAAGCAGGTCGCCGATGTGTGTGTCGCTGGTTACATGTATTCCGATATAGTAGGTTCCGCCGGTTGTCTCGCTGAACGTATTGGTAAGTTTTGTCCACTCGGCAGTGTTGTTTATCTCTGTAACAGGTATCACGTTGCGTGTCATTCCCTCTACGGTCGGGCTTGTGCCGATATATACAGAAACCTTTTCCGGCTGGTCAGTTATAGAGTTGATCGCGTCTATTGACAAGTCGTAGTCTTTTCCGGCTTCGAGCTTGAACTTAGGACTTACGAGCCAGTCGTCGGCTGTCGGCTCTGTGATACTCCATTCGTAGATGGCTGCACGCACCTCGTTAGAGTAGTGCCATGTGTATGTATCGTTGTTTGCGTCGATGATAGTCCATGTGTTGAACGTCTGCGGAATCTCGAAGGTTTCCATTATCGGGAGAGCCAGTTCGTCGCCTACGGTTACGAAGTTGCTTACAAGCATATCGCTTTCAAGGCCGTGCGACTTGGCCACAATGCCGTAGCTGTAGGTCTTCATGTCCATCGACTCGAGAGTTTCTGTGAATGAAGTTCCTTTATAGTCGGTGGCAACCCATTTGTAGTCAGGGTAGCGCTGAATGTCGTATGTAATGTTTTCTGCGTCAATGTAACCGCCGTTTACGCCAGTTTCAGGAGCCTTCCATGTAACAGTCATCTTGTCGCTGTCGTTTACAAGAACGACGTCAGACACGCTGTTAGGTGTGTCATAGCCTACGTACATGCGCTTGTTGGCAGGCTGACCGTTGTTTCCTTCAGAGTCATAAGGAATGAGAACAAACTCGTGCCATCCGTCTTCTGTAATGTTTACAGGCATCTCAACCTCTTCGCCCGGCTGTGCGTTGTCGTATGAAGCATGCTCTTTGTTGTCGACCATGAGCTTGAAGCTGACTGTGCTTTCAAGCGGATTGCCCTCAGTGTCTGTTGTAGGAGCGGTGAAAGTAGCCTTGCCCGTCTTGCTTCCTCCGTCGAAAATGAGGTTAAGGTCGATGACCTGTGCAGGTGCGGTGCTGCTGAAGAAAGAGCCTCTTGCGAACAGACCTGCTATGTGTTCACTGTTGGGGAAGTGGCCAACAAGCTCGGCTTTACCGGTTGTTGTGTCAACTTTATAGAGTCCTGTTTCGGTGGTTGATGCCATAGCCCAGTAGAAATCACCTGTCGCGGGGTCGATTGTTGCCGACTGAACAATCTCTCCAAGGTCGCTGAATCCTGTCTCGCCGATCTTTGTCAGTTCTGCGTTCGTCTTGTCGATAGAGTAGAGAATACCGTCGTTAGATATTCCATACACCTTTCCGTTGGCGTCGATAGCCATGGCAACCATCAGCTCCATAGGCGCGATAGCGTTCTTAGCGCCTGTGCTGAGGTCCATTGTGCTGAACACATAGCCCTTGTCTTTGTCGTTTTTAGAGCAGCAATAAACATTGTTAGTCGTCGGGTCGTAAGCCATGTCGGATGAGATATACGATTTGCCTTCATACATCTTTGAAGATATGCTGCTGTTGGTGAAGTCGTATACGTTGTAGACCGCGCGTATAGGATCGCCCGTCATGAAGAGCGTGAAATAATACTTTTCGTTCAGATAAACGCCTCCGCCGTTGGCAATATAGTCAGACCTTGTGGCCACAGGCGTCAGTTCCATCTCCTCGCCCGGTACAAACGAGTATATTCCGGCTGTGTATATGCCGTCGTCGTCAGTAACGATAGTTCCGTAAAGAGTTGTCTTTGGTGCCGGAGGCGCCATCTCGGTGATGACAATGTCGTCTACGTCAACGTATGACCAAAAGCCTCCTTCTACAGCATGAAAGCCGAAATAATAGTCCTCGGTCGCAGTGCTTGTGAACTCGATTTCTATATTTTCGGCTGTTCTTGTATATTGTTTCTCAGGCAGAAGGATGTTGGCTGACAGCGCTTCGTCAGTGGGAGCGTTGCCTCCTCCAATCTCCAGGCTGCCGTTGTTGCCTTTTATCCTGCATGTAAGCTTGTAGGTGTATCCTGCTTTAACCTTAATTGCCGGCACCACCAGCCAGTCGTCGTGAGGGTCGATACCTGTGGCGCAGCGTGAACTTTCCTCAATGGTGTAATACTTCCAGTACTCGCCGTCGCCGTTGACATCGAGGATTGTGAACCGGCTCATCGACGCATCAGTGTCAAATGTCTCTTTGAAAACCTCTGTCTGCGCCAATAACTGCGTGCTTTGGCATAGTGTGGCCAGCAGACAAAATAAGAAAAACCTCTTAATGAAAAACGGTTTTAATACTTTAGACAGACCTTCTTTTTCCATTTTTCTCATGTTTTTTGCTCTCCATATTCCCGTGAAGAAGTAAATAATTAAATAAAAGCGTGGGAACATTATCTTACATCATTCCTGCATCTGTAACATTGAGCAAACTTCTGTATCGGCTTAAGAATGATGTTAAAGCAAAACTGACAAACTTTTATATATATCTGATTATTTCACTGTATGAGGTGTCGTTATAGTTGTCTTTCATAGATGTGAAAACATGTCGGTACAGGCAAACTCGTGAAGTTTCAAGATGTTAGGTGTATGATTTCAAATAAACGCTTTTTTTATTGCAAATGTTTTAATTTCTGTCGCAGATGTAGCTCTTTGCTTACGAAGCTTCGCAAATGTATAAATTTTAATTATATTATGCAAATAAATGCATAAAAACCTGCATTTATATATCAAATATTGTTGTTTATATTAATTTATGTCGTATTTATTAATGATTTCTTATTAGTTGTCTGCTTACACTTATGAAATAAAATAAAGGTGCTATGTTTGACTTATAATTTGTTTTTACGTGTATTGTCTTGTGCTGTTTGAGATAATGTAAGGCAGTTGTTTGTGTCTTCATTGAATATTTGTGATGTCTGTACTTGTGTTGATTATTTACCGAGACTCTTGCCTCGATATGCATAATCTGTATCCGGGCGGTGGAGAAGGGTACAAAAAAGCGGCCTGCGGCATTGTGCCCTTTTGGGGGGCTTGCCTGCAGGCCGTTGACTGGAGATTGTTATTACAAAAACTTAAATTAACTGTTAGTATGGTCTATTCGTATCCGTTGTCCATGCCGTTCATGTTCTCAGAGTCCTCGTTGGCGCTGTTGTTTACCTTCTTCTTTGGAGCCTTGGCCTTCATGTTGCCGAAGTTCCATGTCAGCGAGAGGTTCACGGTGCGTCCGCTTCTCCAGTTCTTCTGGTAGCGGGTGAAGGTGTCTGAGCTTGTGTAGTTCTCAAACTTACGTGTGTTGAGCAGGTCGCGGCAGTTGATGGCGAGCGTAAGTTTCTTGTTCAGGAAGGTCTTGCGCAGACCTAAATCCATGCTGAAGTTTGCCTTGCGGTATCCCTGTGTTATCACCTGGCGTGCGCGGTAGCGTCCCGACAGCTGCAGAGATATGTCCCATGGCAGCATCAGCGAAGCCTGCATACGTGCGTTCCATGTAAAGTTGTTGTTGCTCTCGCCCGTGATGGTCTGTCCGTCAATGTCGTATGTAAAGCCGTCCAGCTTATAGTAGTAGGCGTTAGCCGTTGTGGTGAGGTCGAGTATTCGGCATATTTTGTTCTTCAGTACAAGTTCAAGACCGGTGCTCAGGCTGTTAGACACGTTCATGTAAGTCTGATACATCATGTTGTCCGTGCTGCTCTGATACTTTATGCGCTGTATCACGTCGCTTGTTGGGCGGTAGTATGCGCTGATGAGCATTGAGTGCTCTTCCCATGTCTTGAGGTAGTTGAGCGAGAACGAATTGCTGAACTCAGGTGTCAGTTCCGGGTTACCGAACGATATCATCGAGGCGTCGCGTGTGTTCTTGAAGCTGTTGAGCTGGCCTCCCCACGGACGGCGCAGACGGCGTGTGTAGTTGAGCTGCAGCTGCTGTGTCTCGTCGAGCTGATAAGAAAGGAACACGCTCGGGAAGAGTTCAAAGTAGTCTTTCTTGAACGGATTGTCGCGTTTCGACGGGTCGTGCTCCTGCTCATAGTTGTAGCTCTCGGTGTTTACGCGCCAGTATTCGCCGCGCAGACCTGCCATCACTCCGAGCTTGCCGAACTTCATTGTGGCTGTGGCATAGAGCGCGTGCAGATCCATGTTGTAGATAAAGCGGTTATAGTAAGCCTGGTCTTCCACCTGGTTTACGCCCTCCCATGATGTTTCGTCGATGTAAGACTCCTGCGGAGAGTTCTCGCGGCTGAAGTTGCCTTGGTATCCGGCCTGGAGCATAATCTTGTCGGTTATCGGGTTCTCGTAGTCGAGTTTCACCTCCCACGACCTGTTGTTGTTATGCATCGGGCGGTTCTGATAGTCGTATTCTGTAGGCAGCGGATCGTCGATATACGTTGTGCTGTCCTGATAGATGTTGCTCTGGTCCATCTTCCACCTGTTAAAGTCGACGGTGAAGTCGAGATAATGCTTGTCGGTGAAGTTGTGTCGGTAGTTAAATTCGCCGTAATACATGTTCATGTCAGAACTTCCAGATGAGCGGCGCAGCATGATGTAGCTGTCCTGCGGCGCGCCTATCGTACCATAGTGATAGGGCGTTGTGCCTCCGTTGTGGTGTCCGCCGACCATTGTCATTCCGCTCAGCGTGAACTCATCCTTGTCGGTTGCGCGGTAAGTAAGTCCGGCGCGTGCAAAGAGATTGTTGCCCATGCGGTCGTTGTCGGCCGTGTACGACTGATATTCGTTTGTATTTAGATATTCCTGATAGCTCATCGAGCCGCCGTCGTTGCTGCGGTGGCGGTAGCCCAGACTTGCGTAGCCCTCAAATCGCCCTACGTTGAAGTTGAGGTTGCCGTTGACGTTGGCACTTCCGCGTGAGCTTCCTCCGGCCTGCACCGAGCCGTAGTATCCTGCCTGTCGGTTCTTCTTCAGTATGATGTTAATGATGCCGGCGCTTCCCTCGGCACTGAATTTTGCCGACGGGTTATCGATCACCTCAATTCTCTCAATGCTCTCCGAAGGCAGCTGCTGCAGTATCTCGGCGCGGTTGTCGCTCGTCAGTCCGCTTGCCTTTCCGTTGATCCACACCTCCACGCTGGTGTTGCCTCGCAGCGATATGTTGCCGTCGGTGTCAACCTCTACTGAAGGAATGTTCTCAAGCACGTCGGTGGCGTCGCCTCCGGCATTGGTTATATCTTGTGAAACGTCGAACGACTTGCGGTCAACCTCGAGCCTCATTGTAGGCCTTTGTGCCGTCACCGTAACCTCGTCAAGAGTCTGGCTGTTGTCGTTCATGTACAGTTTCTTAAAGTTCATGTTTCTCTTGTCCTTCGTCACGCTGAAGTCTTTTTCCAGCGTGGTGTAGCCAATATATGTCAGCTTAATGGTGTAGTCGCCGTAAGGCAGCTTGTCTATAAAGAACAAACCCTTCTCGTCAGTGATTGCACCTTTTACGAATTTAGAACTTGTGCGGTTGTATACCGCCACGTTGACAAATGGCATCGATTCGCCCGTCTGGGTGTCCTCGACTTTTGACCTTACGCTGCATTGCGCATGGCAGTAGGCAGCGAAAAATACTAACAGACTAAAAATAATAAGTTTCTTCATAACACTTATTCTGATGTATATCGGCGTAAAAAGTTTAATTGTTTATATGTTTTTTCACATTTTATTTGGTTTTCACTATTAATCTGACTAACTTTGCACTCGGATTGGTCTCATAGTTCAATGGATAGAACAAGTCTCTCCTAAAGATTAGATCCGAGTTCGATTCTCGGTGAGACCACTTTCAGGGCGGCATCCATGCGATGGCCGCCCTTTTTTGTGGCTTTTTTCCCTTAAATAATATACTCGTTTATGTTATGCTTTAGCCATGGCTCTGCGGCTTGCGCCATATACGGCTTTCAGTGTAACATTACATTTTATATACGAAATAGGGTGCCGAATGTGTCGCGGCATTATGATAATTTAACTTTACAGTTTGTTTTTGCCTGTTGTTTTAACACGGCTGAAAACTGCAAAATAGCTCTTCACCTTAGCCTTTCAATAGTATTTTACATCAAAATGAAGCCTTTTTCATGCCTTTTTGAGGCCGATTAAGCCCCTTTTGCCATGTTTTTTCGGTTGGTTTTGTGCCCTTTTGCGTTTTAAAAGGCATCCTTTTGCACTGCGAAAGACGGCCTTTTGCCTTCTGAAAGGTGGCCTTTTGCATCGCCGTTTGCTGCCTTTTGTTTCTTGTTTTGTATAAGGCGTTGATATATAATGATTTACAAAAAGTGCCGTTTTTTGATGTCTTATCCGTCAAATCGCCTTCAGATGTCAAAAGTCGGCATGTATAGTTGCTGCCCGTTAACTTATTTAACATCTTTTCAGAAGCCGTCAATCCAAATACTCAAAAATGATTATCATCCCGGCTTTGTGCCCGTTTGGCCGTTCGTAAAAATACCGATTTTTTGCTATTGTGAGCTTTTTTAAATGCCGTTAACTTTGCAGCGGTTTTTAGTTATTAACGAAAATATATATCAAAGTGAAAGCAAACAGATTAAAATTTGTGATTATCTTTATTCTTTTGTCAGTTCAGCTTGCAGTCAGTGCGCAGTCATCCGGCAGCGGAACTATATCAGGCAGGATAACATCATCCGGCGGCGAGGCCGTAAGCTATGCCACGATAAGGCTGAAGGGCACTGCCTGTGCAGCCCATACTGACATTGAAGGCATATATCAGATAAAGGCGCCCGCAGGGCGCTACAGTCTCGTGGCGTCGGCCGTGGGGCACAAGACCGTTGAGCGTAACGTCAGCGTTGAGGCCGGCGGCAGTCAGCATATAGACATCCGTATGAAGGAAGACGCCATACAGCTCGACGAGGTTTCGGTGGTGTCGGCAGGCGTAAGCAGGGTGAAAAACTCGGCATACAACGCCGTGGCTGTTGACACACGCGACATGCTCAACACAACCAAGACACTGAGCGAAGCCCTTGCCAAGACGCCCGGACTTAAGTTGCGTGAGTCGGGTGGAGTAGGTTCCGACATGAATCTCATGCTCGACGGCTTCAGCGGCAAGCACGTAAAGATATTCATCGACGGCGTGCCGCAGGAAGGCGTGGGCAGCTCGTTCGGACTCAACAACATACCCGTAAGCTTTGCCGACCGCATAGAGGTCTATAAGGGAGTAGTGCCCGTGGCGTTCGGCACCGATGCCATCGGGGGCGTTGTCAACATCGTTACCAACCGCAAGCGCCGCCGCTGGTTTGTCGACGCGTCTTATTCTTATGGCTCGTTCAACACCCACAAGTCGTACATCAACTTCGGCCAGAGCTTCAGCAACGGCCTTACATACGAGATAAACGCCTTTCAGAACTACTCAGACAACAGCTACCGCGTTGACGCTCCCGTGTTCGACTTCGGCTCGCAGAGCATCGACACAAAGAAGCTCTACAGCGTCAGACGCTTTAACGACACCTATCACAACGAGGCAGTGGTGGCAAAGTTTGGACTTACGGGCAAGAGCTGGGCCGACCGTCTGATGTTAGGCTTCACCTATTCGCACATGTATAAGGAGATACAGACAGGCGTAAGACAGAAGACTGTCTACGGACAGAAGCATCGCCACGGCCATTCGCTCATGCCGTCGTTAGAGTATTCAAAGCGCGACCTCTTCACCAAGGGGCTTGATGTCACGCTTACCGCCAACTATAACCGCAACGCCACGTTCAACGTCGACACCGCAAGCTATCGCTATAATTGGCTTGGCGAGCGCCGGCGCACAAGTTCGCCGGGCGAGCAGACATATCAGTATTTGAGGGCAGACAACAACAACTGGAACGCCACGCTCAACACTACTTACCGCATAGGCACGGCGCATGCGCTGACGCTGAACAACGTGTTCAACTCGTTCAGCCGCGACAACACGTCCCTTCTCTATGGGCGCGAGGACAAAGACCCAATATCCAAGGACATGCGCAAGAACATAACAGGACTGTCATACAGGTTTATGCCGTCTGAAAGATGGAACGTTTCGCTCTTCGGCAAGTATTACAGCTGTCTCTTATACACATCTCCGAGCCCACGAGACCGTACTAGATCT
>ENA-OZHK01000439-OZHK01000439.1-human-gut-metagenome-genome-assembly--contig:-NODE-439-length-12581-cov-5.424397_pt1 | contig 12581 bp, 8 predicted proteins | sample MGYA00244048_ERZ653690 | MGnify/ENA primary metagenome ERZ653690 (study PRJEB26926, sample SAMN06165197) | human gut metagenome | biome: ENVO:00009003; feature: ENVO:2100002; material: ENVO:00002003...
GATCTAGTACGGTCTCGTGGGCTCGGAGATGTGTATAAGAGACAGGTATATGAACGCATTTGATCAATATGAAGTATGGTTCGTCACAGGAGCACAGCTTCTGTACGGAGGTGACGCTGTAATCGCAGTAGATGCACACAGCAATGAAATGGTGAAAGGACTGAATGAATCAGGTAAACTGCCTGTTAAAGTTGTATATAAAGGAACAGCTAACTCTTCAAAAGAAGTGGAAGCTGTGTTCAAAGCAGCCAACAACGACGAAAAATGTATCGGTGTAATTACCTGGATGCATACATTCTCACCGGCAAAGATGTGGATCCACGGTCTGCAGCAGCTGAAAAAGCCTCTGCTCCACCTGCATACACAGTATAATAAGGAAATTCCTTGGGATACAATGGACATGGATTTCATGAACCTGAACCAGAGTGCACATGGCGACCGCGAATTCGGACATATCTGTACACGTATGCGTATCCGCCGTAAAGTGGTAGTAGGCTATTGGAAAGAAGAAGAAACACAGAAGAAGATTGCTGTATGGATGCGTGTATGCGCTGCATGGGCCGATGCACAAGACATGCTGATTATCCGTTTCGGTGACCAGATGAACAATGTGGCCGTAACAGACGGTGACAAGGTTGAAGCCGAACAGCGTATGGGATATCATGTAGACTATTGCCCGGTAAGCGAACTGATGGAATATCACAAACAGGTAAAAGACGCCGACGTAGATGCCTTGGTACAAACTTACTTCAAAGAATACGACCATGATGCAGCCCTTGAAGACAAATCTACAGAAGCTTATCAGAAGGTATGGAACTCTGCCAAAGCAGAACTTGCTCTCCGTGCCATTCTGAAAGACAAAGGTGCCAAAGGATTCACAACCAACTTCGATGACCTCGGACAGACTGACGGCAGCCACTTTGACCAGATTCCGGGCCTGGCATCACAACGTCTGATGGCAGAAGGTTACGGCTTCGGTGCTGAAGGTGACTGGAAATCGGCAGCTCTCTACCGTACCGTATGGGTAATGAACCAGGGACTCGCCAACGGTTGTTCCTTCCTGGAAGACTATACACTGAACTTCGACGGTGAAAACAGCGCTATCCTTCAGGCACACATGCTGGAAGTATGTCCGCTGATTGCAGCCAAGAAACCTCGTCTGGAAGTACACTTCCTCGGAATCGGTATCCGCAAGAGCGAAACTGCCCGTCTGGTATTCACTTCAAAGGTAGGTAAAGGCTGTACAGCTACTGTCGTTGACCTGGGTAACCGTTTCCGCCTTATCGTAAACGATGTTGAATGTATCGAACCGAAACCACTGCCTAAACTGCCGGTAGCTTCCGCTTTGTGGAAACCGATGCCTAACTTTGAAACCGGTGCCGGAGCATGGATCCTGGCAGGTGGTACCCACCACTCCTGCTTCTCATACGACCTTACAGCCGAATACTGGGAAGACTATGCAGAAATTGCAGGTATTGAAATGGTACACATCAACAAGGATACTACAATCAGTGAATTCAAGAAAGAACTTCGCATGAACGAAGTCTACTACATGCTCAACAAAGCTCTTTGCTAATATCATATAACTAAATTAAAAGTGCACGGCAAGCCATTGCCGGCTGCACTTTTAATTTTATTGTATCTACCTTTATTTTATCACCGAAACATATACAATGACATATGGAATCTAATGCTAAGTCAACTATCGAAAACGGCAAAGCCATTCTTGGTATTGAATTCGGCTCCACTCGGATTAAGGCCGTCCTGATTGACCAGGAAAACAAGCCGATTGCCCAAGGAAGCCATACGTGGGAAAACCAGTTGGAAAACGGTCTCTGGACCTACAGTATCGATGCTATCTGGGCCGGGGTACAGGACTGTTACGCCGACCTCCGTGCAAATGTACAGAAGCAGTACGGAATTGAAATAGAGACCTTGGCCGCCATCGGAATCAGTGCCATGATGCACGGTTACATGGCTTTCAACGACAAGGAAGAGATTCTGGTACCGTTCCGCACCTGGAGAAACACCAACACCGGACAGGCTGCAGCCGAACTGTCGGAACTCTTTGTATACAACATCCCGTTGAGATGGAGTATCTCCCACCTTTATCAGGCTATCCTGAACAAGGAAGAACATGTAAAAGACATAAAGTTCCTGACTACACTGGCAGGCTATGTACACTGGCAGATTACAGGTGAAAAGGTGCTGGGTATAGGCGATGCATCCGGTATGCTCCCTATTGACCCGGAGACAAAGAATTATTCGGCCGAAATGATTGGAAAGTTCGACAAGCTGGTAAGCCCTTACGGATTCAGCTGGAAACTGACTGATATCTTGCCTAAAGTTCTGCTGGCCGGCGAAGACGCAGGCTGCCTGACAGAGAAAGGCGCAAGACTGCTCGATGTTTCCGGACACCTGAAAGCTGGCATTCCAGTCTGTCCTCCCGAAGGAGATGCCGGAACAGGAATGGTAGCAACAAACGCCGTAAAGCAACGTACAGGAAACGTATCGGCAGGAACCTCTTCATTCTCAATGATCGTTCTGGAAAAGGATCTTTCCAAACCTTATGAGATGATTGATATGGTGACCACCCCCGACGGCAGTCTGGTAGCCATGGTACATTGCAACAACTGTACATCCGACCTGAATGCATGGGTAGGACTGTTCAAGGAATACCAGGAACTGATGGGTATACCGGTAGACATGGATGAAATATTCGGTAAACTCTACAATAACGCATTAAAAGGTGATACCGACTGTGGTGGCCTGATTTCATACAACTACTTCTCGGGCGAACCTGTAACCGGCCTGACAGAAGGACGTCCTCTGTTCGTCCGCACAGCCAATGACAAATTCAATCTGGCCAACTTCATGCGTGCTCATCTATACGCTTCAGTAGCCGTTCTGAAAATCGGTAATGACATACTTTTCAACGACGAAAAGATCAAGGTCGACCGAATTACCGGTCATGGCGGACTGTTCAAAACAAAAGGGGTAGGACAGCGTATCCTGGCCGCAGCCATCAACTCACCTATCTCTGTAATGGAAACGGCAGGTGAAGGCGGTGCCTGGGGTATCGCATTGCTCGGTTCCTATCTGGTCAATAATGACAAAAAACAGTCATTGTCCGATTTTCTCGATGAAAAAGTATTTGCAGGAAATACCGGCATCGAGGTTTCTCCTGAACCAGAAGACGTGAGAGGTTTCAATGAATACATTGAACATTACAAGATCTGCCTGGCCATTGAAGAAGCTGCCGTGAAATTCAAGAAATAAAATAAGATCAGTAATACCGGCAATCTCTTCCACAACCAATCCCCTTATTCCTTTCTTCATGTATGGGAATAAGGGGATTTTTTTATATAGTTGTACCAATAAGAAATAAATTTTACCTTTGTGGAAAACCGAGCTTCGCATGAAAAACATCATTCCCTACCTCATAATCATCCTATGCCTGTCTGTATGTGCAAGAACCGGTCACGCTGCAACATCGGAAGAAGCAGTGAAGGAACTTCTGGAAAAAGCGCAAAAAGAACTATATACCAATCCGCAACAGGTAGCCTATTATGCCACAAAAGCCAGGGCCGCCGCAACATCCCCATTACTACGTGCACAGTCTCTCTATCTTTATGCACAGGCGGAAAAGCTCTTAGGAAATTTCGATGGATGTATTGAAGCCCTGTACGAAGCCCAAGATTTGCTCTCAGACAAGAAGGAAGAAACCGGCCTGAAAGGCCATATCTATAACCTGATGAGTGTAACTTATTGTAATCTGGGAGATTATGGAAAGGCTATTACATTAAGCGACAAGGCTATCTCCTTTTTCAAGGTACAAAATGATTCGCTCAATCTGGCATCATGCTACAATAACCGAGGAATCATACATATCCACATCAATGAATTTCCACAGGCAAACCGATTTTTGGAACAAGCTCTGGCCATCAACCGATCTTCAAAGAACCTGAAAAGCATAGCCAGCAATCTGAACAACCTCTGTCTGTTCAAGGACAGTATCAAAGAGCAAATGGAATGGATCAAAGAAGCAATTATCATTAACAAACATCTGAACGCCACCTGGTCATTGGGAGAAAACTACAATAACCTGGGAAAGCTCTACTACTACGACCGGAAATATCCGGAAGCTATAACCGCACTCGAAAAAGCCTACCGACTGGCTTCAAGTATCGGAGCCAAAGGGATCATCTGCGACAATTATGAATATGCCGCACTGGTATACAGTGCCATAGGAAATTACAAGGTAGCTTATGAAAAACAGAAGGCCCTCTATAACCTGAGCAAAGAAATCCAGAGCGAGAACAAGCTGCGTACTGTAGAACAGCGCATCGCCCAAGACAAGCTCTTGGCACAACAGCAGAAAGAAGAACTGCAAGAACGGGAATATAGGATCAAACTGCTGCGTCGGAATATCATGACCATACTGACTGTGGGAATCTCATTGGCCATTATCTGTTTCCTTTTGTTCCAACGCATAAAACGTAAGAAAAAAATCCAACTGCTCAACACACAATATATGTTGGAACAGTCGGAACATGAACTGGCCAAGTTTAAAATGCATCAGCAGAAAATGGAACTGGAAAACGTACAACAGGAACTGGAAACCAGCAAACAGGAAACAACCAACTTCGCCTTGTTCCTGCAAAGCCGCAATGAACTGCTGGACAAGATCCAGGAACTGGTGCGACAAGGGTACCGGATGGAAAAACAGGAACTGATTACGCATCTGAAAAAGATCAATGCCTTCATAGGCCAATATCAGACAAACAACAAAAACAACAGCATGACCCTACAGACCATAGACGAAAAGACCAAGGAATTTCTGACCCACCTGACTGAAAGGCATCCCAATCTCACACAGGGAGAGAAATATCTGGCCAGCCTGCTGAGGGTAAACTTATCTACCAAAGAAATCGCCATGCTGACCGGAAATACTCCCAAAACCATCAACATGAACCGATACCGCCTGCGCAAGGCTTTGGGATTGTCTTCAGAAGCAGATCTTATCGCTTATATACAGTCTATATGAGCACTTCCTCGGAAACATCATGAAACACCTGTCCTGTAGATATAAGATAAATATATAAAACATTCATTATCAGTGATATTAATCAATAAAATGTAGATATAAATCAATACCGGAAACACGCCTGTGTAGACTCTTTGTGACAACAGATCAAAACGTCCTTCAATTCCTTTTGAATATATTTGGTTCATCGAAAAACTTAGTCGATTAACCTTAATATAAACAAAACACAAATGGAAAAAAGATGTTGTCTCAAAGCGTGGCAGTTCATATTCCTGCTAGCTTTATTGTTCCCCATGTCAGGGTTTGCACAAGCAATCCAAGTGAAAGGTACAGTACTCGATGCATCGGGAATGTCAGTTATCGGTGCAAGTGTCTTGGAAAAAGGAACCACCAACGGTATCATCACCGATCTGGATGGAAACTTTGAACTTCAGGTATCTCCCAATGGTACTCTTGTAATATCTTATGTCGGTTTCCAGACCCAGGAAATCGAAGTCAACAACCAACGCAGCTTTAAAATCATACTCAAGGAGGACACGGAAGTCTTGGACGAGGTGGTAGTGGTAGGTTACGGAACAATGAAAAAAAGTGATATGACCGGAGCCATTTCATCCGTAGACGTGGAAGAATTGACCAAACGCACCACGACCAATCCGGCCGAAGCACTGCAAGGGAAAATAGCCGGAGTAAATATCATGAAATCAGGAGGAAATGCCGGAGCAGGAGTTTCTGTAAAAATCCGTGGAGTAAAATCTTTCGGCGACAACGAACCGCTGTACATCATTGACGGGTTTCCCGGTGACATCAACAGTGTCAATCCGGTGGATATCCAGTCAATGGAGGTGCTGAAAGACGGTGCAGCTGCAGCCATCTATGGTTCCGTTGCAGCAAACGGAGTGGTCATCATCACAACCAAAAACGGTAAGAAAGGCGAAACACATATCGACTTCAATACCTATCTGAGTATGACTCAAGTTGCCAAACGGCTGGAATTTCTGAATGCGGACCAATATAAATCGGTTATCAAATCAATGTATATAAATGCCGGTCGGGAAAACGAAATCCCAGCCTACTGCAATACCGATACGGGAATTGACACCCATTGGCAAGATGAAATGATGCGCAACGGATTTGCTCAAAATTACATGTTCAGTGTGCGAGGAGGCGGTGAAACAGCTCAATATTCCGTATCGTATAACCATGCTGACGACAAAGGTATTTTTCTGGGAAACGATTTCCGCCAGGACAATGCCCGCATGAAACTCCACATGAGCAAATATATATTTGATCTGGATGCTAATTTAGGATTCCGTTATACCAAAAACCACCAGCCTACCTATTCGTTGAAGGAAGTATATAACATTTCACCGCTCGTACCTGTATATGACGAGAATGAAAAATATGGTTTCGGACTTACAGCCAGCCAGGGACTTCCTTCCAACAACAATCCGATGGCCGACTATCACTACCGGGATGAAGCAGAAAAGACATTCAGCACAACTGCCAATGTTTCGTTGGGTATCAGAATCGCTCCATGGCTCAACTTCAAGACCAGCTATGCCTACCGTGGCAAACACTACAGATACACACTGCATTATCCCGATTATATTTCCAATGCACAGCAGACCCATCTATATCCCTACAACAGTGAATCGACCTATTACTGGGAGGAACAGGTAATTGACAATATCCTGAATTTCAACAAGGAATTCGGGAAACATAGTCTGAATGTAATGGTTGGTTCATCTATCAATACTACCAAGAACACATCGAACGGAGTGGCAGTAGAAGGTTTTTCCACCAGATATTCGGTCGATAAGGACGGTAACCTGGTAACCAAAGACGAACCGTCAGGATTCCTCGACCCGAGTTTCACAACAATCGATGCAGGTAAAGGCGGTACTTATACCGGAAACGGAACCAAATACACGTATAACCGTGCCTCGTTCTTCGGAAGAATCAATTATAACTTCAACGACCGCTATCTCATCCAGGCTACCATGCGTTACGACGGTTCATCCAAATTCGGGAAAAACAACCGTTGGGGTGCATTCCCTTCCATCGCTATAGGATGGCGGATCAGCGAAGAAAAGTTCTTCCCTAAGAACAGTTTCATCAACAACCTCAAGTTCCGTGCCAGCTGGGGACGCCTGGGAAATGAAAATGCCCTGGGATATTATGATTTCCAGTCTCTTATATCTTCCTATAACACCTATTACGGAGGATACGTGCAAGGTAATGGAAGTAACCCGTGGGCCGGAGCAATTGCCTGGAACATGGAACGTAACGATCTGAAATGGGAAACCACCGATACAAAGAATATCGGATTCGATTACGGTATGTTCAACAACCGTCTGACCGGGAGCATCAACTATTATATCAACCAGACCGAAGATCTGCTGATCACTAAAAAACTTTCTCCATCGGCCGGTTACCAGAATCCGATACTGAATGTAGGCAAGATCCGCAACAAAGGATTCGAACTGGAACTGAACTGGAATGACAAAATAAAAGAGTTCGAATATAGCGTAGGATTCAATCTGAGTACCACACACAATGAAGTGGTAAGCCTTGCCGACAAAGGGCAGGCCCTCTACTGCACCGGTCTGGTATATGGTACCGACTATACTCCGGCCTATGCCACCGAAGGTAAACCTATCAGTGCCTTCTACCTATACCGCACAGACGGAATTTTCCAAAGTGATGCAGAAGCCGCTGCCTATGTAAATGCCGACGGGAAAAGACTGCAGCCAAACGCCAAGGCTGGCGACATCCGTTTCAAGGATATAAACGGTGACGGAGTTCTGGACGAAAGTGACCGTGAATACTGCGGTACCGGAATCCCGAAAGTTGAAGCCAACCTGAACCTGTCGGCTGCATACAAGGGATTCGATCTGACTCTGTCACTGGGTAGTGCATGGGGACACAAACTGTTCAACGGTAACCGCTATTTTTATGAAAGCATGCAGACACCCGGACAAATGCTGACTACCGTACTGGATGCCTGGACTCCTTCAAATACCAAGACAGACATGCCGCGCGCCGTCTTGAATGACCCGAACAAAAACGCACGCGAATCCGAACGTTTCCTTGAAAAAGGCAATTTCGTCCGCCTGCGCCAGGCACAATTAGGTTATACCCTTCCGACCCATATCTTAAAAAAGATCTATATTGAAAAACTGCGCTTCTACATCAGTGGCGACAATCTGTTCACCATTACCCAGTATTCAGGTACAGATCCGGAATTTTCACGGAGCAGTCCGCTGGATACCGGTATAGACAGTTACATCTATCCGTTTACCCGTTCATTTACGGTAGGAGCACAATTGACATTCTAAACCATAACCATTCAATGACAGAAATATGAAAAAGTTCTTTTATCTAGCAAGTATATGCCTCGCCTTATCACTGACATCCTGCGAGGACTTCCTGTCTGTAGAATCACCGGACGAACTGACAGGCGACAATTATTGGAGAAATGAAGAAGATGCACAATCAGGACTTGCCGCTGCATATTCACAACTGTATCACGGGGATACGTACTCAACCAGTGAAGTACGCTGGCCGACAGAAGAATTCCGCGCCGACCTATTCAAATTAGGAGGAGATGCTGGGAACTACGACCAATGGGTAGCCCTGTATTATTTTAACTATACCAATGGTAACACACAGTTTTCATATTACTACCAGGATTTGTATAGAGGCATCAACTTCGCCAATCAGGTACTGGCCAACGTAGCCAAAATCCCGAATCTGGACGAGACCAAACGTAAAAGCATTCTCAACGAAGCCCATTTTCTGAGAGGATATTACCACATGATGCTCTTGCTGAACTGGGAGAAAATCATTATCCGCAATGAGTATATCGAAGAGACTTCCCAGTTAAACCGGCCCTTGTCCGAACGTGCAGACTGCTGGAACTTTGTCATCGAGGAACTGGAATACGCCACCGGTCTCCCGGAAAAAAGAAGTGACAATGAACTGGGACGTGCTACCAGCGGCTGTGCCTACTCATATCTGGGCTTTGCCTACCTGACCCGCGCCTACGAAGAACCCAGCCAAAAAGAAACCTATCTGGAAAAAGCATTGACTGCACTGAACAACGTCAAAGGATATTCACTCGTAAGCGGAGACAAACTGATCGGAATGTTCAACGGGACAAACAAGAACTGTCCGGAATCCATCTTTGAAGTACAATACAGCAAAAGTGAAGCAAACGGTTCAGTCCACTATTCCTATATCAACCAATGGATCGGTTCAAGGGAACTGAACGGCTACGATGAAATTCTTCCGGGTACGGTTCTGATGGAAGAATACATGAAAGAAGGAAAACTGAACGACGGACGGTACGATGAACGTCTGTATAATACCATCTATTTCAAATGTGACTATTTCAATGACGGTACCGGCAGAGTAATGGGCAAGGAATATGATGACCTGTTCAGTGAAGACAGACCCGCATTCCGTAAGTTCACATCACCTACCCTGAAAGAAATGAGCGACGCATGTGCTATCAATATTCCGTTAATGCGCTATGTAAATGTCCTGCTGATGAAAGCGGAAGTACTGAACGAGCAAGGACATCCCGAACAGGCTATCCCTATCATCAACGATATCCGCAAGATACATGGAAACATGCCTCCTATGTCAGGAATGACCCAACAGGAAGTACGTAACCAGATAGAACATGAACGTATCATTGAATTCCCGCTGGAAAGCTACAGATGGTACGACCTGCGACGCTGGGGAAAGACGGCCGAAGCCCTACAGAAAGCAGGACGCAGCGGATTCGATAACAGCAAGCTGTTCTATCCGATACCTAAATGGGAAATTGACGCCAACCCCGAAGTAAAATAAAAGATTTGTAAACTGAGAAAGAATATGTTTACAGTTATCGGACTCATGCTGGGAGGTATGGCAGCCGGTTTTCTCCTCCGCAAGCGGGAACTTTCATGGACAAGCAAGGCCATCACCTTACTTATCTGGATACTTCTTTTCCTTCTGGGAGTGGAAGTGGGAAGTAACCGCCGTATCATAGAAGGGATAGCTACATTGGGGATAGAAGCTTTCGGCATTACACTGGCATGTATATCAGGAAGTTGCATATTTGCGTGGGGATTATGGTACCTGCTATACAGAAGGGAAGGAGGAAATGCATGAAAGGAAGTCTGATTATAGTAGGATTCTTCACCATAGGTACCCTATGCGGAATATTCCACCTTATCCCATTCGATATGACAGAAAGCAACATAAGCTTCTATGCCTTGTGTGCATTGATGTTCTGTGTAGGATTAAGCATCGGAAACGATCCGCAAACCTTGAAGAATTTCCGTTCCCTGAATCCCAGACTGATATTCCTGCCGGCCGCTACCATAATGGGGACCTTATCGGCAGCTGCACTGGTCAGCCTTATTCTGCCGCACAGAAGTGCGGCAGAATGTATGGCTGTAGGATCCGGATTCGGGTATTATTCACTTTCCAGTATCTTCATTACAGAATACAAAGGTCCGGAACTGGGAACCATCGCCCTGCTTTCGAACATTACCCGAGAAATCATGACCCTGCTGTGTGCCCCGCTACTGGTCCGATGGTTCGGTAACCTCGCCCCGATAGCAGCCGGAGGAGCCACAACGATGGATACCACACTCCCTATCATAACCCGTTATGCCGGACAACAGTTTGCTGTAGTATCCATATTCCATGGTTTCGTCACCGATTTCAGCGTACCGTTCCTGGTAACGTTCTTTTGTTCCATTTAAATAAAAACACTTCATGAAAAGACACTTTTTCTATATAGCATGCATACTTGCCTCATTCACTACCAAGCGCATATACGCCGAATCTGTTCCATGGCAAGACCCGCAGGTCAATGAAATAAACCGTGAACCGATGCATGCGCATTTCATTCCATTCATCAGTGAAAAGGCGGCATTGTCACAACAGGCCCTACCCGATTTACAGCGTTTTGAGGTAAACCCGCAAACGGAACGGCGTATCTCGCTTGACGGGACCTGGAAATTCCTCTTTTCCCGGAACAATGACGCATGCCCGTCCGATTTCCATCATACGGATTACAACACCAGCCAATGGAAAGACATTGAAGTTCCAGGAAGCTGGGAACTTCAAGGATTCGACTCTCCTATTTATACGGATGTATCCTATCCGTTCCCTTGCAATCCGCCTTACGTTCCATCCGATTATAATCCGGTAGGAGCTTATGTACGTGAATTTACCGTTCCCGAAACATGGAACGGAATGGATATATTCATCGACTTTGAAGGGGTGGAATCGGCCTACTACTGCTGGATTAACGGTAAACTTGCCGGATACAGTGAAGACAGCCGCCTCCCCGCACATTTCAATATAACCAGGCTGCTGAAAAAAGGAAAGAACAGACTGGCGGTAAAGGTGTTCCGTTTCAGTGACGGCTCCTATATGGAAGACCAGGACTACTGGAAATACAGCGGAATAGAAAGAGACGTCTATCTGTACGCCCGTCCCCAGAGCCGGGTCAAAGATTTCAAGCTGACAGCAGGAATGACAAACGGATACCGGGACGGAGAATTCAATGTAGATATTACCTTACACAATCCCCGACAAGGGCAACACGTGGAATTCAAGGTTCTGGATACACAAGGTAAAACCGTCTACATGCAAAAGAAAAAAATAAGGAACGCTACCGATACCTTATTCACCGGGAGCCATTTGTTCAAGAATGCACCGGCCTGGACTGCAGAAACGCCCGACCTGTATACGCTGGTCGTGAATACATTCGATAAGCAAGGAAAGACGATGGAATCATTCGCACACCCCTTCGGATTCCGTACGGTAGAGATGAAAAACGGACAACAGCTTATCAACGGTGTTCCGGTACTGTTCAAAGGAGTGAACCGCCACGAACACGATCCTTACAAAGGACGGTCGATCGACGTAGCAAGTATGGTGACCGATATCCGTCTCATGAAACAGTTCAATATCAATGCAGTACGTAACTGCCACTACCCCAACCATTACCAATGGTATGCACTATGCGACAAATATGGCCTTTACCTTGTAGGTGAAGCCAACATCGAAAGCCACGGTATGATGGACCACAAGGATGGTACACTCGCCAATTATCCGGAATGGGAATCCGCATTCATGCAGCGCATGAGCCGTATGGTAATGCGCGACCGCAACTGTACGGCTATCGTAACCTGGTCATTGGGAAATGAATCCGGTTACGGCAAGCATTTCGAAACAATATACAATTGGACTAAAAAAACTGACCCGACCCGTCCTGTGCAATACGAAGGAGGAGGATATGAAGGCAAATCAGACATTTACTGTCCGATGTATCCCCGTATATGGTCACTCCGTCGCCACATCAACCAGCGCGACGCACGTCCGATGATCATGTGCGAATATGCCCATGCCATGGGAAACAGCGTAGGTAACCTGCAGGATTACTGGGACCTGATATACAAATACGACCAGCTCCAGGGAGGATTTATCTGGGACTTCGTGGATCAGGGAATCCGCTGGAAAGGTAAAG
>ENA-OZHK01000442-OZHK01000442.1-human-gut-metagenome-genome-assembly--contig:-NODE-442-length-12555-cov-6.906400_pt1 | contig 12555 bp, 7 predicted proteins | sample MGYA00244048_ERZ653690 | MGnify/ENA primary metagenome ERZ653690 (study PRJEB26926, sample SAMN06165197) | human gut metagenome | biome: ENVO:00009003; feature: ENVO:2100002; material: ENVO:00002003...
CAGATGTGTATAAGAGACAGTAATAGTCCGTATGCCTATGAACAGCAGATGGCTGAAATCAGTTTCAACAATTCAAAGACTGACAACTATCTGTTCAGTGCAAAACTGTCTTTCAATTCATTAAACCGTAGACGTTCGTCAAAACAAGACATAATATCGAGAATCAATAGAATGGAGTCTGACAAAATTGGCGAAAGCTCTGACAGGGATAAGTATATCAGTCCGGTTTTGGATATGTATTTCAGCAAACAATTCGGCTCAAGACATGAACTTTTAATGAATATTGTCGGCACATACTACAAATCTGACTATGATTATGAGTACAAGGAAATGATGGATGAAAAAAAAAATTTTGAAACAGCAACTGTGATAAACACTGACAAGTATTCTGTTATCGGAGAGGCATTGTATAATTATAAAATGAAAAAGGCTAATCTATATGTTGGAACAAGGTATATGTATAACAACAGCACTCAGAACAATTTGCCTTCAAATAATAAAATAACAACCAATGAACTCTATTCTTATTTGGGAATAACCGGGATGCTGGGTGAAAAATTCAATTACAGCATAAGCGCCGGCGTGAACAACAATATTTTTACAACAATTGAAAACGAAACGTACAACTTCACTTATTTTCGCCCTCAGTTAAGATTGGGATATTTTATTGATCAGAGTTCGGAATTGATGTTCAATTATGAAGTTAATACAGAAAATCCGTCAGTATCTTCATTGACTTATAATCCGTATTATAAGGATCCGAATTATATATTCACAGGAAATCCAAATTTGTCACCAAGCAACAATCATGAGTTCTCGTTGTCCTATTTCAAAGGTTTCAAAAAGTTTGTTATTAATGCAATGATGGAATACTCATATTCCAAAGATGCCATTGCACCGGTCTTTCAATCTGATGACACAAACATCATTGAGACATACAGCAATCTGGACAACGCACAGAACATGAAAGCCAGCTTATTTCTACAGTGGTATCCATTCTCAGATAATATTCTTAGGTTGAGGCTGTACTCAGAAGTGTTCCATCAGAAGAATAGACTTGGAGACTCAGAATGGAATCATACAGGCTATTCAATAATTCCTTCAATATATCTTGCATATAATAAATGGGGACTTCAGGTGTTTTATCAGACTCAGAAAAAATCTCTTATTGGGCAGACTACGAAAAATATACCAAGTATGGCATCGGTAGAATTGTCTTATAAACCGATTAAAAATTTGACAGTCACGGGTGGCATAAGATATCCTTTCTATGATTCATGGAAACAGGTTAAGTCTGTATCAGGAACATCACTTCTGCAACGTACAGAGACTGAAAGAATTGTAAACAATGCCAATATGGTATATGTAAATCTTGTTTACAATATCTCATTTGGCAAGTCTAAATCCGGAGCAAAATTGAAAATACAGAATAAGGATAAGGATTCTGGTATTCTGAATAGGGAGTGATTATTTTATGAACTGACGAAAAGTGAACTTTGTGATGTTTGTTATTTCAAAACATTAGCGGATCGCAGATCCTGATATTTAATTCCGGCAGATTACAAATCAGCCGGCACATTAGTCTTGTTGATATTTATGAAAGTAATGAAGCAACTAAGCTAATGTTCTGTCAGATTTATAATCTGACAGCATGGAATATAAGGATCTGCGATCCGCAGCTTGTCAACAAAAAAGTTTTAGTCTTGTTGTTTTGTTCGATATGCCTTTCGGCTGTAGCTTCTTACAGCTTGCTCATAAACTTCTCGCGGTCAACGATGAAGCGCAGGTGAGTGCCTTCGCCTATTACGGTGTCGCCCTGCATGGCTTTGACGGTGAAATACAGCTTGCGGCCGTCTATCTTTGTCAGCGTGGCTTCAGCTTTAACCTCGGCACCTACGGGTGTAGGCTTCAGGTGCGACGACTCTATGTGTCCGCCTACGGTGGTGCTTCCTTCGGGCAGTTCGGGGGCAACGGCTGTCATGGCGGCGTTCTCCATCAGCGCCATCATTGCCGGCGTAGCCAACACGGGCAGGTCGCCCGAACCCATTGCCTTGGCGGTGAGAGCTTCGGTCACCGTAAGGCTGCTTGTGTGTGTAAGTCCTGTTTCCAACATAATTATTATAGATGATTTTATTTTCAATGCTCAAAAATACATAATCTTTACTTTACGTGCAAGCTATTAAGTGCCGATTTTTTGCTTTGCAATATAAAATAAACTAACTTTGCATCGTGAACATAAAAAAAGATAATAACATTATGGCATTGATAAAATCAATAAAAGGTCTGACGCCCAAATGGGGCAAGGACTGCTATTTCAGCGAGAACGCCACTATTGTGGGTGAGGTTAACATGGGCGACGAATGCTCAATATGGTTCAACGCCGTTGTGCGCGGCGACGTGGCTCCCGTAACCATTGGCAACCGTGTAAACGTGCAGGACGGTGCCTGCGTGCATGTAACCAATACCACCGGTCCTGTAGTGATAGAAGATGATGTAAGTATAGGCCACAACGCCACAGTGCATGCCTGCACGATACGTCGCGGAGCGCTGATAGGCATGGGCGCAACCGTGCTCGACAATGCCGAGATAGGCGAGGGCGCAATAGTGGCTGCCGGTGCGCTGGTGCTGCAGGGCACAAAGATAGGTCAGCATGAGATATGGGGCGGAGTGCCTGCCAAGTTTATCAAGAAGACACGTCCCGACCAGGCAGAGAGCTTTGCCAAGCATTATGTGGAATACTCTAAGTGGTATCTTGATGAGAAATAACGGCATTTGCCGCTGCCGTGTCGTGCCGTTCACCGGCTGTTGAGGCTGAGGCTGTGATGTGCATGCAGTGGCAACGATATAAGTAATACCAATAATATAATACAAAAAACAGACGCCCCGCAGGAATAGTTCCCGCGGGGCGTCATTGTCTTATTGAATCTTTAAATCAAGAAATTAATAGTCAGCGTTCTGAGGATCAAAGTTAGTCCATCCGTTGAGCCATGTGTCGCCTGCTGCGAAAGCTCCGATGTAAGCAACCTTGTCGAAACCGCTTGAGAGCAGAGAGTTGGTGAATGCTGCTGCGCTGAGCAGTGGGCTGCCTGATGTAGGAATATAACCTGTTGTGTCGAACCATCCTGTAGCAGCGTCATAAACTTGGTTGCCACTCTGTGCTTTGAAGAATGTGCTTGAGAATGAAGGCTTAGACTCGTCAACCTGTTTTGTCTCATAGTTGTAAAGTCCGTCAACATAAATCTTGTTGAAGTCAGTACCAACAGCGTCAACGTTAGCCATCCAGATGTTCTCCAGTTTCAGGTTGCCTGCTGTTGCAGCGCCCTGAGTGTCGCCCTTCTCGTTGTCGAGGATAAGACCTATAGGCCAGCCTACTACAACAGAGTTGAAGCAGTTGAGATGAGAGTCGCGACGGATGTGCATAGCTGACTGGAACTTGCCGAGGCTTGAACCGTTGTTAGGATAATAGCTGCCGCCTGTGATGTAAGAAGCATCGTTTACGAATGAAGCGTCAACAGCTTTCGGTCCGATGAATGTCATGTTAGAGAATACGGCTGATGTGTGAGGCTCGCTGTTAGAACCGTCGGCGTTGTTGTCGCTCTCGAAGCTGTTGCTCTGTGATACGTCGGCGAGCTTAGAGTCGCGGACTGCCAGACCGAACTGAACTTTTCCGCTGAATCCGTTATCTGTATCGAAGTCGTCATCCCATCCTTTGTATGCTACAAGATATTTGCAGTTTACTGTTCCGCCGAACCACTCGTAAGAGTCGTCGTTAGAGTAAGACACCTGTACGTGGTCGATCTTTGTGCCGCTACCTACAGATCCGAGTGTAAGACCGTTAATCTCCTGGTCGGTCTGGAAAGGATAACCGGCGAACTCTATACGTACATAGCTCAGTACACCAGAGTTGTCGGCGTCGTCGTTGCCGCCGTGCTTTGTGCGCGGGCCGCCCTCAATCTGTATCTCGCTCTTGTTGTTCTTTGCCTTACCGCAGATGATGATTCCACCCCAGTCGCCCGGACGGCGGTTGCCTTTAGCCTCTTCAGATGTAAATACGATAGGCTCTGTTGCTGTTCCCTGTGCTATGAGTTTACCCCCGCGCTCAGCTATGAGCGAAGCCTTAGTCTGCTTGTCGCCTTTGATGATGGTTCCCGGCTCTATGGTAAGCTCGGCACCGTCAGCGATGTAAACCCAACCTTTAAGAATATATGTACCTTTTTTCAGAGTCTGCTTTCCAGTGAATACAAACTCCTGATCACCGTTTCCAATCTGAGTTCCGTTGTCGTTTACGTTGGCGTCGCCGTCAGCTGTAAACAGCAAGTGGTCGCAGGCTTTCAGACCGCCGTTTGTGGTCCAGTTGACGTTTGTCTGTTGAGTGCCATCGTTTTCATCGTTGTCGCTGCAAGAGCTCATTGTGAGCGCCATTGCCATGATGCCTAAGCATCCGTAAAGTTTTAATTTGTCCATTTTCATCTTTTGTTAAAAATCTTATGGTGAATAATTTTTTTTCTTTTTCTTTGATGGGAGTAATGGAAGTGATGGGAGTAATGGGGCCAATGTGAGGCGCTTTATCCCTTGTCAGAATTTATATACTGCGCTCACTCCTATGTTGCGTCCCGGCTTGTATGCCCTTGTTATCTGTTCTACCTCACGGCTTGTTCCGTTTGAGTAGTGAACGTCGGCAAACTGCTTGTAGTAAACCTTCTGGGCAAGCAGATCGCGTATGCTTAGTTTCAGTTCCCAGTGGTTGCCGAATTTCTTCGATGCTGAGAGGTCTATCACGTCGCGCGGCATCTCGTAGCTGTCGGGCACTCTCAGTGCCTCGTTGCCGCTTGTTGTTCCTTCGCTGCGTCCCACTCCGATAATTCGTTTACCTATGCGGTTGTAGAGCAGGGCTACGTCGAGCTGCAGTTTGTCGTTCTTATAGAACAGTCCGGTGTTGACGAGGTAAGGTGACTGGCCTTGCATCGGGCGGTCTTCTTCCTTAGAGCCTGCTTCAAACTTAACGCGGCTCTTAATCAGTGCGCCGTTGAACGACCAGCTGAATCCCGGCAGACCTATGAACGAGAGGTCTTTGCGTATGTCAAGCTCTATACCGTAGTTGTTGGCGCGCTGCGCGTTCATGTAAGAGTAGACCAAGCTCGTTCCGCCTGTAACGGTGTAGGTCCATTCTATCGGTGAGTCGAAGTATTTGTAGAATGCCGCTATTGAGATAATCTCGCCCTTAGAGGGATAAAACTCGTAGCGGAAGTCGACGTTCTGTATGTAGCACGGCTTCAGGTCGGTGTTACCCTGTACGTTTGAGGCCAGGTCGAAGTCGTAGAACACTGACGGCGACACCTCGCGGAACTCAGGACGGTTAACCGTCTTTCCGTATGACAGGCGCAGCTGGTGCTGGTCGTTAATCTTGTATGTGGTGTTCACCGACGGGAACAGGTCGTTGTACTCATAGTTGTGGCTGAACGGACTTTCGGCGTTGTCGCGAGTGTTAGTTATCAGCTCCATGTGGTCATATTCGTAGCGCAGTCCGGCATAGATGTTGAAGTTGCCGAGCGGAATGTTGGCTGCAAAATATCCTGCACCGAGATAGTTGTTTCCCTTATAGTTGTTGCGCATGTGCTGTTCCTCGAGCAGATAGAGTCGGTCAGCACCGAAATAGCTCTCGTCGCTGAGCATCTCTGAAAGGTCGTTCTGGCGGAATCCGTCGGGCAGAGTGTTGCTGGCGGCATTCCAGTTGTAGATAAAGTCGCGCGTGGTGTATTTACGTGTGCGGTATTCGCCGTAGGCTCCAAACTTGAGCGACGGTGTGAATGAGCCGAACTTAAAGTCGTGCTTGTCGTTCACTGCTGCCGAAACGATGTGCTCGTCGAGCTTTGTCCATTCACGTGATATGTCGTTGGGGCTTGTCAGCTGCATCACTCCCGGCTCCAGTGCGTCGTTGATGAGATAGCGGCGGCGGTCGGGCACGTTCCGGTTGGCATAAGAGTAGCTTGCGCTCCAGTCAAGCTCGTCAAGCGCAAAGGTGTGCTTTCCGGTTATTTGTCCGTTGTATGTGGTGCGGCTGCGGTAGTAATATTCAGCCGAGTTCTCGTTGTCCGATTGTGCGCTCAGTCCCTCGCGCCATGTGTAGCGGTCGTTGCCAATCTGGTTGAAGATATTCTTCAACTGATACTTGCTGTTGCCGTCGGCAGAAAGAAGAGTGAAGTTGAGCATGGCTCCCAGTCGCACGTTGTGGTTATACTGGTCGTCTACAGAGTAGCGCAGATAGTTCGACTGGTCTTTTTCTGCGTCGTACACGCCGAACAGGTTGTTCTGCATGTCCTCATACTTGCGGTATTCGTTGCTGTAGTTGAACGCGGCAATCATTCCGAGCTGGCGGTCGCCGAGTTTCCAGCGTCGTCCCAGTGAGCCAGACAGCTTCAGGTCGCCTACGGGGTTCATGTTCTTGACGCGCCAGTCGTTGTTCAGATGGTTGTTCAGCAGGTCGACGCCGTTGCCGGCAATGCTGTTCAGCGTGGAGTTTATACCTCCGTTAAGTCCGCGCATTCCGCTGTCAAATCCGAGGAAGTCGGTGCCCGAACCTTTGGCGTATTTAAAGTCAGAGAACGAAGTTATGTCGTTCCAGTTGCCTCCGACAGACAGTTCTGCCGTGTTCTCTGCCGGAATGTCCTTTGTCGTTATGGTAATAAATCCGCCCGTATAGTCAGCCGGATATTCAGGCGACGGAGTCTTCACAATCTGCATGTTGTCGATCTGTGAACTTGGAATAAGGTCGAAAGAGAAAGCCCTTGAGTCGGCTTCCGAACTCGGCACTGCTCCTCCGTTGATCCAGACGTTGTTGTAGCGCTGCGAGAGTCCGCGCACCATGACAAACTTGTCGTCGATGAGGCTCACGCCCGGCACTCGGCGTATCACCTCTCCTGCGTTTGTGTCCTGTGTCTTTGTTATTTCTTGTGCCGATACGTTGCTCACTATGACGGGACTGCTCTTGGTCATTTGTATTACCGCAATCTCTGTATTCTTCCTTGCTACGCCGGTAACCGTGACCTCGTTCAGTGTCTGTTCGTCAGGTGTAAGTTTAATCTCTATCACCTGTGGCTGAGCTTCAGCCCGAACCCCGTCAATTTTTTTAGTCTTGTAAGAGATGTATTTTATGGTTAAAGTATAATTTGCGTTTTCGTCAAGTCCGCTGAATGCGAACAGACCGTCAATGTCTGTTGCCGCTGCTTTAGTTGTTCCGTCAATCTGTACGGTTGCTCCTATGAGCGGTTCGCCTGTCGTACTGTCTGTAACTTTTCCCTTAATGTCTGCCGCATACGCCCTGAATGTTGTGATGATAAATATCAGCATCGCGGCCAATCTTAACCTTTTAGTCATACCTTGAAATACTTTCTATCGTTTTACGGTTGCAAAGTTATATGGGCAATGTTGCAATGAGGTTAACGCCGTGTTATGAAAGACTGACAAACGTGTTGCAAAGCTGTAACACTGTTTACGTGTGGTTGGCTGTTACACATTTGCGCAAATCATTGCGGCCGTTTAATGAAATAAAAACGGCACGGCTGCGTTCTTATATTACAGATGCTTACACTATTGCTTGCGGTCGCTATGACGGCTGTGCCACCCTGCAGCGCCTCTGTTGTTGATACCGACAGCATTGATACAAAAGAACGGATCAAGGCGGAGGCTTACCGGGCTAAGCGCGAGATAGACAAGATACTCGACTTGCGCGACAGCCGGGCACGCAGCCGTATTGACTCTGCCTATCTGGAGCGCGTACCTCAGCGGCTGCGCTTCAGGCTGACGTTGAATGCTTCGGGCTCTGACATCGACACACGGGGCGTAAATGCCGACGGAAAGTTTAGCACGGAGATGAGGGCACAGAACAAATACACCGTAAGCCTTAGCGCGTCTTACCGCGGACTGTCGCTCAGCGTTGCCTTAAATCCGGCGCATCTTGCAGGCAAGAAGAAAGACTATGAACTTAACATGAACGCATACGGCAACAGGCTTGGAGCCGACGTGATATTCCATTCGGCAAAGACCTTTGAAGGCAGCGTGCATACTTCTCACGGCGACATGGGCATACCTGCCGGAATGATAAGTCAGAACATGCTTACGCTCAACGCCTATTATGCCTTCAGCGGCCGTCGCTTTTCTTATCCGGCAGCCTTCAGCCAGTCGTGGCTTCAGAAGCGCAGCTGCGGAAGCCTTATGCTGGGTGCCTCGTTCATGGGCGGAGTGCTCAAGGTGCGTCACGACGACGTGATAGGCAATCCTGAGTCGAGACTGAGCATTGCCTGCGCAGGCATAGGTGTGGGTTATGGCTACAACCTCGTTTTGCGCCACGGATGGCTCATCCATCTTTCGGCTCTGCCCGAACTTGTGGTCTACAGCCGTTGCCGCATAACATCAGCCGGCAGCCGTACAAAGATGCCTTACAGGTTTCCCAACATAATAGCCGTTGGGCGCATGGCTGTGGTAAGGCACTTCGGCCGTTATTTTGCCGGCTTTACCACCGTGGTTAACACGTCGCAGCTTGGCGACCGCGACATCCTGCTGCTTAACATAACCAAATGGCGCGCCCGCCTGTTTGTCGGTATAAAGATTTAGGGTTAAGCTTGTTTGTGTTCCGTTGCCGTGCGTTTCGCCGCATGTATTGTTCCTGCTTCTTGTGTATTCCTGCTTTCAGCTGTCTTTTTGTTTGCTCAATATAAAGCAAAAGATACAGGCCTAATTCTAATGCTCTATAGGTTTGGGCTTAATTAAAAAAGTTTTCGCATAAAACTCATCACTCGTCACATTTCGCTCTAATGAGCTGAAACACAGACCGTTAAAGTGTGATGAGTTGCTTTTTGAACTCATCACGGATGCCTTTGCCTTTTGTTGCGTGATGAGTTGCGCCGACAACTCATCACACTGCAAGTTGTTGACTCACAGCGCTTTAAAGCCTGTTGTGACGAGTGACGAGTTAAAAAGAAAATTTTTTTAGTTTTATATGAATAATGCAGTTTGGTCAATTATCCTATAAGCTAAATTAAGCAAACAGCTTTTTTTGTTGTGTCATGCCGCTGCAAAAGCATACCTTTTACATTCTGAAAGACCATGTTTTATGATGCAAAAGCATACCTTTCGCAATGCAAAATGCCGTGTTTTGTATTGTTTGTCATCAGTCGTACATAAAACTATATATGGGCTGTTGGCTATTTAGTTTTGTTTGGCAGAATGTAGGCAGGTGTAAAAAACAGAGGGGCAAGCGCCTTGACGCATGTCCCTCTGCATATAACTGAATTATAAAAACATTTTTTAGTCTTCTTCGCCCCAAATGCTTTTTCTTTCAGGAGTGAGCATCGGACCGTCGCTGTATTCGTCGTTAAGGCCCAGGTCGTTATCTGATACCGCGGGAATAGTAGAGGTCTGCATCAGGTTACTTTCAAACTTTACTTCTATTATGTCACATTCAGGTTTAATATACTTTTTCATAATTTGTTCTCCTTATTATTTATTTTATTATTTGTATTTCTTTATTTAACAGCTACTTTCTTTCCGCCTACAATATATATGCCTTTGGGCAGGTTGTTGAGGCTCTTGCCTGCATAAACGCCGGTTACGGTGTAAATCTTTTGGCTGTCGTCGTTGCCGTTCATAATGCCGTTAATGGCTGTTGTGCTGCCGTCGCCGTCGAGTGAGAAGCTTGCCGGAGCCTGTGATGCGTCTGTTATGTCGATGGCAAGGAATGCGCGGTTGGCTGTGTATTCAAATGCAGTGCCGTCGGGTGCGCCCCAGTAGAATCCGCATTTGCCGTCGTTGCCAAGTGCAAGCTTGTAGTATTTAACGTTGGTTCCCTCAACAAATGTCTTTCCTTCAGCGTCAACGTTTTCTGCGCCATAGAGCATGTTGACTGCAGGGGCAGTTTCTTCAGATGTAGTGTAGTTTACGGTGTAGTCGCCTTTCTCGCCTTTAAGCACGATAGGAGTCTTTGCAGGAACAGTGGTGCCCGGCTGATAGTTGTAGCTTATGGTGAGCTGGTTTGTCTCCTTGTTGGCTTTAGTTACAATTCCGCCCTGCACATTCTCCGGCATTACAAACGCCTTGTCGGTGTAGTATGTGGCGAAACCGGCATCGGTGATTGAGAATGAACCGGTGGTAGAAGTTACTTTCTTGTAAAGTGTAATGTTGTTGTAGGTACTTGTATTTTCATCATAATATCTGAAGCAGTTTGCACTACTATTATATCCAAGAATTCTTCCTCCGGCATTGCCTTTTAATAAGACTTTTCCGTCTTGATATGTTATTGTCCAATGACAATTTTCTGTTTCTGTTTCTGATACGGTTAAATTTGTCTTATCTCCTTTTATTATGGCAAGGTAGCCTTGTGTGTTTTTAATACTATATCTTCCATCTCCTGTAGTAGAAATTGTATATTCATATGGTAGTCCTTCTGCGTTTGTCTGATTGCTATATATATCATCTGCTATAGTTACATCAACGGCAATGCCTCTTGTATCTGATACATTTATTTCGCTCAATGCCTTATTATATTCTTCTGAAATAATAAGATAAGTGTCTCCGTCGGTAATGTCTTCTTGTGATGTTACTTTTTTATAAACCTGCTGGTTCGGGTCAACTATATTCACTGTGCATGTTGCAGTTGCGCCGGTGTATTTGTCGCTTTCTGCCATTGTTGCAGTAACGGTTACTTTTCCGGCTGTAGTGCCAGCCAAGAATTCGCCCGATTTTTCATCTATATACCAGTCGCCGTCTGTAGTAGAATAAGTTATCTGTGCATCCGGATTGTTTGATACGGCTTTAAGAGTAATTATCTCATCAAAGTTCACTGTATATGATGACTGTTCAAATTCGAGTGTTGCGGTGGTCTTGTTTACCGTAAGTTCATACGAAGATTTAACCTCAGGGTCAGATGCCAGTGTGGCGGTTATTGTGGTTGTTCCTGCGCCTACGATGGTTATCTGTCCGTCAGTCTCACCGATAGTGGCAACGCCCTTGTTTGAGCTGTCGTAGTTTACTGCTCCCTCGTATGTGTTAGTCAGGGTAGGCAGAGCGGTTATGTCGCCGTTGTTGATATCTATTTCAGCCAATGTTGCTGTCCATGAGAATGTGTTTGTGTTTTCAGACTTTGTTATGTCGTCTTGTGAAAAGACGTTCAACTGCTTTGTGTCATAGTAAATTCCGGGTACTCCAATGATGTCTATTGTTTCTCCCAATGTCATTGAGATTGACTCGTCGTTTGCTCTTACTGCAAATTTAAATCCGTTTTGTGATATTTCGCCGTTTTGAATGTTGAAAGCCGAAGTTACTTCAGCTGCGGTTACTTTAACAAGGCGTGATTCATATTTGTCGTAGTTGTTTGTAAGTTCTTCAAGAGTAACTTCTGTCGGAGCTACTGCTCCTCCGTCTGTTATAGTTATGTCGCCTTCGATGCTTGTCAGTTCGGCCCAGTTGCTATACATAAAGCCTTTTACAGTGGCTGTGCCGTTGATAACCTGACCTTCCTTAAAGCTGTTGTCATAATTGAAATATTGTATACCTGTTCCGTTTTCTTCTATGAATGCTTTGTTGTCGCTTACCTTTGTTACAACGGCATTGTTCAGGCTTACAATATATTCTTTAGCGTTCTTTTGGCTTGTTACGTTGTCTTCTCTTATCTTGGCGCGCAGTTCGGCAAGTCCGTTCAGCGCATCAATCTTTGTATATGTGGCTGATGCCTCACCGCTGTTTTCCAAAGCTCCGTTAGGATCAACTGTTATGGCGCGTATTGTTGTTGTAGCGTCTATAGTAAGTCCTTCACTTGGAAACTCTGTCGAGTTGGCGTCGAGTGTAGCCTCCGGGTCTGTTGTATAAACAATCTTTCCGCCTTCAGTGGCTGTTGAGGCTGTAACGGTCAATGTGTTTGCGAACGATGTGCCTGAAGCAGGACTGAATGTCGGGGCGATGCATTGAGTTGTTGAAGAGGCTTTTTTTGTAAAAGTTAGACTATAAATATAATATGATGATTTTTCAGTAGAAAATATGAACTGGCAATTTGGAACTTGCGCAGCTTCAGGTATTTCAATTTCATAATCTTTGAAGTTGTTTTTTTCAACATCATTTGCTGTATATGTCTTTATTTCAACTGGTTCATTGCCTTCAATTTGATAACTGAATGTAAATATTGTTCCGTTGCTACTTCTTGTTAAATGTATTTTTACAGAAGAAAAAGCTTCTGTGAATACAGGACTTTTGATTGTTGTCTCTTTTTGTAATTGTGTACAGGACTTACCTGCATAATTTTGTTTTGCAACGGTTCCCGTTTTAGACCAATCTGATGGCAGACCGTTAGAAAAGTCTATTACTTTCGTCTCTTGTCCCCATACATTTACGGAGGCCAAGCACATAAGGGTCAGCAACCAGAGTGCCAATCCTCTTCTTTGTGTGTGTAAAAGTTTTTTCATAAAATTAGTGTTATAAATTAGTCGATTTTTTAATAGTTAATATCTTGTATTATATCTCTGTCTCTTATACACATCTCCGAGCCCACGAGACCGTACTAGATCTCGT
>ENA-OZHK01000446-OZHK01000446.1-human-gut-metagenome-genome-assembly--contig:-NODE-446-length-12452-cov-7.811648_pt1 | contig 12452 bp, 7 predicted proteins | sample MGYA00244048_ERZ653690 | MGnify/ENA primary metagenome ERZ653690 (study PRJEB26926, sample SAMN06165197) | human gut metagenome | biome: ENVO:00009003; feature: ENVO:2100002; material: ENVO:00002003...
TCGACAAGACTAATTTCAATGATGTCAAAGATCTAAATGATCCCCTGATTCCGGGCTATTTGATTAATTGTTTAACTCGTCCCATTTTAACGGGACACTAATGTAAGAATATATGAAAATGCACTTATTTAAAATTACCGGTGTTATATTAATTTCTATTATAGCATCATGTACTAATGTACAAACTAAAAAAAGTTCATATACAGTTGATGTAGACCTAGGCAATGCAATTTCTTTGAAGGAAGAAACATCCTCTGTAGAAGTAATGTGCTTAAATGATTCTCTGTCGGAACATTTCCCAGGTGATATGACAAAGGTAAAATGGACAGGGAATTCTATTCTGGTTCTAGACTCATGGAAAGATCCGGGGCTTTATCAATATGACTCTGAAGGGCTTCTTATCAACTCATTTACAAATAGAGGAAACGGTCCCGGTGAATTTGTCAGGGTTGTAGATTTTAATGTCACATCATCGGGAATAATACTTCTGGATACATATTCTGAATCACAAAGACTGTTTCTAGATAAGAATCTTTCGTTCCTATACAAAAAAGATGCAGAAAAACAATCAAGTCATTTTTACCAGGAAGAGAGTAAAGAAGGCGGCGTGTGGTATGATAGAGGCAATGTAGCTTATGGAGAAAACAAGAACAAGCTAGTATATGAAAAGGATGAAAAGAAAAAGACTGTATTGCCTGTACCAGGTGAAATAGAAAATGTAACATTTGCCAGTTATAATGTCTTTGCCGGAATTGCAAATGACACTGTACTTTATTTGCCGGCTGTTGAACCTAGGATATACAAATGTTATGATGGAAAGGCCGAAGTGTTTTGTGATTTGAATTTCGGAGACTTATGGCCGGATTTTTCTGGAGTTGACAAAAGTAACCCATTGGAACTTATGCGCAGAATTGTAGACGAAGGGAAGATTTATTCCACAAATATCGTTTCTGACGGCAATGATTTTGCCATTTCTTTCTTCTGTAAAGAAAAATGTTATATAATGTTATTCAGATATCCCGAGAAAGAGCCATACAAATTACTTTACGCCGACAAGAATATAATTGAGTCGATCGGTAATCTTGTCTGCATGAAGGATGGTTGCCTTGTTTTTGGAAAGCCTGGTAAGTTATTAAAATTCGGGATTAAAATGAAATAAAATATAGTGGAGGGGCGGCTTCCTTAAAGAGGCACTGCGACTTGCTGGTGGCTGCGGAATTCATGATAAGGCCTATAAGCTTCCTGTGCCTGTGTTTACATTTAACAAACAGGACCTTATATGATCTGAGTTTTGTACCTGAATATCATTTGTAAAGTATGCTTTTTAATGACAGGACACATTTGAGAAAACAGAAATGGTTTTGGTATATTCACTTATGTAGGTATATACATATAAAACAATTATGATGAGAACACGCTATGTATATGTGCTGCTGCTTGCCGCCGGAATGTTGGCAGGCTGCGGCGAGAAGAAAGATGATACTTCCGGAAAGGAAGGAGTGGAAACGGTTCTGCCCTCACAGGCGAACGAAGTGACGGTCATGACGCTGAAGAGGACCACGTTCAACCATGAGCTGGTAAGCAACGGCAAGGTGACGGCCTCACAGTATGCCGACCTCTCGTTCCGCCTCACATCGGAGCCGGTGGCACACATCTATGTGAAGAACGGCGATGCGGTGAAGAAGGGTCAGAAGATAGCCGAACTCGACCTGTTCACCCTGAAGAACAGCCTGGAGAAGGCGGAGATAGCCCTGCGCCAGTCGGAACTGGAGATGAAGGACGTGCTGATAGGGCAGGGATATGCGCCCGACCGCATGCAGTCAATCCCCAAAGACATAGTACGGCTTGCCGAGGTGAAGAGCGGCTACGGCCAGAGCCGTGCGGCATACGAGCTGGCGAAGTTTGAGCTGGAGCAGGCGGTGATCACCGCACCGTTCGACGGGGTGGTGGCCAATCTGGAGACGCGGGGTTTCAACCGTCCGGACGGTACGAAGCCCTTCTGCCGCGTGATAGGAAGCGGGGGCATGGAGGTGGCCTTCAAGGTGCTGGAGAGCGAGCTGCCGCTTGTCAGGCGGGGAGACCGGGTGGAGGTGGCCCCGTTTGCCGGGACAGCCGGGGCATGCAGCGGTACGGTGTCGGAAATCAACCCGCTGGTGGACGGGAACGGGCTGGTGAGCGTAAGGGCCAGGGTGAACGGCGGTGCAAGACTGTTCGACGGCATGAACGTGCGTGTGAGCGTGAAGCGTTCGGTGCCCGGCCAGCTTGTGGTGCCCAAGACGGCGGTGGTGCTGCGCACGGGCAAGCAGGTGGTGTTTACCCTGAAGGACGGCAGGGCGGTGTGGAACTATGTGACCACCGGACTGGAGAACATGACCGAATATACCGTGACAGGCGACGGCATGGAGGAAGGGGTACAGGTCATCGTGACCGGAAACGTGAACCTTGCGCATGAGGCTCCTGTAAAAGTGCTACCTTAAAACATGTCCGTACTATGGTAAGATTTCTGATAAAAAGACCGATAGCGGTACTCATGGCTTTCACCGCCTGCTTCATCGTGGGGCTGGTGACTTACTTCTCGCTGCCCGTATCGCTGCTTCCGGACATAGACATTCCGCAGATTACCGTGCAGGTGAGCGGGGAGAACTCGTCGGCCCGCGAGCTGGAGAATACCATGGTGGCTCCACTGAGAAGGCAGCTCATGCAGGTGTCGGGGCTCAGCGAGATGCGGAGCGAGACGCGCGACGGTTCGGGCATCATCCGCCTGTCGTTCGATTTCGGCACGGATACCGACCTGGCCTTCATCGAGGTGAACGAGAAGATTGACGCGGCCATGAACAGCCTGCCCAGGGATGCGGCAAGGCCGAAGGCCGTCAAGGCGAGCGCGACGGACATCCCGGTGTTCTACCTGAACATGACGCTGAAGAAGGATGTGCCTTACCGGGAAACGGACGGGGATGCCTTTCTGGAGATGTGCACGCTGGCGGAGAACGTGGTGAAGCGGCGCATCGAACAGCTGCCGCAGGTGGCCATGGCCGACATGACGGGGGTGCCGCAGAAGATGCTGCGCATCGTGCCGGATATGGGCAGGATGGAGAGCCTGGGCATGGGCATTGCCGACCTGGAGGACATCCTCTCGTCGAACAACGTGGAGCCGGGGAGCATGCTGGTGCGCGACGGGTATTATGAATACAACATCCGCATCGCCTCCATCCTCCGTACGCCGGAGGACGTGCGGCAGATCTGGTTCAACCGCAACGGACAGGTGAGGCAGCTGGGGGACATTTGCGACGTGCAGACGGTTACCCGCAACGAGACGGGGCGCTCGCTGGCAGGAGGAAAGCGGGCGGTGACGCTGGCCATCATCAAGCAGGGCGAGGAGAACATGGACAACCTGCGCCGTGAGCTGAAGGAGACCACGGATTATTTCACAAGGATATATCCCGACATAGAGTTCAGCATCAGCCGGAACCAGACGGAGCTGCTGGACTATACCATATCGAACCTGCAGCAGAACTTCACGCTGGGCTTCCTGTTCATCTTCATCGTGGCGGTGTTCTTCATCGGCGACGTGCGTTCGCCGCTGGTCATCGGCATCACCATGATTGCCTCGGTGGTGATCACGTTCTTCTTTTTCTACCTCTGCCGGGTCTCGCTCAACGTGATCTCGCTTTCGGGACTGATCCTGGCGGTGGGCATGATGATTGACAATGCCATCATCGTGACGGAGAACGTGTCGCAGTACCGTGAGAAGGGGTATTCGCTGAAGCGTGCGGCCGTGGCGGGAACCTCGGAGATGATCACGCCGATGCTGAGCTCGTCGCTCACCACCATCGCGGTGTTCGTGCCGCTGGTGTTCATGAGCGGGATAGCCGGGGCCATCTTCATGGACGAGGCGTTTTCCATCACGTCGGGACTGATGGTGTCGTATTTCACGGGCATCATGCTGCTGCCCGTGCTGTATGTGCTGTTCTACCGTACGGGCATCAGGAAGCACAACTGGTTTACCGCCAACTTTAAGAACCTGCTGAAGAACGAATGGCTGACGCGGTTCTATGACGCGGGTATTGAGTGGGTGTTTGCACATAAGACTGTTACCATGTTTCTTGCCATCGTGTCGCTGCCGCTGTGTGTGCTGATGTTCATGGTGATTGACAAGGAGCGTATGCCGGAGATTGACCAGAACGAGGTGGTGGTGGGCATTGAATGGAACGAGAACATCCATGTGGACGAGAACAACCGCAGGGTGAACGCCATGCTGGCCCTGGCCGATTCGCTGGTGGTGGAGCATACGGCCTACGTGGGCATGCAGGACTATCTGCTGGGCACGGAGAACGAACTTTCCACTTCCGAGGCGGAACTGTATTTCCGGACGGCTGAGCCGGAGCAGATTCCGGTACTGACCGGACTGCTGGAAAAGGCCGTCCGGAAGGATTACCCTGCGGCTGTGGTGACTTTCTCGCCGCCGGTGACCATCTTCGAGAAGCTTTTCGTCACGGGGGAACCCGACCTGGTGGCGCAGCTCCGCAGGGCCGACCGCGCATCGGTTCCGGAGGCGGGGGAAGTGCGGGCCATAGAGGATGCCATGGCCCGGGAGACCGGCTGTGTGCCCGAGGGCACGCCTTTCCGCAGCCAGCTGGACCTGGAGGTGGACCGCAGCCGCCTGCTCCTGTACAATGTGGACTATGACGAGGTGGTGAGGGTGCTCCGTACGGCCCTGAAGGACAACCAGGTCTCTACCCTGCGTTCGTACCAGCAGTATCTGCCCATCGGCATCGCCGGAAGGGAGATGAGCGTGAACCGCATCCTGGCGGAGACGCTGGTGGAGACCCGGACGGACGCGGCTTCGGGAGAAAGGAACTACATCCCGCTGCGCGAGCTGGTGCGCATCGTTCCCGGAGAGGACCTGAAGGAGATCACCGCCGGACGCAACGGGGAGTACATCCCGGTGAATTTCTATGAGGTGAAGGATGTGCCGCAGGTGATGGACGGCATACGCAGGGCGGTCGACGGTGACAGCCGCTGGGAGGTGTCGTTCGGCGGAAGCTTCTTCTCGAACAGGAAGATGATGGGAGAGCTGACGGTGATCCTGTTCATCTCGGTGCTGCTGATGTATTTCATCCTCTGCGCCCAGTTTGAGAGCTTCCTGCAGCCGCTGATCGTGCTGGCGGAGATTCCGATGGACATCGCCTTCGGACTGGTGCTGCTGTGGGCCACGGGGCATACCATGAACCTGATGTCGGCCATCGGCATCATCGTTTCCTGCGGTATCGTGGTGAACGACTCTATTCTGAAGCTGGACTCCATCAACGAGCTGCGCAGGGAGGGCATGCCGCTGCTGGAGGCCATCCATACGGCCGGACACCGGAGGCTGAGGGCCATCATCATGACGACGCTGACCACGGTGTTCGCCATGGTGCCCCTGCTCTTCACGTCCGACCTGGGTTCGGAAATGCAGCGTCCGCTTTCGGTGGCGATGATCGGCACCATGATGGTGGGCCTCGTCATCAGCCTTTTTGTAATCCCTCTTATTTACTGGTTTATCTATAGAAAACATGAAGTCAAGAAGATTTAGCATACTGTTCCTGCTGCTGCTCTGCGCGGCGGGAATGAAGGCCCAGCGTGTGCTGCGGCTGGATTTGAAGGAGACCATCACGATGGCCAACGACAGCTCGCTGTCGGCTTTCCGTTATCAGAACATGTACCTGTCGGGCTACTGGGAGTACCGCAGCTACAAGGCGGCTCGCCTGCCGAGCCTCACGCTGAACATGACCCCGGCGCAGTATTACCGCTACATCACGCAGCGTTACGACTCGCAGGAGAATGTCGACGTGTACCGCGAGCAGCAGATGCTGAGCGCCAGCGCGGGGCTGAGCGTGGCGCAGAACTTCGACCTGCTGGGCGGTACGTTCTATGTGGACACGCAGCTGGACTACATGCGGAACTTCGGCGACACGAAGTCGACGCAGTTTTCCAGCATCCCTTTCCGTATAGGCTACCAGCAGGAACTGCTGGGCTTCAATGCCTTCCGCTGGGACCGGAAGATAGAGCCTTTGAAGTTTGAGAAGGTGAAGAAGCAGTATCTCTACAATGCAGAGAGCGTGTCGGAGGAAGCGGTAAGCTATTTCTTTACCCTTGCCATGGCGCAGGCCGATTATGAGCTGGCACGGGACAATGTGGCCACCACCGATACGCTGTATGCCGTCGGGGAGCAGCGCCAGAAGATTGCGGCCATCTCACAGGCCGACCTGCTGACGCTGAAGCTGGACAAGGTGAACGCGCGCAACACGCTGAAGAATGCGGAGATAGCCCGCAAGCGTGCGATGTCGGCCCTGGCCACCTTCCTGAACCTGGACCGCAACGCGTACATCGAGCTGGAGCTTCCGTCGCGTCCGCGGTATGTTGACGTGCCGGCCGACCGGGCCATAGTGCTGGCGCGGGAGAACAACCCGACGTACCTGGAACAGCGCCAGAACGTGCTGGAGGCGGAGCGTGAGGTGGATCGCACGAGGAAGGAGTCGCGCTTCAATGCCAGCTTCAATGCCAGCGTGGGCTTCAACCAGGTGGCCGACAACTTCAGTGCGGCGTACCGGAACCTGCTTCAGCAGGACCTGGTGTCGTTCACGGTTTCCATTCCGCTGATAGACTGGGGCGTGAGAAAGGGCAAGTACAATATGGCCAAGAATAATCTGAATGTGGTGAAGATTGCCGCCCGTCAGGAAGAGATCAGCCTGGAGGAGGACGTGATGATGACGGTGAGTGACTTCAACGTGCAGCAGGACCTGATAGCCAGCGCCTCGGAGGCGCTCGACCTGGCGGAGCTGGCCTACGACCAGACGCGCAGGCGTTTCATCATCGGCAAGTCGGACATCAGCAGCCTGACGCTGGCCCTGAACCGCCAGCAGGAGGCGCGGAAGAACTACATACAGGCGCTCCAGAACTACTGGCTGAACTACTACAAGATCCGCAAGCTCACGCTGCACGACTTTGAGACGGGCATGTCGCTTTCCGACCGTTTTGATTTTGAGAACCGTTTGAGATGAAGGGGCTATGAGCAGGAAAGAGAAAACAGAAGGCTGGCCGCTGGTCTGGTCGTCGTTCACCCTGATAGTGACGTTCGTGTGCCTGTCGCTGGTGGGACTGGCGCTGGCGCCTCTGCTGCCGGTGAAGCTCTCGCCTTCGCGCGACATGCCGGGGCTGTCGGTGTCATTCTCCATGCCGGGCAATTCGGCCCGGGTGGTGGAGACGGAGGTCACCAGCCGTCTGGAGGGCATGCTGGCCCGGGTGAACGGCATCCGTAGCATCAGTTCCACTTCCGACAACGGGGGCGGGCGCATCGACATGGAGCTGGACCGCCATGCGGATATCGGGGTGACCCGCTTTGAGGTGTCCACCCTTATCCGGCAGTTGTGGTCGCAGCTTCCCGAAGGGGTGAGCTATCCGCTCATCTCCACGCAGCGGAGCGACGGGAACGCCTCGCGTCCTTTCATGACCTACACGCTGAACGCTCCCGCCACGCCCATCGTGATACAGAAGTACGGCGAGGAACACATCAAGCCGCTGGTTGCGGCATTGGACGGGGTGTATAAGGTGGAACTGAGCGGTGCCACGCCCATGGAGTGGCGCATCGTGTACGACAATGTGCAGCTGGAGCGCATCGGGGTGGGGGTACAGGATATCCTGACCGCCATTGAGGAAAGGTACGGCCGTGAGTTTCTGGGGATTTGTGAGCTGGAGACGGACCATGGGACGGAATGGATACGGCTGGTGCGTACCACCGAAGGCAGTCCGGAGGGGTTTGTCCCCTCGGAGATTGCGGTGAAGGCGGCCGACGGGAGCATGGTGCCGCTGGACCGGCTGGTCAGGGTGACGCGCACGGAGGAGGAGCCCACATCGTACTACCGCATCAACGGGCTGAACTCGGTGTATCTGTCCGTCACCGCCTCGGAAACGGCCAACCAGCTGGCCCTGGCGGAGAAGGTCAGGAAGGTGATAGCCGGAGCGGAGGCCGTGATGCCGGCCGGATACGAAATCCATACGGGCTATGATGCCACGGAATACATCTCGAAGGAGCTGGACACGATTTATTTCCGTACGGGAATCACCGTGCTGATCCTGCTGCTGTTCGTGGCGGTGATTACGCGCAACCTGCGGTATCTCTTCCTGATAGTGGCCGGGCTGGCGGTGAACATTGCCGTGGCCGTCATCCTGTATTATGCGCTGGGGCTGGAAATCCAGCTTTATTCGCTGGCGGGCATCACCATCTCGCTGAACCTGGTGATAGACAACATCATCGTCATGACCGACCATATCCTGAGAAGGCGCAACCTGAAGGCGTTCATGTCGGTGCTGGCGGCCACGCTGACCACCATCGGGGCGCTGGTCATCATCTTCTTCCTCGACGAGAAGATACGCCTGAACCTGCAGGACTTTGCGGCGGTGGTGATTGTCAACCTGGGCATCTCGCTGCTGGTGGCCCTGTTCTTCGTGCCTCCGATGATAGAGAAAATCGGTCTGCAAAGGGGAAAGCCGGCGCATCCGCGGCTGTGGGTGAAGCGGGGGGCCGTGCATTTCACCCGCTTTTACCGGTGGATGATCGTGCTGCTGAGCCGCTATCGGGCGGTCGCCTTCCTTCTGCTGGTGCTCGGTTTCGGACTTCCGGTGTTCATGCTCCCGGAGAAGATAGAGGATGCGGAGCAGAAGGGAGCATGGGCGGAATGGTATAATAAGATTTTCGACAATACGGCCTACAGGGAAAACATCAAGCCTGTAGTGGACAAGGTGCTGGGCGGTTCTCTCCGTCTCTTTGCCGAGAAGGTGTACGACGGCAGCTACTTCAACCGTGACGAGAGCGAGGTGGTGCTGTATATCAACGCCACCCTGCCCAACGGCAGTACGCTGGAGCAGATGAACGTGCTGATCAAGAAGATGGAGACCTACCTGAGCGGGTTCAAGGAGATACGCCAGTTCCAGACATCGGTGTACAATGCGCGCCGGGCGAGCATCCAGGTGTTCTTCAAGAAGGAGTACAGCCATACGGGCTTTCCCTACGTGCTGAAGTCGGACGTGGTGAGCAAGTCGCTGACCCTGGGCGGGGGAAGCTGGAGCGTGTACGGGCTGCAGGACCAGGGCTTCAGCAACGACGTGCGGGAGAGTGCCGGCAGCTTCCGCGTGAAGATGTACGGCTACAACTACGACGAGCTGGGCCGCTGGGCGGAGGAGATGAAGAAGCTGCTGCTTTCCCACCGCCGCATCAAGGAGGTGACCGTCAGTTCGGAGTTCTCGTGGTGGAAGGACGACTATACGGAGTTCTATCTGGAGTTCGACAAGCGCAGGATGGCGGAGGAGAACCTGACGGCCTACGACCTGTTTGCGGTGCTGCGTCCGGTATTCATGCGCGACCAGCTGGCGGGCAGCATCCTTTACGACAACGGCGTGGAGTATCTGCGGCTGTCGTCCGCCCAGAGCCGGGACTATGATGTATGGGCTTTCATGTCGGTGCCGTTCCTGGTGAAGGGCAAGCAGTACAAGCTCTCCGACCTGGCCGTGCTGGCGAAAGGGCAGGCCCCGAAACAGGTGGCCAAGGAGAACCAGCAGTACAGGCTCTGCCTGCAATATGAGTACATCGGCTCGTCGGAACAGGGCAAGAAACTGCTGGAGAAGGACATCGATACCCTCCGGAAACGCCTTCCGATGGGGTATACCGTGGAGAGTGACAGTGCCTATTGGAGCTGGGGGAAGGAAGACCACAGCCAGTATTTCCTGCTGCTGATTGTCATTTCCATCATCTTCTTCATATCGGCCATCCTCTTCAACTCGCTGAGCCAGCCGCTGGCCATCATCTTCGTGATTCCGGTGTCGTATATCGGGGTGTTCCTCACGTTCTATCTGTTCGGCCTGAACTTCGACCAGGGAGGTTTCGCTTCCTTCGTGCTGCTGTGCGGCATTACGGTGAACGCAAGCATCTACATCCTGAACGAGTATAATGCCATTCGCAGGAACTTCCCGGGACTGTCACCGCTGAGGGCCTATACCAAGGCATGGAATGTGAAGGTCATTCCCATCTTCCTGACGGTGATGTCGACCATCCTCGGATTCGTGCCGTTCATGATAGGCGAAAAGACCCCGTTCTGGTTTCCGCTGGCCGCCGGAACCATCGGCGGACTGGTGATGTCGGTGATCGGTATCTTTATCTATCTGCCGGTATTGAGTGTGTCGGGTACGATTCGGAAAACCATACGGCGAAAAAAGTGACAGGCAGTCATTAAAGGTTGTTATCTTACGGTTGGGTCGAGGGAATGTGATGTCTTCAAATTTGGGTACTCATTTGAAAGAAATTTGTATTCGGAGGGGGAGCATCCTGCATATTGTTTGAAATATCTCCCAAAGAAAGACTGCTCTGTGAAATTGAGTTTGTCGGCTACCTCCTTGACGCTTATCGTCGGATTGGACAACAGGCGTTTGGCCTCTGTGATGACAAACAGTGTAATCCATTGCAAGGGTGTTTTTCCAGATGCCTCGTGAATTAATGTGGAAAAATAACGTGGGGTGAGATGCTGTTGGGCAGCATAGAAACGTACATCTCTGTGTAGATGGAAGTTATGATGCAGTGCGACCAGAAAGTTCTGAAAAATCTTGTCTTTGCGGGTCTGCTTTTTGGATTGTACCTGTTTTTTGCTGTTGGTGATATAGGCGTCAATTACCTCATAACAGAAGGCTTGTACGAGTGCGGAAACGATTTGTGGCTTTAAGCTGGTTTGAATCGTTTCCCGGTAGCGGATTGCTTCAATGAGCTTTTCGATGCATTGAGACTGGGTGGGTGTCAGTGAAACAAGAGGATGGAAGCGGATGTATACGTGGCTTTGCGTATCGGCAATGGAATCGAGACTGGAGAGGACAAAGTCGAAATCGGCTTTTCCTATCACACCTTGCAGGTCGTCGCTGAAACTGTGGACATAGGTTTGTGAAAAAGCGGGATAGATGTACAAGTCTCCTTCTTTTATCTTATACAGATGTTCGTCCATGACGAGAGCAATGCTTCCCCGTTTACAAAGCAGGAATCCGTTTTGCTCAAGGCAGATGACTGAATTCTGTTTCTTTACGTTCTCGCTGTTTATGTTTAAGATTTCGACATTGGAAACTTCAAGTGTATTCATGACATATATTTTTCTGCAAAGAAAAGAAAAAAGAGACAGAATGTATATTTAGTTTCTTCATATTTGGCTAAAATCGAACATATCGTACAATAATGGCTTCTTATCGTCCTCTAATCTTGTTTTTGAAGCCTTTAACTTTGTGCTTCATCTTTAAGCACATAAATATATGAAAAAGGATAAAGCAATAGCAGGTATGTTCATGAGTCTGTTGTTGGTCTGCTCATGTGGCAGTAGGCAAGCAGCAGAAGAGAAGGTAACCAGTGTCCGGCTTTTTACAGTTGAAAATTCGGGTACAGTATCCGTACAGGATTTTCCCGGGCAGGTAGTAGCTGCAGAAGAAGTGAATCTGGCCTTTAAGGTCGGAGGCAACTTGATGCATGTGTATGTGGAAGAAGGGGACAAGGTGAAAAAGGGAGAACTTGTGGCGGAAATGGATTCCCGTGATTATCAGGTACAGCTGGATGCGACGGAAGCAGAATACATGCGTATCAAGTCGGAAGCAGATCGTGTGATTGCACTTTACGCCGACAGTGTGAGTACCGCTGATGCGTATGACAAGGCGCGTTATGGCTTGAAGCAGATTGCAGCCAAATATGAAAATGCTCGAAACCAGTTGGCGGATACAAAAATCTACGCTCCTTTCGACGGATATGTACAGAATAGGCTTTTCGAGCCTCCAACGGTTGTTGCGGCGGGGATGCCTGTGCTGACGTTCGTATCTGGTGGAAGGCCTGAAATTGAAATCAACATTCCGGCTTCTACGTATGTACGGCGTAAGGAGATTGCCACGTTCAGTACATCATTTGACTTTATTCCGGGGCGTATCATTCCGCTACGTCTGCTTAGCATTGCTCCTACGGCCAATGCCAACCAACTGTATACGGTGAGGTTGAATTTTTCGGAAGACGTTCTTCCGTTGCCTTCACCTGGAATGAATGCCATGGTGAATGTGACTTTTCGTGACGCAACGAATGAGAAGACATCAATACCTTCATCTGCTTTGTTTAAAAAAGAAGGTTGTAGTTGCGTATGGGTTTATGATGAGAAGGAAGGGCGCATTAAGCGGCGGGTGGTTTCGATAGAGCGGCTCGATATAAAAGGCCGTGCAATTATTATGCAAGGAGTCTCTGTCGGAGAACGTGTCGTGGTGGTGGGAGTGCATAAATTGAATGAGGGTCAAAAGGTGAAACCTGCAGCACCTGAAAGCAAAACAAATATAGGAGGATTGTTATGATTGATTGGGGCAGATGGGCATTCGAAAACAAAAAGTTGGTTTACTTCTTGGTGGCTGTCCTATTT
>ENA-OZHK01000454-OZHK01000454.1-human-gut-metagenome-genome-assembly--contig:-NODE-454-length-12341-cov-4.661892_pt1 | contig 12341 bp, 9 predicted proteins | sample MGYA00244048_ERZ653690 | MGnify/ENA primary metagenome ERZ653690 (study PRJEB26926, sample SAMN06165197) | human gut metagenome | biome: ENVO:00009003; feature: ENVO:2100002; material: ENVO:00002003...
CAGATGTGTATAAGAGACAGAGGGTGTACAGATCATTTACGGACCGGGTGTGACGGTTATTAAGGCGAACCTGGAAGATTATCTGGAACATGCGCCAAAAGAGCTGTATGAGCCACAGAAGGATACAGAAAGTACTGGTCAGAATGCATCAGAAGATGCTACAATAGAAGACAAGGCAGGAGAAAAGAAAGTAGTAGATACAATCGTGATCTCAAGTCCAATCACAGGACTTGCGGCAGATCTTTCCACAACGCCGGATGAAGCATTTGCCGGACGTATGATGGGAGACGGTGCTGTTGTGACACCGGAAGATGCGATCGTAAGAGCACCGGAAGACGGAGAAGTATGCTTCGTATTCGATACCAAGCATGCGATCGGATTCATGACAGAATCCGGAGTAAGCCTTCTGATCCATGTTGGCATTGATACAGTAAAACTGGACGGAAAAGGATTCGAGTGCTTCGTTGAGAACGGACAGGCAGTGATGGCAGACGGGGCATATCAGCATGTCGCACTGGATGTGAGAGATATTGAAGAAATGTATAAAAAGATCTGTGAAAATGGATATGAAGTCATTACGGATGGAATTGAGCAGCTTCCGTTTTGGGATAATGGCGTAAAGTTTTTCATGATTAAAGGACCGAATGAGGAGAGAATCGAGTTTTGCCAGAAACTCTGATGAAGTAGGAGGAACGTATGGGTAGCGAGAACAGAAGTGGAAAAGTGCCGCTGATCAGCAAAATTGCATATGGTTTTGGTGATGTGGGATGTAATTTCAGTTGGATGTTTGTCAGCAATTTTTTAATGATTTTTTATACCGATGTATTTGGAATCAGTATGGCAGCAGTGTCTGCACTGATGCTGTTTTCCCGATTCTGGGATGCCATTAATGATCCGATTGTCGGGGGACTGACCGACAAGACAAAGACAAGATGGGGAAGATACCGTCCATGGCTTTTGGTGGCGGCACCGATTACGGCGGTGCTCCTTGTAATGACATTCTGGGCAAGACCAGACTGGAATCAGACTGCAAAAATTGTATATATGGTAATCACATATTGTCTCCTTGTTTTGGGATATACCTGTGTGAATATTCCATATGGAACACTCTGTGGAGCAATGACACAGGACATTGATGAGCGTGCAAAAATCAACACTTCCCGTTCCGTTGCAGCAATGATTGCAATCGGTGTGTTAAATATCATTACCGTTCCTTTGATTAACAAATTTGGAAGCAGCAGTGCAAAAACCGGATATCTGACGGTGGCAGTTATTTATGGATGCATTTTTGCAGCATGTCATTTCTTTTGCTTTGCAAAGACAAAAGAGGCTGTGATCACACCGGAAAAAGAAAAAATTTCTATAAAAGTCCAGCTAAAAGCGGTGCTTCAGAATCGTCCGTATCTGCTGGCTCTGGTAGGACAGATTTTATTTGGTTTTACTTTATATGGAAGAAATGCGGATGTCCTGTATTATTTTACTTATGTAGAAGGAAATGCCTCGTATTATACCACTTATTCGATGTGCATCATTATTCCTTCCATTATTGGAGCAGCCTGCTTTCAGCCGGTATTCCGTAAACTGAACAATAAAGGAAGAACTGCCAGTGTATTTGCACTTTTGACAGGAATTTCGATGCTTTCCATGTTTTTCTTTAATGTAAAAGAAGCTCCGGTTATCTTTTATGCATTGTCTGGAATTACACAGTTTTTCTTTTCCGGATTCAATACCGCAATTTATGCAATCATTCCGGATTGTGTGGAGTACGGTGAGTGGAAAACCGGATTGCGCAACGATGGATTTCAATATGCGTTTATTTCGCTTGGAAACAAGATTGGAATGGCAATTGGAACAGCACTTCTTGCCGGATTACTCGGAAAATACGGGTATGTGGCAAACCAGACACAAAATGCAGCCGTACTTTCCATTATGAAACATGCATTTACAACCATTCCGGGGGTTCTCTGGATTGTGACTGCTGTGGTATTATTCTTTTATCGGCTGAATAAAAAGCGTTATAATGAAATTGTGGAGGAACTAAAGAATGGAAAAAGAGGTTGATATTGTAGCATTGGGTGAACTGCTGATCGATTTTACCGAGGCAGGATACGGAAAAGATGGAATGAAGCTGTTTGAGCAGAATCCCGGTGGTGCACCGGCGAATTTATTGACGGTTGCAAGCCATATGGGATACCGGACATCGTTTATTGGAAAAGTCGGAAAAGACATGCATGGTGCATTTTTAAAAAGAACCTTACAAAATGAGGGGATTGCAGTGGACCATCTGATCGAAGATGATAAGTATTTTACTACACTTGCGTTTGTAGAAATTGATGAAAACGGTGAGCGGCAATTTTCATTTGCAAGAAAACCGGGCGCGGATACACAACTTCGGAAAGAAGAACTGGATCCGACGCTTTTGCAAAAAGGTAAAATTTTTCATTTCGGATCGCTTTCCCTGACGGATGAACCGGCAAAAAGTGCAACTTTAGAAGCTGTTCATATCGCAAAAGACGCTGGAGCATTGATTTCTTATGATCCAAATTACCGTGCATCCTTGTGGAAAAATGAACAGACTGCAGTACAGGAAATGAAAGCAGTGATTCCATTTGCGGATGTGATGAAGGTATCGGATGAAGAAAGTCTCCTGCTGACGGGAAAAAACAGCTATGAAGAAGCTGCGGAGGAGTTGCTTTCCATGGGACCAGAGCTGATTGCCATTACACTTGGCAGTGACGGCGTACTTGTGGCAACTACGGATGGAAAAGAACAGATCAGGGGATTTGCAACAGAGGCGGTTGATACAACAGGAGCCGGAGATTCATTCTGGGGTGGATTCCTGAGCCAGTTTTTATCCCTGAACAAAGCAATTGATGAGATGGACTGGAATGATTTGCGTGCCTGTGCACGGCAGGGAAATGCAGTAGCATGTCTGTGTGTGCAAAAGAGAGGTGGAATTCCTGCGATTCCAAAGAAACGAGAAGTAATGGAGTTTTTAAATCAACATATCAAAAAATAAATTTGATTTCCGTGCATAGACGGACCGGTCAGGTGAATACAGACAGGAAACGCAAAAAGAAGCTGACACACGAAAAGAAAATTCGTGTGCAGCTTCTTTTTTGCTGGTTATTAGCATCCAAAACACTTACGGATCAGTGCTGAGAAATCGCAGTTAGAAAAAAATCTAAAGCACATAGTTAAGTACCTCCCTGTTTGTATTTGTATTAGCTAAGTACAAATGCATTGTAACAAGTCTGTAATATTTCTGCAATAGGAGGGTATTTCCAGTTTAGGAAAGTTCCAGTTTTCCGGTATACAGCTGATAATAGGTTCCCTTCTGCTTAATCAGATCCGCATGATCTCCGCGTTCAATGATCTGTCCATGATCAAGCACAATAATTGCATCACTGTTTCGGATCGTAGACAGGCGGTGGGCGATCACAAATACCGTACGTCCTTTCATCAGATTATCCATACCCTTTTGTACAATGCTTTCGGTACGGGTATCGATGCTGGAAGTTGCCTCATCGAGGATGAGAACCGGTGGATCAGCCACGGCGGCTCTTGCAATGGAAAGCAGCTGGCGCTGTCCCTGGGAAAGTTCTTCGCCGTCACCGCTTAACATGGTATCATAACCGTTTGGCAGCATCCGGATGAACTGGTCTGCGTGCGCAAGTCTGGCAGCTTCGTAGATCTGCTCATCGGTTGCATCAAGATTTCCGTAACGGATATTATCGCGGATGGTTCCGGTAAACAGATGGGTATCCTGCAGGACAATACCGAGGGAGCGGCGCAGATCATCTTTTTTGATCTTGGTGATATTGATGCCGTCATAGCGGATTTTTCCCTCCTGAATATCGTAGAAACGGTTGATCAGGTTGGTAATTGTTGTCTTTCCGGCACCGGTAGAGCCAACAAATGCCAGTTTCTGTCCCGGTTTGGCGAACAGACTGATATCCTTTAAGATGACCTTATTCGGATTGTAGCCGAATGTAACATCCTCAAAACGGACATCGCCGGTCAGAGGGGTGTAAGATACACTTCCATCTGCGGAATGTGGATGTTTCCATGCCCACATGCCGGTACGTTCTTTACATTCGATGATGTTGCCATCGGCATCTCTTTTTGCATTGACAAGTGTTACATAGCCTTCGTCTGTCTCCGGTTTTTCGTCGATCAGGGCAAAGATTCTATCAGCTCCTGCCAGAGCCATAACGATGGAGTTGAACTGCTGTGCCACCTGCATAAACGGCTGGGTAAAACTCTTGGTAAACTGCAGGTAGGAAGCCATGACGCCGAGCGTAATGCCGCCCACACCGGCAACCGAGAGAACACCACCGAGAACAGCAGTCAGCACGAATTGTAAATTTCCGATATTTCCGATAACCGGTCCCATCATGTTTGCGTATTTGTTTGCCTGTGAGGCACTGTCAAACAGTGCTTCGTTGAGCTGGTCGAATTCCTCTTTGGATTTCTGCTCATGGTTGAACACTTTTACCACACGCTGGCCATTCATATGTTCTTCCACAAATCCGGTCACGTCGGCAAGGGAAACCTGCTGGCGCACAAAGTATTTTCCACTGTTTCCACCGATTTTTTTTGTGACAAATACCAGAATCCCGATGACAACAATGGCAAGCAGTGTCAGCAGGGGACTTAAGACCAGCATGGAAATAAACGTAACAATGATGGTGAAAAACGACATCAGTGCCTGTGGGATTGCCTGACTGATCATCTGGCGCAGGGTATCGGTATCATTTGTGTAAAGACTCATGATAGAGCCATTCGTATTCTGATCGAAATAGCGGATCGGAAGGGTCTGCATATGCTCAAACATATCATCACGCACACGCTTTAACACACCCTGGCCGATATATACCATCATACGGGTATAGATAAATGTTGCAATAACACCGACAATGAAAATACAGCCAAGTACAGCAAGTGCACGGTAAAATTCGGTATAGTCCGGGCTTTTTTGTCCAATCAGGGGAAGGATGAAATCATCAAGCATGTATTTTAAGGACAGAGATACCGAAATGGATGCGACTGCACTTAAGAAGATACATACAAATACAAGAATAAAGCGGGCTTTATAGGTTTCTGTTACATATTTCAACAGACGTTTTGCGGTAGCAATATAGTATTTGGAAAGCTTTGGCTTTTTGTTATTCATGATCTTCACCTCCTTTGACCTGTGATACATATACTTCACGGTAAATTGCATTGGTTTTTAACAGTTCTTCGGATGTACCGATGCCGGAAATCTCACCGTTTTCCAGAACAATGATCTGGTCGGCATCTTCAATAGAAGAAACACGCTGTGCAATGATGATCTTTGTGGTATTCGGGATTTCCTCACGGAAAGCCTTACGGATCAGAGCATCGGTTTTGGTATCTACAGCACTTGTGGAATCATCCAGAATCAGAATCTTTGGTTTTTTCAAAAGTGCACGGGCAATACAAAGACGCTGTTTCTGTCCACCGGAAACATTGTTTCCACCCTGGACAATCTGTGTGTTGTAGCCATCCGGAAATTCCCGGACAAAACCATCGGCCTGTGCCAGTTTACATACATTTTGCACTTCTTCGTCAGAGGCGTTTTCGTTGCCCCAGCGGATATTGTCGTAAATTGTTCCGGAGAACAGGACGTTTTTCTGCAACACCATGGAAACCTGATCACGCAGAGCTTCCAGATTGTATTTGCGTACATCGACACCGCTGACCATTACACTTCCCTTCGTGACATCATACAGACGTGGAATCAGCTGTACGAGAGTGGATTTGGCACTTCCGGTTCCACCGATGATACCCACCGTCTGACCGGATTTGATATGCAAATTTACATCTTTTAAGGAAAGATTTCCTCCCTCACCGGCATAACTGAAGCTGACATGGTCAAAGACAATATCACCATCGGCAACGGAAGTTACTGCGTCTGCGGGATCAATCATTTCCGGAATTTCATCGAGTACCTCGGTGATACGGTCTGTTGATGCGCCAGCAATCATAATCATGACGAAAACGAAAGTTACCATCATCAGGGAGCCGATGATCTGTAAAGCATATACAATAATGGAGGTTAAGGCACCGGTTTCCATCGTTTTGGTTACAATGCCTTTTCCACCAATGTAGACAAGGATCATGATAACGGCATACATTACAAACTGCATAACCGGAGAGTTCCAGGCAACAATTTTTTCTGCTGTTGTGAATAACTGGTAAACATATTTGGAAACACCGTGGAATTTGTCAATTTCATAATCCTCACGGACGAATGCTTTTACCACGCGGGCTGCATTTACATTTTCCTGTACAGAGTTGTTCAAATCATCGTATTCGTCAAACACCTTGATGAAATGTGGATGGGCTTTCTTTGCAATAAATAACAGCGTTCCACCGAGCACCGGGATGACGATTAAGAATAAGAGTGCGGCTTTTTTGCTGAGCGTCAGCGTCATGATCCAGGATAAAACGATCATAATCGGAGCTCTTGCAAGCAGACGGATACTCATCATATAAGCCATCTGGATATTGGTAATATCGGTGGTCATACGGGTAACGAGTCCGGACGTGGAAAAATGGTCAATATTTTTAAAGGAAAAATCCTGTACTTTATAATAAATATCGTGCCGCAGATTTTTGGCATATCCGGCTCCGGCAATTGCTGCAAAGTTTCCGGCCTGTACACCGAAAAACAGGGACATCATTGCCATAATTACAAGGATAAGTCCTCTTTGGATAATATATCCGAGATTTCCTTCTGCAATGCCAATATCAATAATTTTTGCCATTTCCAGAGGAATCAATACTTCCATCAGTACCTCTAATGTAACCAAAAGAGGGGTAATGATGGATTGCTTTTTGTATTCCCGGACGGATTGTAAAAGTTTCTTATTCATTTTTTTTACATACCTCCTTATGTTCTGATACGTTATAGAGCATCTGGTAGAGCACTTTTTTACAGGTCAGAACATCAGCTTCGGAAATATCTGTCGTAAGCTGTGTTTCCGACTGCCTTATGTGTGCAAGGATGCTCGGACGGAGTGCTTCCGCTTTCTTTGTAGGAATGATGCGTTTCAGACGGGCATCTTTTTTTTCGCTTTCCCGCACAATAAAACCATTTTTTTCGAGAAGCTGCAGCATTCCGGTCGCCGTGGATTTGCGGATCTGAAATTCTTCTTCGATGTCTTTCTGGTAGACAACCTTGTGAAGGGTTTCCAGAAGAAGAAATTTCAACACATGTTTCTGCATGGTGGTCAGACCATCGTCGTTGATCATGGAGTTCACACAGCTTTTCCGTTTCATCTGATGGGACAGTACCTGGATCAGGCGGCCCATATGAATTTCTTTGAGTTGTTCTTCATCGAAATCCTGCAAGAAATCACTCCTTTCTTAAAATGATTTTAAATAGTTAGCAACCGAACTTTTATCATTATAGGGATGAAAATTTAAAATGTCAATGGCTTTTTTTGGAGGATTTTGTAAGTTCACAGAAAAAACACAAACACAAAATGCCTGACAACTTGCGTTAAAATGAGTAAATTTATCATATTCACAGAAAAAACACAAAATAATTAACAGACAGGGTTGACATTGCCAGAATACAGTGCTATAACGTAGGCATAACAAAGGAAACAAATTTGACATATGAATATGAGGAAAAGAGGCGATTACTATGTCAGATAAGAATCCAAAACACCCGTTAAAGAAAAAACAGGCGAAAGCAAAAGATAAAAAGAAACACATTTACGAATAAATCGTAAAATGGAGTCGAGCGAGAGCATCTGCTGATGTCCTCGCTTTTTCTTTTCCAGGAGCATGTTGAGAAGAAAAAACGGAGATGTTATACTAAAAACAGTATGAAATGAAGAAATGAGGAAATCGGTCATGATAAAAACAACGGGAAATATAGCGGCATCCGCCAATATCGTAAAGGAATCGGTAGTGATGGGGGATGTATCCATCGGTGAGGACAGTACCATTCTTTTTTATGCGGTACTGCGTGGGGATGACAATAAAATTATCATCGGAAAAGGGACAAACATTCAGGATAACTGCACGGTCCACACTTCCAAAGTCGACCCGACCATGGTGGGCGATTATGTGACGGTGGGGCATAATGCAATTCTTCATGGCTGCACGATCGGGGACAACACATTAATCGGCATGGGCGCAACGGTGATGAACGGCAGTGTGATCGGAAAAAACTGTCTCATCGCAGCAGGAAGCCTTGTGCTCGAACATCAGAATATCCCGGATGGAAGCATGGTTATGGGCAGACCGGCGAAGGTCACGCGGGCATTGACGGAAGAAGAAATTGCAGGGTTAAAAGAGAGTGCACTTTCTTATATCGAAGAGGGAAAGAAACTCAGGGAAGAAGGTTATTGTCTGTAAAAAAGAGGTACACAAGTGGATAAAATATTAATAATTGAAGATGATGTGGAAATCAATACGTTGTTAACAGATTTCCTGAAAGAAAACGGATATGTTGTGTACAGTCAATATGATGGACTCCATGTTCTGGATTTCTTACACAAAGAAAAAATTGATCTGATCATACTTGATATTATGCTACCCTATCGAAGCGGCGATATTATTCTGGCAGATATACGCAGACAATTTACGATACCGGTTCTTATTATTTCAGCGAAAGAAACGACACAGAATAAAATTGATCTGCTTCGTCTTGGGGCAGATGATTACATTACAAAACCTTTTGATATGGAAGAAGTGCTTGCCAGAATCGAAAGCAATCTGCGCAGAGTACAGTTTGAAAATCGTTCGGCTGCCTGTTTACAATACGGGGATTTATGTCTGGATCTGGAAAAGAATACGGCATTTTTGAAGGAAGCGGAATTGGCTTTAACCGCAAAAGAATTTGCCATTCTGGAATTGCTGATGAAATATCCGGACAAAGTATTTTCAAAGTCAAATCTTTTTCAGAGTGTGTGGAATACAGAATATTTTGTGGAAGACAATACGCTTAATGTTCATATCAGTAATCTGCGTAACAAATTAAAAGCGGTTTGTCCGGATAAAGAATTTATAGATACGGTCTGGGGCATTGGTTATCGTCTGCATAAGGCTAAGGAATAAAAGTTCCCTGGCTTTATGCTTTTTTAATGTCTTCTTATCTCAGCTTAAGGAATTCTTTAAGAATGTTCGTTATACTGTTTTTTGTAAAGGAGGTTTGGAAGATGAATTCAGTTATTTTAGAAGCCCGGTCTTTAACGAAAGAGTATAAGCAGACACTGGCATTGGACCACATAAATTTGCAGATAAAAAAGGGTAAAATTTATGGTTTTATCGGTCAGAATGGGGCTGGTAAGACTACTTTTTTAAGACTGGTCACGGGACTTGCATTTCCGACAGGCGGCACGCTTTCCTTATGGGGAAAATCAGAAACTGTGGAATTACAGAAACAGCGTAAACGGATTGGAAGTATGATCGAAACACCGGCATTATTTCCTGCAATGACCGCATATCAGAATATGGAAATACAGCGTATTCAGCGTGGCATACCGGATAAAACCGTGATAAAAAGAACATTGGATATGGTTGGGTTAAACGATACGGGAAAAAAGAGGGTTCGAAATTTTTCCTTAGGGATGCGGCAGCGCCTTGGAATTGCAATGGCTCTTTTGAATACCCCGGAATTTTTAATTTTAGATGAACCTGTTAATGGTCTGGACCCTGCCGGAATTGTGGAAGTCAGGAATTTATTAAAAATGCTAAACAGGGAATACGGAATGACAATTCTGGTCTCCAGTCATATTCTGGAAGAATTGTATCAAACGGCAACAGAGTTTATTCTGCTTGATCATGGAAAATTTATAGAAGAAATTTCTGATCATGAATTAAATGAACGGTGCAAACGTCATATTGCGATTCAGACAACCGATGTACAGAAAGCAGTGATGGTTCTGGAAGAAAATCTTCATACAGATCATTTTAAGCTGATGCCCGATGGTACGATTCGTTTGTACGATCATCTGGATGACCTGGAAATGGTTGCATCTGTTTTATCAGAAGCGCATGTGCTGGTTACCGGGCTTTTTGTATCGGGTGATACATTGGAAGATTATTTCCTGAGTAAAATAGGAGGGGCAAAAGATGGCAAATCTCCTGAGAACGGAATGGTATAAATTATGGCATAGCTGGTACTTTTGGGGAATCGGGATCTTTACGTTTCTTTTAAGCAGTATATTGTTGCTGGACAGCAAAGGAAAAACTTCAAATCTGGTTATGGCATCTTTATATAATACGCCACTTCTTTATTTCCTGATTATTGTTTTTATAGCATTGTTTATTGGAAATGATTTGGGAGGAAGAACCTTAAATGCATATCTGACTGCAGGACATAAGAGAGGTTATGTATTCTGGGCAAAAGTCATGGTATCCCAGATTGGCTGCATCCTCATTCTGACAGTTCCGTTACTGATACATGAAATCATTGGCCGGTTTGGTATGAAAGAAAGATTTCCGGAAATTTCAGGTACTTTTACTGTGGCTTTTCAAATACTGTTTGTCGTAATCACCATGTGTGCATTACCGGTTGTTCTTGCTTTTGTTTTCCGCGATATGGGAAAAACACTGGCAGTTTCCATGGTTCTGTTTTTTCTTATGATTTTTTTGATGAATGGGCAACATGCAGAAAGTCTGATAAGAATATTGCCCATGGGACAGCTTCGATTAATTGCATTACAAAAGTTTGACAGGACAACGGTTCCGTTAAGCCTGGATTTTCTGTGGATGTTTATTTTGTATTACAGTGCCGGTCGCATTTTTTTACATGCAGATTTGAAATAGTGGGAGGTGTTTAGGATGGAAAAATTATTAAAGATGGAGAAATACCAGTTTTTGCATAATTTCGTTTACTGGTGTGGGATAATCGGAATATTTGTTCTGGGCTTTTTTACCGCCGATACCTATGTGCCAGAAGTTATGGGACCGGCAGGAGGAAAGGCATCTTCCCTTGCAGATATTTTTAACGGAATGGTGTATGATTCTACGTTTCTCCTTATCATTATTTCGGGGCTTCTTGCTTTGAGTTTCGGACAGGAATTTTCCGGGAGAACCATAACGCTCGAAGTCAGTGCCGGACATTCCAGAAGCAAAATTTTTACGGGTAAAATCATATCCTATCTGATCGCTTTTCATATCATGGCGCTTGTGTATCCGGTTGCAGGATGTATCAGAGAATTTGGAAAGTTTGGTATGGAAGATGGTGGGGTATTTTTTTATAATGTAACAAAAGCAATCGTTTATTCGCTTCTGTTAAATAGCGGGATCTTTCTGATTGCAATCTTAATTTGCTGTTATTTGCAAGATGTTGTGAGAGCAACTTCTGTTACGGCAATTATTATTTTTGCACTTAGTCTTTATCTCGGATATGGAATGATGCTGCAATTGCCGGTAGCGTTTTTACCGGTTTATCAGATCCGGGTCGTTGTCAGCAGGAACACATTTTTTCAGCCGGCTGCTATTCTGGCAGGGGTGATATGGTCGGGCATACTGATATTGCTTTCGTGGATAAAATTTCGTAAATGTGACTTGAAATAGATGGAGGAAAGATGTCTGAAATAAAATGGTTTTTATTGCTTCTGGCAGTGGGATTCCTGATATTATTATTCCGACATATACAGCTGAAAAAACAAATTCGTAATCTTTCCGGTCAGGTGAAGGAATGGAATCGTGGAAATTCCGGACAGATGATAGACATTTCCCTGATGGATAAAGATTTAGAACACCTGGCAGCTATACTGAATCTTTATAATATCAGGCAGAGACAGGCCGTAGCGAAAACCTTACGTCATGAAGAACATTTAAAAGAATCTGTTGCAAATATATCACATGATCTGCGTACGCCGCTAACGGTTATTCTTGGTCATTTACAATTGTTACAAAAAGAAGATTTAGAGCCGGCGCAGGCCAAACGCATCGCAGTTGTCCTGCATAAAGCAGAAAAAATGAAGGAACTGGTGGAAGCATTTTATGACCTTTCTGTTTTAGAGGAACAGCAGACCGTTCCCAGTAAAGAAACGTTTAATTTTTCCAACATGCTCATAGATCTGATAACGGAACATGCACCGGCATTAGAAAAAAAGAATATTATACCGGAAATAAAACTGCCAGATTATTCCATCTACATATATTCAGACCGGAATATGGTAGAGCGGATTTTGCAAAACCTGCTGACAAATGCAATGAAGTATTCGGCAGGGAACATAAAAATAACACTTATGCAGAAATCGGATGGCGGTATCCGGTTTATGATGGAAAATCCAGTGAGTGACAGCTTGCAAATTGATGGTAACCCTGTCTCTTATACACATCTG
>ENA-OZHK01000455-OZHK01000455.1-human-gut-metagenome-genome-assembly--contig:-NODE-455-length-12312-cov-5.205678_pt1 | contig 12312 bp, 13 predicted proteins | sample MGYA00244048_ERZ653690 | MGnify/ENA primary metagenome ERZ653690 (study PRJEB26926, sample SAMN06165197) | human gut metagenome | biome: ENVO:00009003; feature: ENVO:2100002; material: ENVO:00002003...
TATAAGAGACAGTATACAATCCGTAAACCGCAAAACCTGTTCCGGCCAACAATCTCAGCCATCTTGCCACATCCCATTTTCCTAAAATCCTGTTCATATTATTTTCTTCTATTAGTTTATACTGCAAAATTATTCTACCGGCTGATAAAAGACAACAGTTTTTTTCTATCTTTGTATAGATAAAACCTATTGAAATATGACACTACAACAAATGGAATATATTGTAGCCTTAGACAAATACCGGCATTTTGTATTGGCAGCAGAAGCTTGTGGTGTGACACAACCTACTCTCAGCGCTATGATCCAGAAATTGGAGGAAGAACTGGATATTAAGATATTCAACCGGGAGAGAAAAAACATTTCACCGACAGGAATCGGTGAAAAAATCATCCGACAGGCACAAATAGCCCTTAATGAAACACAACGAATCAAAGAAATCGTAGCGGATGAGACGGACAGTATGAGCGGCAACCTCCGTATCGGAATCCTACCAACCATCGCCCCCTATATCATTCCGGATTTTATCTTTCATTTCAGTAATACGTATCCGAACGTAAACTTGTCTATAGATGAAAAAGAAAAGAAAGCCTTGTTACAAGATTTAAAATATGGAAATCTCGACATGGCTATAACAACACTACCGGAAGATATGACCCACCTACTTGAAATTCCCTTATATGTAGAGAAATTTGTTGCCTACTTCTCGGATACATGCAGCAAGGCACGTGACATAATTGCCAGCGGCAAACTGCCGGCCGACCATATGTGGATTCTGAAAGAAGGACATTGCATCCCTAACGGAGAACAGTACTTCTGCAAGAATACAAATAAAGGAAACCGTATATACGAAGCGGGAAGTATAGAAACATTGGTCAGGATCGTTGACCACAACGGAGGGTATACCATTATTCCTGAGCTACACATCAATTTTCTGTCGGAACAACAGAAACAAAATATTGCATACCTGAATATAACCCCTCCCGCCCAACGCAATGTATCTATAATAATAAAAGAAGACTTCGTAAGGGAACGAATGTTAAATGCTGTAATAGACACATTGAAAACAATTATTCCTGCACACATGATGAAGGAAAGAATCGGAAAACAGACCATAAGATTAAGATAACTCCAATTTTTATTATGAAAAAACATAAAACGCTATTACTGCTATTCCTTTTATTATTGAGTTTTCCCCTATATATTCAGGGAGCAATAGTACCTGAACAAAATTCAGAAATGGGACGTGAAACGACCCTATTGAATCGTTTATGGAAATATAAACGTGGAGATATCCCCGATGCCGCCCGTCCACAATACAACGACACAGATTGGGAGCCTATAGGATTACCCCATTCGTTCAGTATTCCCTATTTTATGTCGAAAGATTTTTATGTAGGCTACGGCTGGTACCGAAGACACCTCAAACTAGAAAAAGAAGATTTGTCAAAACGACTTTTTCTGGAATTTGACGGTGTTTTTCAAGAAGCGGAAATTTATGTCAACGGCCGGTTAGCCGGAAGCCACACAGGTGGATATACTGGTTTCAGCATAGACTTTACTCCATGTGCTGTAGAAGGAGACAATGTGATAGCAGTCAGGGTAAACAATCTCTGGCAGGCTACGGTAGCTCCACGAGGTGGGGAGCATGTGTTCAGCGGAGGCATTTACCGCAATGTCCGTTTAGTGAAAAAACAACCGGTTTATTTAGACTGGTACGGTACAGCCATTACCACTCCCACTCTGGAAAAAAATGCCGGAAAATCGTCTGCAGTAAAAGTAAAAGCCAGTGTGAAGAATACCAGTGCCCACACAGGACGCTATACATTATCTATAACAATTAAAGATTCGTCAGGCAGAACGGTTACAAAATGTTCGAAAACGGAATGCGTCGAAGCAGGAAAAAGTCTGGATTATGAAATACAGACTTCAGAAATCTCCTCTCCGGCACTCTGGTCGCCGGCTTCTCCTACACTTTATACATTAGTCAGCCAACTGTATGCCGGAAAACATTTGCTGGATTCAGAAGAGATTACGTTCGGGTTCCGTTGGTTTGAATGGACTGCAGATAAAGGTTTTTTCCTGAATGGTAAACACTACTATTTCAGAGGGGCAAATGTGCATCAAGACCAGGCCGGATGGGGGGATGCCGTAACCGATGCCGCGGCACGCCGGGATGTACATCTGATGAAGGAAGCCGGTTTTGACATGATCCGTGGCTCACATTATCCACATTCTCCAGCTTTTACAGATGCTTGCGACCGTGAAGGTATGTTATTCTGGTCTGAAACGCCCTTCTGGAGTACGGCTGGGCCGAAAGAAGACGGCGGATGGACAGCTGGAGCTTATCCATCGAATGTTGCCGATACAGCGGCATTCGAGGCAAATGTGTTACGCCAGCTGGAAGAAATGATACGCATTCATCGCAATCATCCGTCGGTCTTCGTATGGAGTATGTGTAACGAACCTTTTTTCACAGACAGCCAGACAATGCCAGGAGTAAAAAAATTGCTGAAACGGATGGTAGAAAAAGCTCATTCCTTGGATAACACCCGCAAAGCAGGGGTAGGTGGAGTACAACGTCCGTTGGGAGAAGACCGTATCGACCTGATCGGTGATGTGGCCGGATACAACGGTGACGGTGCCAACATCCCGGATTTCCAACAACCTCCTGTACCGTCGGTCGTCACTGAATATGGAAGTACAAAATCAGACCGTCCGGGGCAATATATTCCCGGCTGGGGCGACCTGGAACGTGACGACAGCTGGAAAGGGCGTGCATGGCGGAGCGGACAGGCTATCTGGTGCGGCTTCGATCATGGCAGCATCTTTGGCAGTGATATGACAAAATTGGGTATTGTGGATTATTTCCGTTTACCGAAACGTTCATGGTATTGGTACCGGAATGCATATACCCAGGTGGCACCTCCTGAATGGCCAAAAGAAGGAAAAGCCTCCAGGTTGCTACTGAAAGCTTCGAAAACGGATAATATTGCAACAGACGGAACAGATGACACACAACTGATTGTAGTAGTAGCGGATGCCGACGGACGGGAATTAAGCAATACACCGGTAGTGACATTACGTGTAGTATCCGGTCCGGGTGAGTTTCCTACAGGAAAATCCATCACTTTCCGCCCGGATAGCGATATCCGTATACTGGATGGTAAGGCAGCTATTGCCTTTCGGTCCTATTATGCCGGAAATACAATAATTGAGGCTTCTTCATCAGGACTCTCACCGGTACGCTTGACCCTAGGTTTTGTTGGAGAACAGCCATATCAGAAAGGGGTTAGCCAGGAGGTTACTGACCGTCCTTATGTACGCTATGTAAAAAATACAGAGCATAACGAATTGCAAACTTATGGTCTGAATAATCCGACGTTTGCGTCAAGTTCACGAAAGGGACATTCACCGGGACTGGCTGCCGACGGAAATGAAGACAGTTATTGGATGCCTGCAGAAGATGATCGTTCTGCCTATTGGATATTGGATACTGAAAGAGGACTCATGCTAAACTATGTAACAGCCCGGTTCACAGAAAAAGTGATGTGTAACTTTAAAATAGAAATATCCGATGATAAAGAGACATGGTACCCTATCGGTGTATATAATGCTTCAGACAATGAACAGGATATTCGTCTGGAACTTGAAAAACCATTGAAGATGCGTTTTATCCGATTCTCTTTCACTACAAATGAAAGTAGTGATATGCCACGTTTAGCCGAAGTCAGAGCGGAAGGGAGCGTGACCGAGTAATAGATTCTAATATAGAAAAAGTCCCGTAAAACGTTGATTTTACGGGACTTTTCTTAAATTGACAACCAAATGTCTTTAGGTTTCAGCGGAGAGACAGGGATTCGAACCCCGGGTGCCTCGCAGCACAACGGTTTTCAAGACCGCCGCAATCGACCACTCTGCCACCTCTCCAGAACTTCCTTCGGGAAGCACTTCTTTTCAAAAGCGATGCAAAGGTACGCATTATTTTGGAAACTGCAAATATTAAGCCGCTTTTTTGATTATTTTTTCCTATTATCGTAAATTTGCAACCGATTTAAGGTAAATAACAGATTGCCCAACATGATATATCCACAAAACTTTGAACAGAAAATAGGGTTCGACCAGATCCGGCAACTGACAAAAAACAAATGCCTCAGTCCGCTGGGTATGGAAAAGACTGACGACATGGATTTTTCCGACAGCTATGATGAAATCAACCGCCGGCTGGACCAGGTAATGGAATTCATGCGCATTATTCAGGAGGAAGACGATTTCCCAAGCCAGTATTTCTTTGATGTCCGCCCGTCACTGAAACGGATCCGGATCGAAGGCATGTATCTGAATGAACAGGAACTGTTCGACCTGCGCCGTTCACTGGAAACGATCCGTGACATTGTCCGCTTCCTGCAACGAACCGACGACGAAGAGGAGCCGGATGAAGATGATTCAAATTCCCCCTACCCCGCCTTGCATGAACTGGCAAAAGACATCATGGTCTTTCCACAGCTGATTACACGCATCAACAACATACTGGACAAATTCGGCAAGGTCAAAGACAATGCATCTGCCGAACTGCTCCGCATACGCCGCGAACTTTCGGCAACGACAGGAAGCATCTCACGCAGCCTGAACAACATACTACGCATGGCACAGTCGGAAGGATACGTAGACAAGGATGTAGCCCCCACCATGCGCGACGGACGTCTGGTAATACCCGTAGCTCCGAGCATGAAGCGAAAGATCAAAGGCATTGTGCACGACGAATCGGCTACAGGAAAAACGGTTTTCATCGAACCGACCGAAGTGGTAGAAGCCAACAACCGCATCCGCGAACTGGAAGGAGAAGAACGCCGGGAAATTATCCGCATCCTGACCGAATTTTCCACCACCATCCGTCCACAGGCCCCGGCTATCCTACAATCGTACGAATTCCTGGCCGAAATTGACTTTATCCGTGCCAAGGCACTCCTGAGTCTGGATTTCAAGGCCGGTAAACCTTCGTTCGAAAACAAACAGATCATAGACTGGTCGGGGGCGGTACACCCCTTACTGCAGATGTCACTGGCCAAACATAACAAGAAAGTGGTACCGCTGGATATAGAACTGACAACCAGACAGCGGATACTGCTCATCTCCGGACCTAACGCCGGAGGTAAATCGGTCTGCCTGAAAACCGTAGGACTCCTCCAATATATGCTGCAATGCGGTCTTCCGGTCCCGATGGACGAATGTAGCCACGCCGGAGTCTTCAGCAGCATATTCATTGATATAGGTGACGAGCAAAGTATCGAGGACGATCTGAGTACTTATTCTTCGCACCTTACCAACATGAAGAATATGATGAAATCCTGCAACGGCAGAAGTCTGATCCTGATTGACGAATTCGGTGGAGGAACCGAACCGCAAATAGGCGGAGCCATCGCCGAGGCCGTGCTGAAACGCTTCAACCTGAAAAAGACATTCGGCGTAATCACCACCCACTACCAGAACCTCAAGCATTTCGCCGAAGACCATGAGGGTATCGTAAACGGTGCGATGCTGTACGACCGCCACGAGATGCGGGCCCTCTTCCAACTGCAGATAGGCAATCCGGGCAGTTCTTTTGCCGTAGAAATAGCCCGCAAGATCGGTCTGCCCGAAGAAGTCATAGCCGACGCATCGGAAATCGTAGGCAGCGAATATATCCAGAGCGACAAATACCTGCAGGATATCGTACGCGACAAACGTTATTGGGAGACCAAACGCCAGAATATCCGTAAGCGCGAAAAACAGATGGAAGAAACCATTGCCCGCTATGAAAAGGAGATTGAAGAACTGGAACACAGCCGGAAAGAAATCCTGAAGCAGGCCAAAGAAGATGCCGAACGGCTTCTGCAGGAATCGAACGCCAGGATAGAGAATACCATCCGGACCATCAAGGAGGCACAGGCCGAAAAGGAACGGACAAGGACAGCACGGCAGGAACTGACCGATTTCCGCAAGGAAGTGGAAGAGCTAGACAAAGCCGCAACAGAGGCCCAAATAGCCCGGAAGATGGAAAAGCTCCGTGAGAAACAGGAACGGAAGAAAGAAAAGAAGAACAAGCCCGATACCACTCCTAAAGTCCAGGCTGCCCCCAAAGTTATTCCGATACAGAAAGGAGACTACGTACGGATAAAAGGACAGACCAGCGTAGGACAAGTAATGGAGACCGACGGCAAGAATGCGACAGTCATGTTCGGACTGATGAAAACGAACGTGAAAGCCGACAAGCTGGAACGTGCAGAAGCTCCCAAACCGGCCAATACGATTGCCAAAGCTACATTCGTAAGCAGTGCCACCCAGGAACAGATGTACGAAAAGAAGCTCAACTTCAAACAAGACATCGACGTACGGGGCATGAGAGGAGACGAAGCGATACAGGCCGTAACCTATTTCATTGACGACGCCATACTGGTAGGCGTAAGCCGCGTCCGCATCCTGCATGGAACCGGATCGGGCATCCTGCGTACGCTGATACGCCAATACCTGGCTACCGTTCCGGGAGTAGCCCACTTCCAGGATGAACACGTACAGTTTGGAGGTGCGGGAATCACGGTTGTCGACCTGAAATAAAAAACAACGTATATTCAATAAAAGCATTAGCTTAACTAAACACAAAAACTTATCTTTGTATCAGTATGAAATCTATCAAAGAATTATATCGGATTGGTACGGGTCCGTCAAGCAGCCACACGATGGGACCACGTAAGGCAGCCGAAATATTTCTGGCTCGCCATCCTGAAGCAAAATCGTTTCAGGTAACACTCTATGGTAGTCTGGCAGCAACTGGGAAAGGACATATGACCGACGTAGCGATACTAGACACGCTGCAGCCGCATGCTCCGGTAGAAATCATCTGGAAACCTCATGTATTCTTCCCGTTCCACCCGAACGGAATGACATTCAAGGCTTTCAATGAGAACAAGAAAGTGCTGGAAGAATGGACCGTATTCAGCATAGGCGGCGGAGCCTTGGCCGAAGAAGGACATGACAACACGGCTATCCCGGAAATATACGAAATGAACACCATGAGCGCTATACTTTCCTGGTGTGAACATACCGGGAAAAGCTATTGGGAATACGTGGAGCAATGCGAAGGACCCGATATATGGGACTTTCTGGAAGAAGTATGGAAAACCATGAAAGCCGCCATACTCCGTGGTCTGGACGCTGAAGGAGTATTGCCCGGACCACTTCACCTGCGCCGTAAGGCATCCTCCTATTACATCCGCGCCAAAGGATACAAGGATTCACTCCGCGCACGGGGAATGATCTTCGCATACGCACTGGCCGTAAGTGAAGAAAATGCCTCTGGAGGAAAGATTGTAACCGCCCCTACCTGTGGCGCATGCGGTGTGGTACCTGCTGTACTTTATCATTTGCAGCACAGCCGGGAATTCAGTGACGCCCGTATCCTGCGCGCACTGGCTACAGCCGGACTGGTAGGGAATATTGTCAAGCATAACGCATCCATATCAGGAGCCGAAGCCGGATGCCAGGCCGAAGTAGGTGTAGCCTGCTCCATGGCGTCGGCAGCAGCCAACCAGCTTTTCGGAGGCAGTCCGGCACAGATAGAATACGCCGCCGAAATGGGACTGGAACATCACCTGGGAATGACATGCGACCCTGTATGCGGACTGGTACAGATTCCATGCATCGAACGGAACGCCTATGCCGCCGCACGGGCCCTGGACGCCAACATATACTCGGCCTTTACAGACGGACGTCACCGGGTCTCTTTCGACAAGGTGGTTGAAGTAATGAAGCAGACCGGGCACGACCTTCCTTCCTTATACAAAGAAACCAGTGAAGGAGGACTTGCCAAGAACTATCAGCCGATGGAATGAATATCCCCTCGAAAAAACATCAAGACGTTTCCAGGAAAGCCCTTCATCTTTTTCAGAAAAGGGCTTCATCTTCTGATAAAAACGTCTTGATGTTCCGTTTCAAACAATTTGACTTTGCTATACATACGTCAAGAAATCCCGTATACTCCCTATGAAAGCATATCAGACATACCTGTTCGACTTCGACTATACACTGGCGGATTCTTCACGCGGAATAGTAATATGCTTCCGCCATGTACTTGAACGCCACGGATTCCACGGAACAGACGAACATACCATCAAACGTACAATCGGCAAGACACTTGTCGATTCATTTTCAATACTCACCGGAATAACCGATGCCGGCACACTGGAATCCTTCAGAAAAGAATATGTAAAAGAAGCCGATGTATATATGACAGCCAACACGCAACTTTTCCCCGAAACGGAAAAAGTCTTGCGCACCTTGAAGGACCGGGGCGCTTCCATCGGAATCATATCGACTAAATTCCGTTACCGCATCCAGGAACTGACAGGAACAATCTTTCCTGAAGGATTCTTTGACATCATTGTAGGAGGTGAAGACGTAACCGCTCCCAAACCCTCGCCCGAAGGGATTGGCTTCGCCCTTGCCCACCTGGGAACCGACCGGAGAACAACCTTATATATAGGTGACAGCACCGTAGACGCCGAAACGGCACGTAATGCAGAAGTGGACTTTGCAGGTGTCCTCCATGGAACGACCACTTACGACGAACTCGCTGCCTACCCGTTCATCGCCATCGGAAAAGATCTGGACATACTGATTTGATTTTTTATAAATATTTCTTGCATAACTGTTTGGTATATCAAATAAATGACGTAACTTTGCAGCCGATTAGTCCGTGGAGGTAGAAAAAGCAACCGGATAAGAACGGTTCACCTTGCGGAGAAAACCCGTTTAATATATAAAGAAATGTACGTAATTGTAGAAATTAACGGTCAGCAGTTCAAGGCTGAAGAAGGCAAGAAACTGTTTGTTCACCACATTCAGAATGCTGAAAACGGTGCAACTGTTGAATTTGACAAAGTTCTGTTGGTAGACAACAACGGTACTGTAACAGTAGGTGCTCCTACAGTTGAAGGTGCCAAAGTGGTATGCGAAGTTGCTTCACACCTGGTAAAAGGCGACAAAGTACTGGTATTCCACAAGAAGAGAAGAAAAGGTTACAGAAAACTGAACGGTCACCGTCAGCAGTTTACTGAATTGACTATCAAACAAGTTATTGCTTAATCATTAAAAACGTAGAAAGAAATGGCACATAAGAAAGGTGTAGGTAGTTCTAAGAACGGCCGTGAGTCAGCTAGTAAGAGATTAGGCGTAAAGATATTCGGTGGTTCAGCTTGCAAGGCTGGTAACATCATTGTTCGTCAAAGAGGAACAGTTCATAACCCAGGTGAAAACGTAGGAATGGGTAGTGACCATACTCTTTACGCATTGGTAGACGGTACAGTATGTTTCAAGAAAGGTCGTGAAGACAGAAGCTATGTTTCTGTAGTTCCTTTCGCTGAAGCATAATCTACTGAAAGAAAAAAACAAAAAGGGAATCTTCCACATGAAGGTTCCCTTTTTTGTTATCCGGAATTCCGAATCATCATCCATACCGGTATAAAAAAATTGCCATCCGACGGAATTCAGCATCCATCAAATGGCAAAATTCATATATCAACGGTTTTATCGGAATATCCCGATTATTCCGCGCTTTTTTCTTCTTCAGCCGGAGCATCGGCAGTTTCAACCGTTTCTTCCTGAGTACCCAGAAGATCTTCACCGCTTGAAACCAGGATATTATACCACTGGATCAATTTCTTGATATCACTTGTATGCACACGGTCACGGTCATATTCAGGCAGTACTTCGGCCATAAAGGCATGCAATTCATCGGCCGATGCCTTCTTATAATCCAATGCAGCGACAGCACCGTTCTCCTTCTTGCTCACTGAAGCCAGAACTGTAGCCAAAGGCACTTCATTGTCATTCGTATACATGGCGATATCTCCCAAAGAAATCACCTTGTCGCTGGCATAGATAGGCATTCTTTTCTTTTCTGCGCCAACCGTTTCAACAATCAGCATATTTTTAGCCTGCGAAATCAGTTTATACAATCCAGGTTTACCTGAAATTGCCAAAATAGTCTTCAACATATAAATTTTTTCCTTTTAATTATTTTATAAAACAAAAATACAACTCAACAACGACATACACAAATTATCTCAACCTTTTCAACGCCAAAGCGTCATAGAGAACCGACAATTGTGGCTGAAGCTCCCGCTTCCCGTCGTTCATTATCACAAAATCCGCCCGGCGGACCTTCTCTTCATCGCTCATCTGAGCGGCAATCCTGCTTTCTACCTGCTCACGTGTAGCATGGTCACGCCCCATAACCCGACGTATACGGACATCCAGCGGGGCATAAACCATAATGACCTTATCGACTACATCTTCAAAACCGGACTCAAAAAGGATGGCACTCTCCAAAACTACCGGTCCGGGCTCCTGCCGGGAAGCCCATGACAGAAAATCTTCCTTTACACGGGGATGGACAATCCCGTTTATCCGGGCAGCATTTCCGGAAGATGCAAACAGATAACTTGCCAGCAAAGGCTTGTTCAGCCTACCGTCAAGATACACATCCTCGCCCAGCAAACCTATCAGGTCTTTGCGAATGGAAGGATGAGACAACATCAGTCTTTTCGCTTCTGCATCGGTATCATATACATTGATACCGTCTGCACGCAGGAGACGTGACACATAAGACTTCCCGCTGCCGATTCCTCCGGTAATTCCAAGCCTGATCATTGCTCTTCGCCCCCTTCCTGCAGCTCCTGCTGCTCTATCAGATAATCGACCGACGCAGGGTTTATCCGGATATGTCCTACATAATCGGGGGCCACCTTAATAGTCAACGGAATCTTGTCACTCTGTGATTTGATGAGATCCTCATAAGTGACACCGATAAAGAACTTGTCGGCTGTAGCCTCCTTAAAACGCTTCAGGCCAACCTGAAAGGTAACCCGGACTTTCGAAGGAAAAGTCCTCAATACTTTTCCCGCCGGAAAGTTGAGACCGATAACAGGTACCTCTACAGTCTTTTCGGAATACATGTCAACATAAACCGACATGTCAGTATAGGCCGGCACGAATTTTACCCCTTTGCATTTCATCAGTTCAACTCTCTGGTGTATGGAATCGGTCACATTATCTAACTTGACTTCACGTGTATAGGCAGCTACAAGCGTATCCAACACACCTTGAGGAGCGTATGCCATAATTGAATCCGGACTTAACCTCACCTTTGAGACATAATATTGACGGCCCAGTCCGAATTTTCCGTTAAAACGTACCGGAATCCTTTTCGCCTGTCCCTGGGTATAATAGAATTCCAACGTATCCGGACGGACCGAAAGCAGCTTGGTAGAGACATTCAGCTGTCCGTTAATCTTCTTCAGCAGTTCAGACGATGAAATCCGTACATACGTACCCATGTCTTTGTAGTCATTGAAATCAAAAGAAACAGGATAGAACGTACGTCCCAGCATGTAATTGAGCAGAACAGTTCCTCTGTCTTCCACCCGTACACGCACCTCCGAAGGAAAATCCGAAGTCAGGACAACCTCTTTTGGGACATTCTTCAGCCGAACCGGAATCTTGAACTCCGTCTGATAGGAATCATCCAAAGTCTGCAGAAGCCAGAAGCCGAAAGACACCAACACAAAAAACAAGAAGACCAGACACTCCTTACTCTTCTTACTCAGCAAAAAGTCTCTGGCCTTCCGGATTCCCAGCCGATAATATTTATTTATGTTCTTTACATCGAACATAGCAATAAATCATTTTTATTTTTTTGCAGGCTGCTGTGCCTGTGCATCAGCGAAGATAGAGTTCTTGTCGACCTTGATCTTCACGCTGGAAGCAATTTCCACAATCACTGCATTATCCTCAATTTCCTTGATCTTTCCATAAATACCGCCAGCGGTAACGACCGACTGCCCTACTTCAAGATTTTTACGGAAATTAGCGATTTCTTTCTGCTTCTTGTTCTGAGGACGAATCATAAAGAAATACATAATGGCAAAAATCGCAACCATCATAATCAGGAAAGAGTAGTCGCCTCCGCCCTGAGCCTGTAACATGACAAATAACAGATTCATAAATTATATTCTTAGTTTAAGATTAATATTAAGTCTGACAAATATATTAATTTTTTGTCAGCTTGTTTTCCTTTTTCAATTGATTAACGATTCCGTCCAAAGTTCCGTTGATGAATCCGCCACTCTTCGGAGTGCTGTACAGCTTGGCAATTTCAACATATTCGTTCAGTGAAACATTGACCGGAATATTCGGAAAACTCAGAATCTCGGCCAATGCGATCTGCATGATGATAACATCCATAACAGCTACACCTGTCTCTTATACACATCTCCGAGC
>ENA-OZHK01000459-OZHK01000459.1-human-gut-metagenome-genome-assembly--contig:-NODE-459-length-12281-cov-7.034435_pt1 | contig 12281 bp, 8 predicted proteins | sample MGYA00244048_ERZ653690 | MGnify/ENA primary metagenome ERZ653690 (study PRJEB26926, sample SAMN06165197) | human gut metagenome | biome: ENVO:00009003; feature: ENVO:2100002; material: ENVO:00002003...
CTCTTTGTTGCATGTTTCAAAAAATTTGCGAGATATTGTGTCGGAACAATATCTCGCAAAAATGGGCTTTTTAAGGGACGACTATATAATAATCAGTCTCTATGAGTTCTGAACCGGACCATATATAAGTTTTCTTTTCTTCTTCGTCATAATACACAACATCTTTCTTGGGTATTACTCCATTTGAAGATGCCGATGTATCCTGACTGCCAAAACTCGATGAGGGCTTATAGGAAGCTTCAGAAGTCTGTGTCCAGGAAGACTGGCAATTTGTATATGACGAAGACGAAACACTGCTTGTGGCAACAAATCTTTTCTTACTTTTATCAAAAACGACATACTTAGGATTTAAAAGAGATCCGATAGTTACTGACATGGTAGTGCTGTTCACTTGCTTCGTGAAGTAAATAACCTCCTTTGACTGATATATTATCTGATTGTCTCCCACATGGCCGTTCTTGTCAAGACCGGCGAAGCCGTTATTTGCTCCTCTTAAACTTTTCAGCTTATCCAGAAAGTGTTTAAGTCCTGTTATATCTAAGAATTTCATAGGCCGTAATTTAATTACAGGCAGGGTATCTTATTCAGACACCCTGCTAAAAGGTTATTATGAGAACAGACCGTCTATGTCTGTGGTAGAAATAGATTCGTAAGTCGTGTTGTTGTCTGTCCATGGGACATTGACAAACATATCACCATCACTGCTCATCTGCACATGATAGTACCTTCCTGATGCAGTCTGTGGAGCGTTGATAGACGACGGCTTGGTTATAACAGATGACGGCTTCACCAGTCCGGCTGTTGATGTCGTAGCAATACCATACTTTGTGTCCTGTGCCGGTATGCCAAGGGCAGTAATGTCACTTTTACTGACTTCGGTAGCTTTGGTAACGTGACCTTCCGCATTAGTCATTACTTTATATAGTCCTACATCGCCGTTCTTATTTACAGATACACCTTTTGCCATGGCGTGATTGTATGCCACATTACCTTTGTCGCCGGGGAAAGCATTACTTGCCGATGTTCCTAAGACAAGAGTTTTGGGGACTTCTGATAATTGCGTTCCACTCCATTTGTATTCCTTTCCGTCGTTAGGGCTTTGCACCACTCCACTTGATACGATTACATATATCTTAGCAAAAACAGGGGTAATGCCATCTGTTGATCTGTTACCATATGAATCCGGCTCTCCTATATTTGCATCCGGGTTACCTGCCCAGTTGTTATAATACATGCTGCCGCTTTTTGCAACAAATGTCTTCTTGGTGGTGCTATATAAGATTTCATCAACAGCCTCTGAAGGAGTAGCCACCTGTACAGTTATACTGCTGGTTATCACTCCGCCAAATTCGACAATATCGTCAACGGCGCCCGCTATCTGAGCCAAAGGTATCTTACCGTCAGACCCAAGGGTTGCCACACCACCTGCTTTACCCATTTCCGTGCGCTTTACTTGCGTGTCATTTGTCACATTACCCAGTCCTAAGTCTCCCTTTGATAATGTAGGATTACTACTTATCTTTTTACCATTGATGGTATAATTACCCACTGTTGTCTTTGCCGCGCTTACAGCCCCATCAATATAAGTTTTTACTTTACTCCAAAAGTGGGTTAAGCCTGTCAAGTCTAAAAATTTTGCCATAATTGTTTTTTTAATTAAAAATGTTTATAATGTCTGTTTCTGACGCTGCACTGTATGCAGTACCGTCTATAGCCCATACTCCTATAGCGTCTTGAACGCCATCAATGTCATTGTCCCTGACTCCTTTAATACGTGCGATTCCGTCCTCACCGGCCTTTGAGCCTATTACCAGGCACCATTTACTCCATGTCCCTTTCTCCGTTACGGCATTTGGAGCGTTAAAGTTGTAATACCTGTAATAGACATATATCCTGTCGTCCTGATGGGTGTTGCTGTCAACATCCATCAGCATATTAGTTATAAACAGCTGATTTGTGCCATGGCTCATAATGTCGTTGTTCACTAATAAAGTGCCGACACTGTGGCCGTTAGAATAGACATCAAATACGCCTGATTTTCCTGTGCCGTTCACCCTGCAGTTGTCAATATCCGAAAAATCCAGCACCATTCTATCCAGCAGATTCTTGCCCAAGTATGCAGAAAGAGCCGTATTCTTTGCCGTAGAATCATCATACTTGTTCCAGTCCTGCAACAGATCGAAGGATGAGCCTCCTGAGCTGCTGCCCCCTGAACTTTTGCCAAGTGCAGAAACAAAAGACTCTGAATAGAAGCCTTTGGCATTTGCGACAAGCACATTGCCGTCTGTGTCTTTCTTAAACCAGTTTGCCATTTCTGCTGCAAACTTGCTTCCGAAATCAGTTATGTTCACTTTCTTATCCAGTTCTCCCTGCAGGCCGTTTATCTTTGATATGTCAAGCACCGGAATATCCGTAGCTGTCAAGGATGCGTGTCCCGTCACACGTCCGTATTTGTCAACCGTCACTTTTGTGTACGTGCCTTCCATCCCTACTGTCGCAAGGCTCAGTGTAACATCCAAGGACAGGCTGCCGCCTCCTGTAAGTCCCTCTCCTGCATTAATTCTCACGCTCTTGTCCGCTTTTACAGCAAGCAGATCTGCAAGTGTGGAAGTCTGTGTCTGTCCTGCAAGAAATGCCTCAAGTTCCTTCCATCTGTTTATGATGTTGTCGGTATCCGTACCCTCAAGAAAATCATTTACCTTCGTCGTAACGGCATCCGCCTTATTTGATACTTCCGCAAGCGCAGTTGTAGTGGCATAACCGCTGAGGTCTATGTTTCCTTTCGTGAATGTAAGGGTGCTGCCGTCGCTGCTTTCTCCGACATCAACCACAACATTTCCTGCTCCAGATATTGTTATTTTATGACCTTTCTGGCTACTTTCGAGCGAGGCGACACGGTCTAACAGGTCTTTGCCAAGATAAGCTGACAAGGCCATGCTCTTAGCTGTCTCGTCAACATATTTATCCCAGTCCTGTAACAGGTCGAAAGAACCTCCACCAGAAAGATTGTCTGATGTATTGGCTCCTAAAGCAGAAATGAACCCGGAACTCCATACATTATATTTAGATTTTATTGTTTTTCTCTTGCTACCGTTATCGTCTGTACTCCAATGGCTTTCATCGTTGTCAAATTCCCACATGCTTTTTATGGCAGCAAATCCCTCAATCATTTCACGCTGTGCATTGGCATATGCATTAGAAAGAGATGCTGAAAGTTCATTAAAAGCCTTTATAATATCAATATTCTGATTTACACTTGCAACTTCTTCTTTTAGTTCCTGAGTATTTCCTTTTATATGCTCATTGCCTATTCTTATCGTCTGTTCGTATTGAAAGTCCAAATGTTTTTCGACCATCAGAATACGGCTATTCAATATATCGTTGCCATTTTGAAAATTTACTTCTTGACCGAGATGAGTATCATACCTATATTCATAGAAACTTTCAGGATAACTTTCCACTTCATATGAATTATTGTCCTTACCTGCATCTGAAATAGCTTTATCCAGTTCTCTTTCAAGTTCATTCTGTGCAGAAGAAACATATTCGGAGGGCATTATTATGTTGAAAAGAATTATCTGGTCTCCGTCTTGTGGTATTATATATGATAAGCCTGGTATTATATTGCCTGTACTTTCATCTATAATTATTTCATAATCTCTTGCCTTAATTTCAAAAGCAGTTACATCGGCTTCGTCTTTTTTACTTTCCGGCTTATCGTAGTACTTCAGTTCGAAATCCCGTCCTGCTAGTTGACCGCTTTCGAATGATACGGATAATTTTTTACCATCAATTATACTATCAATTTCAAAGCTGAAGTTTTCAATTTGAAAATACCATATAGCATACTGTTCATAAACAGGTTCATCGTCTGTTCCTCCAATCTTTATTTTATTGCCATTATTGTCAAGACGGTACTTTAATCTTGCCCTTACATCAGAGATTGTTAACTTTGATGAAGGAAAAATATCATCAAAAAACAATGTCTTTATAAAGATTTCGCCAGGCATAAGGTCAGAAACAAAGGCTCCATTTTCAAAATGTCCTTTTATATCCTTGAATCCTCCAGGATATTTTGTTAAGTCAAGACCAAGACGTTTATTGGCAACATGGTTTGTTGCCTGACCGCTGTCATATTCCTGTGTGATGTTTCGTGTGGATCCAAAAACATAAAAGCGTGTATAGTAACCGTCTTTGCTTTCGCTTACAGACGGCACGCTGACGTTTTCACCTACAATTAACTTTAGAGGTGTTCCATATTTGCATTCAGAAAGATAAAGGGTATTTGTCTTTTTATCAGCCCACCATTCAGTCTCGCATTCTTCTGCGATATTGTTAAGACTAGAGAAAATGGAAGTTGACTGTGATGATATTGTAATTGTAGCCGGAAGACTTTCTGACAGCTGTATGGTCCAGTCTTCTCCTGTCTCATTTTTTATGGCCTGTTTTACCATGTACATTGCATCTGCAGGAGAGCCGGTAAAGTCCCAGTCCATTTCTCGGCTTTTAATTGTAAAACCGTCGCTTTCATATGTATATAAAGGTACAGGAATTTTATCCCAGATCATTATTCTGGAATGGAACTGTGGAGTATATTTATATTCTGCTTCATTCTCACGCAAAGGCAAATATGGCTCAATAAGTGAGTATTTCTCATCTTGATATATAATATATGCTCCTGCAGGCAATATTATAGTCTTGTCATCACTCCATGACAATTGTATATAGTCTGATGTCATCAGTTCTTCATGACTTACAGCATCTTTTGTTATAAGAACAGAACAGATGACATCTCCAGATACTCCATATATATCCATACTTGCACCCATACAGGCTCAAAGTTCGTTAAAGAAAAATGGAAGTTCTAAAAATTAGAGCTTCCATTTGAAACAATAAGGGAAATGTTTGTTATTCGCTTCTGTCTGTCGGGTTTGGCTCACAGAATTTGCTCGAAACCTTGCCAAAGCAACGATCTAAATTCATTCCGTAAGACAAGCTTTTCCCTAAGTAAACCAGCCTGTAAACTTCATTTCCAAGAGTAGGAACTTTGATTATTACTGCTCCTTTTTCCATTTCAGACTGAAAGGCTTTCTTCTTTGCCCGATAGTCACTTTCCGAAGAGCCTTCAATAGTGAACTGCAGGGCTATTTCTCGTGATGCAATACGTGCGTTGTCTGTTATCATCCTTTTGCCGTGTTCAATACGACTTTCATTTTCAATGTAGTCTTTCATCTCATTGAAGCCATCAATGGCATCGAGGAAACCCTCGCCCATACGCACTCCCCAAGTGTCAAATGCATCTTTTCCGTTTATTAATAAATCTCCTGTCATAATCTTGATGTATTTCGTTTCACTTCAGCGATGTCTGATTTTATATCTTTTAGATATTTAGCCGAATATCCTGTATTTTCACGTATTTCTTGTAATTCCAAATATGAGTTGGCCAATATGGTTCTTGTTTCATCTGCTATATTATAAATACCAACAGCTTGTGCTGTTAACGCACTTATGTTGCCTTTTAATTCTGTAATTGCAACTGTCTGTTGTTGTTCTGCTGTCTCAATACGCAAATTCGATTCATATAAGGCCGTGAACCTGCCGTTTAATTCATCGGCTGTATCTTGAGACATTGTTTCAAATCCTTTTGAAGATGCAGACTGTTGTTCTTCACTTCCTCCTGTGTATCCGGTTATGTCTGCTATGCTGTCACGCAATGATAATGCCTCATCTACCATATTTTCCCATCTATCCTTCAGTTCATTCATTTGGGCATCTGTAAGGTTTCCTTTTTGACCACTCATCATTTGCGCCCAGTCATCATACCATTTTTTAAGGTCTTCATCAAATATATCTCCAAGTTGATAGTTCAACAAAGATTTCATCATGTATTCGCCAAAATCGTCAGCAAAGTCCTGGGCATCAGCGTTCATGTCGAGCAGTGTGTTCATAAAACTATCTCTCAAACTGTCAAATGACACTTGTGTTAAATTTTCATTTATTTGCTCAGTCAAATTTTCAATTTGCCCAGCAAGATCTGCATATTTTTCCCAATATTCAGACTTGTCATATTTGCCAATATCAGTTATTTCATCCCATATCTCACGATTATAGTCTCGTATATATGCCATCTGTTCTGGCGTCAATTTGAAAATGTCCTCATATGAATTAACAGAATTGATATTATAGCTTGCGTCAGGATTTGTTTTTAACCATTCTATAAGACTTTTATTTATACTACCGTATATACGAGAACTTGTGGCTGCATTACCATCTATCGCCTCACCCCAATAATAGGCGTTGGAGTGATGGGCTCCAGTGTAAGACATTTGTGCTTTCAGTATTTCAAGAGTCTGACGGTTCAGTTGTTCTTGTGCATCTTTTGCCTGTTCGTAATTTTTTATGGCCTCACCTCCTGCACTTTCGTCTATTTTGTCTTTTAGACGGTCTATACTATCACGGAGTCTATCATTACTATCAGTCAATTTCTCTGTAAGTTCTGTAACATATTCTGCGTTGCCTTTACCTATTCCAAAACCAAAGATATTGTTAAATCCGCTGAGTACTCCCTTAACGGCTCCTATACCATTAGATAATGCCCCAACGAAATTACCGCTCATTGCATCTTTTATGAAGTTTGACGCAGATTGTGAGGCATTCGCCAAGTCATTAATACCTTTACCAAAATCGCCGCTCATATCAATACCCAATTGACTGAACAAATCGGGAAGTGATTGTATATTTGACCCAATAAGCGACATAATGTCGCTAACAGCCTGCAGTTTATTGCCGAAATTGGTAAGGAAATTGTTGAGCTTTGTTCTTGCTCCATACTCGTTATTTTGTGCCCCTACTAATTTTTGGGTTGTATTTGTCAGTTTACGCTCACTAACGGCAATATTGTCAAACGATTTTTGTACGTTTTTATAAATATCACTATCTTCACCGAACAATCCACCGATACGAGATAGTACGCTGTCAAAATTGGAAGAAATGATATCCTGTGCTCCGACACTTATTCCCGACGACTGCAAATATCCGGCGACGCTTTCTCTTTGGTGATTTAGGCTATTCTGCATTTCCATCATTTCGCGCATCAATGAATTTACAGTACGTTCAGCCTCAGCCACTTCCATCTCAATTTCCTTGCGTCTCTGTGTCATGGGCAGTATTAGCCCAAGGGTATTCTTAACTTCATCATTCTTTTCAACGATTGCTGTATTTATCTTGTCTATCTGTTCTACGGCGATTTTATATTCTTCAAGTCCGAGATCACCGTCTGAAAGCATGTTCCTTAGTTGCTGACGTATTCTTTCGAGTTGACTGATTGTCATGTCACCGAGATTACCAAACACATCCTCCCAGTTCATTTTTTCTTTCATTTGTTCAAAATCTAGCTTTGACAATGCATCATCCATTGATGCTTGCAACGAAAGGCGTTCACCTTCGCTTTGAGCCTTGTTGATCTTGTCTGAATATTCCTGAGATATTGCTAGACGTTTCTGTTGATATGTGCCATAGTTCTTGAGGTACTCGTTTAGTGCATCTCTTTGAGCATTAATTTCATTCTGGATTTGACTCTTTTCTGTATATTCTTTTAGCAAGTCATAAGATGAACTATCTACCATGACATTGGAAGAGTCGAAACTGCGCCTTTTATACTTGGGATTTTGTTTAGCTTTCAGTTCTTCTCTTGCATCGAAGATTTCTTTCTGTCTCTGAATTTCTTTTTGGATATATTCTTCTTTAGCCCGGTCTATTGCTTCCAACTCCTTTTTGTTATCATATTCACGCTGGGCAATGATCTTATCACTGCCGTCAGCCATAGCATTTATCCGGGCCTGTTCGACCTGACTTTCCAATTCTTCCGCTTCTTTTGCGCGTTCTATAGCTTGTTTACGCTCTATTTCCGAGATTTTATTCTCTTGTTGGATTTTTGAATTGTACGATGTTATTGATGTATTGTTACTCTTATTATCGTATTCAGCCGAATATGGCTTTAACTTGTTCTCAATAAATGCAATCTTTTTACGGAGTTCCATTCCTTTTTTACCAGCGGCTTCTTTTGAAGAAAGAGCATAAAGTTGTCCCTGTAATTCTTTTTTCTGCTTTTCCCAATAAGACTTATCATCTACTTCTGCCTTATTCGATGTCCTTGTGTCTGAGTTTGCATCAGAGAATATAGCTTCAGCAGCTTTATAGGAATCTTTCAGATCCTTTGTCGCATTTTTCATGCCTTGCATCCAAGCTTTGCTATTGCCATAGTTAGCATCACCACGGAACACATTCGAAACAGTTTCTATAAGTCTTTTTGAAATTGTACCTGTCTTTTCAAGTTCTTTTTTTATACTTTCAATATACGACTTTGCTTTCTTTTCACCAACTACATTAGTGAGTTCTTTGTACAATTTGCCAGCACTTTTCCCGTATAATTCTCCATATTCTTCCTGTGCCCCCTTTATTGCGCTTTCCATTCCACGTGCTCTTGCCGCTTTTTGAACAGCTCTAGTAACGGCATTATAAGCACCTTCAACATTCTTTAAAGTACGTATTTCTTCACTAAGTCCATTAAGATATGTCCCATATTGATCAATAATGGCAGCTTTTGCAGAGTTGTATTCATCTGTTCCTTTTTTAGCGTTTTTGAGCTTATCAAACAACCTGTCCACTTCAGCTATTTCCGAAGCGACTTCTTTTTCATAATTGGCAGAAGCCTCATTAAGTCGTTTTTGGCTTTCTGTAGCTTCGTCAGCCCTCTTTGTGAACATATAAACGGCTGTCGTTACACCTGCTATTACGGAAAATAAAGCACCAAATAAATTAGCTTTTGATGTAATATTAAAAGCTTTCATTGCTGCGGTTGCAACATTTACACCTTTTGCCAAATTTAAAAAGCTTTTGGTCATGTTCAAAATACTGCTGGCTTTTTGCCAAACAGCAACAGCAATAAGGGCTGCCTTGTATGTACCATAAGCAGCAACCAATGCCCCTATTACTGATATTACATCATCAAGACTCTCAACCAAATCCTCTGCTGTTCCAATGCCGAACTCAAATACTTCCTTGTATTTATTTCCGAACTCGTTTAACTTAGTGAAAATAGTATCTTCGATGTTTGCTATTCTCTGTGGCCATGTACCAGATGAGTTTTCAAGCATATTATTGAATTTTCCACCCTCACTGGTCATACTTTGAAAAGCCTTTTCTACATCTTTAAACCCGATTTTACCCTCTTCAACAAGCGATTTTATCTGATCTTGTGTCACTCCAAGATTTTTAGCCATTTCTTCAATAACATTCACACCTCTACCTTGGAACTGTTGTATATCACGCCAATAGGCACGACCTTGTACTCTTAACGTACCATACAGATAAATCAACTGTCCTAAAGGGATTTGCAAACCTGAAGCCACATCACCGAGCATAGACAGTTCATCGACCACATTGTCGGCAGACGAACCGTAGGCTAGCAGTTGTTTTGCTCCATTTGCGACTTCATCCAAATTGAATGGAGTTTTCTTGGCAAATTCACTGATTTCAGCCAATAAAGCATCAGCTTTTGACTTGCTTTGAAGAATTGTAGAAAGAGCTACATCTAGTTGTTGCATTTTTCCTGTAGCATCAATCACATCAGATACAAACTTCTTTATAGCAACTAATCCACCAAATTCAACAGCTGTACGCCTAAGTGAATCATTCAATGACTTCATCACCTCATCAGCATTGCTTCCACCTTGAGCAAACTCTTTGTACTCCCTCGTAAGTTTTCGTACTTCAAGCCTGTTCTTTGCCTGCTGATCCTGAAGTTCTCCCATTGCATATCTCTGCTCGTTTAAAGCAGCTTTTGCCCTGTTCAATTCTGCAAGTTTTGCATTTGAATTAGGAGAATACTTACCCATCTTTGAATATTCATCAGACAAACGTCTTACATCATCCTGCGTATCACGGATGATTTTTCTTTGTTTGATTATTTCCTCTGTAAGTTCATCAGAAGCCTTTGAAGCTGAGTTTAGCTTATTCTTCAGGTCATTCTCCATTGTAGCTCCAACTTTTGCAGCTTCTGTCACAAGCCCCATCATCTGCTGACGAGCAGATGCCAACTGGGTTTCCAAAGCCTTGGCGGCTGCAGGAGATTTGTTCACATCCATCTTCTTCAACTGGGCTTCCAGTTTAGAGATTTCATCTCTTAATCGTATAACGGCATCGTAGTCGGCCGAAATTTTGAAGTAAAGTTGTGGCATATAAAAAACAAATATTAATTGCTCGAAGTTACCACTCAGTCAATTAATATCCAGTTTTTAAGATGATTAATACCAAACAATAGGCCTATTGTTTGGTATTTGTGCCTTTCGGCCTTTTAATAAAAAAAGGCGCACCATTATGATGCGCCAAAATGTCAATTAATGTTTTGATTTATATTAAAGCCTCACGGCTGGAATATCAGAATTTCACAAGTGCCATTCTCTTTAGAATCTCATCGTAACGTGACTGTATTAGGGTTTTCTTTTTCTCAGAAACCGTAACAATCTTTCCCTTGTATTTTCGCATGACAGACTCATTTATTCCTATCTCCTTAGCAAACTTGCTGGCATTGATGAACGGAAATGCCTCAAAAAATCCGCTTAAGTCATACACATACTCAACAGAATATCCAGACTTATACCAACTTGGAAATTCACCATGTCTTTCTTTGTAATATTCCGCCTGCTCCTCTAAAACAGAAACAAAGTCATCTTTTGCTTCCTGCTCGGTAAGACCGAAACCATAGGCTCCGCTTACATCTTCAGAATAGATGGAAATTCCTCCGTCATTCGCTTTTTCGATAATTGCTTTAATCTTTTTCATAATCGTGCTCTTATATTTGTCAATTAATGCACCCACCGAAGTGGGTGCCGTCCTTTCACTTCTTCAACCCTGCTTTCTTCATCATGCTGTCAAGAGTACCTTTAGGTATCTCTTTGGACGGATGTCTGCCCACAGGGATAAAGTAGTCAAAGTCGGGATGAACATACTTGTGATGTTTTTTCCCTTTCTCGATTGTCCAGCCTGCTGACTCAATCAATTTGTAAAACTCTGAAAACTTCATAAAATCAAAGAACTATTAATTGACAATGCAAAGGTAACATTTTTGTTACTTCTCTGCAAATAACACAGACTTAAAAAGTAACATTTTTGTTACTTTTAACATCTTATCTAATATTGCCATATCTATTTTCTGTTTCTTCTTCTGCGTGAGGCCATATCCTTACCGCTTACCTTATTAACTTTTATTCCAGTAACAGTATGGAGCTTGTCACGCTGCATTAATACTAAATTCCTGTACGGTATTTCATATACCACTTCCCGGTATGACAGATGCAGATTTTCCATGAACGATGCAATCTGTCCCAAGAGCGTATCATTTCCTACAACCTCGGTTTCGCTGCCAGCAGGCTTACGTTCTTCGCCAAGCTGACAGCTTTGAGAAAAACCTTTGAGTCAATCATAGAGAGTGCTTCATCCAAAGCGTTCACATTCTCTTCATATGTTCCTTGTGCCAGTTCTTCACTTAAACTTTCGTCACCAGCTATCAGCCAGGAAAGAGCCTTGCTGTAAGCCTCAGACTCTCCAAGAGACAATAAAACATCCCTTAAATTATCAGCTTCTTTTACATCTGATAAATAAGAAATTGCACCTGCCAATCTATGGATTGTCGGCGGATAAACCGTATACGCTTTCCCGCTAACAAATATGGTTCTAAAATCACTGCCTATAACAGACTTGGATATAATTTTCGCCCCTTCATTCATAACCAATAAATTAAAAAGGCGGTGAGTAAGCCACCCACCGCCATCCTAAAACATCCTTCTACCTTTAAGCTCCCTGCTTTACCTCTTCAGCATCGAACCAGTATTCTGGAGCAATATTAGAGTCTTTCGGTTCCAACTCTACGGCACTTACAGGAATACCGATGGCCTTATCCGTTGTCGCTTCACGAGCACCTATGTCAGCGCGTGGAACAACGCAATACTGGTCATCATCAGTCTGAGCCACGATGCATTTTTCAATGTTCACCTTACCTCTTGCACGTTTCCATCCCTTGTCGGAATTGATGACATCACCTCCCATAAGGTCTTTCTTGGTCGGATAATCGTACTCACCAATGGTAAAGTTGACGGTCACGTCACCCATCTCCTTGTCGCTGCGATAGGTCTGGCCGGTAAGCTGGTTCTTGTAGTTGGTGCGGCTTGCTTCCGCTTCTTCGAGCGTCCACGTATCCTGATGGATATTCTTTACCTCTTTCA
>ENA-OZHK01000464-OZHK01000464.1-human-gut-metagenome-genome-assembly--contig:-NODE-464-length-12175-cov-5.732508_pt1 | contig 12175 bp, 9 predicted proteins | sample MGYA00244048_ERZ653690 | MGnify/ENA primary metagenome ERZ653690 (study PRJEB26926, sample SAMN06165197) | human gut metagenome | biome: ENVO:00009003; feature: ENVO:2100002; material: ENVO:00002003...
AGATCTAGTACGGTCTCGTGGGCTCGGAGATGTGTATAAGAGACAGTTACATATTAGTTTACAAAACTAGCGTAATAGCCTTATAATGAGGAGATAAACTCGTCCCATTTTTCAGGTTGTTCATCTTTACCAAAAGCTCTAAAATATAATCTCCTACGTATAGCAGAAATAGAACTTTTCGTTTTACATACCAATACAGATATACCCTTTGGCTTTACACCTATTTTTAAGAGTAAACACACATGATATTCAAGCGTACTAATATTACATAATTCTAAAATATGTTCTTTAAACATATTATAATGATTATTTACCTCATCATCCAATACTTGCCAATATTCTTTTGGCATTTTTTTATTAATGTCTTGGATAGAATTATCATTAATAATATAAAAAATCTTCCTACATATATCAGAATTTTCAAGTCCATTCTTTGCTAATACTCTATTATGTTCCCTAATATTAGCCATTTTATTTAAATTTCTTAGTTGTTTTTCTTTAAAGGATAGAGCCATAACAAGATTTCCATTTTCTGTAGTAGAATTAGCTAAGCGTTGTTCTAAAATATCGATTTTTTTATTATTCTCTTCAATGAAATCCCTACTCTGTTCATACTTTAATGCAAGATAAAATTTCTCATTTTTTAATTTTCGATTTTCAATTTGTCTTTTTCTATTTAAATAGAACACGATAAAAACCAAAACAAAAATTGCAGTTAAAGCAAGCACTAAGACAATTGCGACAGTAAAAGTTCTATTAGCTATTTCTATTTTTAATTTTGCATTCTCCTTTTCACGCTGACTATAATTATATATTGCGTCAATTCTTGCCACGCCTTCGGTCTGCTTTATTGTTTGAATGGAGTCTGAATATTTTTCATATTGTTGAAGATAATATGTAGCTTTTGACAAGTCATGATGCAAATAATAATGCCCAAGCCATTTACTTGATGCCTGCTTTGCATACACATCATGCATTTCATACATTTTTATATTGAATAAAACAGCCCTGTCATTATCTCCAAATGCAGAATAAATATCAGCAGCAGTTGCATATATTGGGCGGCAATTAAGACTGTCAACACAATTAAGAGCATATTCTATATATTTCTCTGCAATATTATATTTTTTCAAATTGTAATAATGATATGCTATTTGCCCTAAAACTTCTGCTTCAAAAGACTTGTTGCCAGATTCTCGAACAAGCTGCAAAGCCTGCTTAAAGCATTTAAACGCATGTATTTCTCTATTGCTACGCTGGAAACCGTATGCCATACCGCAAAGAACGTATGCCTGATTTATAGTATTACCTTTCCTTTTATAATATGTATATGACTTGTGAAAAGCTTCAATAGCCTTATCATATAGTCCTTGATAGAGGAACAGGTATCCAATTTGTGAATAAGCCTTATACCGCAAAAGGTTGGTGCTGTCTGTAAACTCAACTGCTTTCTGAAAATATGGCAATGCGCGCACACCATCGTTCATGTCATAATATACACGTCCGGCATAATAATATGCCATAGGCAGGAGCCGTTTGTCGCCCTCGTTTTCATAATAATCAAGGAGACGGAGCATCAGCGTATCGGTTGTATGGGCAACATAAAGCTTGTCTTCTGTCTTAATGCGCAACAGGTCGTAATAGTTTCGGTCTGCCTTGTCGGCAGCATTTATCTTCGGCCCTATACTGTCAAGCATAGCCAAAGCACGGCGCGGTGACACATCGGCCACACTATCTATTGCCGACAATGCCTTGCTGTGAGACGAACGCTCAACGTCACAGCCGTCTGATATAAGCACACATATCACAAGTATAAGGTATTTAAGCCTATAAATCCGTTTCATTTCGGTTGATGTTTTTCAGCATTATGATATGCAAAATTAGTAAAAATTTTAATACAATGAACCGTCATGATAAATTTTAGTCGAAAAACTGTAAGTAAAACAGCATTTATCAATAAACATATTTCAAATTAGATGTTTATCACGACGTAAGCTATAAGCAAAACAAAGGCATTTGGTTATAAATCAAAAGTGGCCGAGTTACGGGTCAAAACTCGGCCACTTTTGAGTCGTAAACCGGCCACTTTTTATGCAGAAACAGCCGTGTTATTTTAAGCAAATAACTGAATTATTTTTTATGAAAAATGCTACAGCACAGACAAAGGCCTAAAAGGGCTTTGCCCAGATATACAGCAGACACTATTCGGCGCTCTCTTTCTTCAGCAGCCGCACCATAATTTCTGCCGCGTTGTCGGGGGCTATTCTGTCGCCGAGCCTCCTGCGCACTTCGGCATATCCATCGAGCATGCTGTTGCGACAGGTTCCGTCGGGCAGCAGACGCGACAGTTCAGCGGCAATGTTATCCACCGAAAATGTGTCGGCAACAAGCTCTCTGACCACCTCACGGTCGGCAATAAGATTGACAAGCGAAATATATCTAACCTTCAACAGATGCTTGCGGAGAAAGGCGATGACCTTTGGTATCGGCGTTTCGTAGCACACCACCTGCGGAACATTGAACAGAGCCGTCTCAAGAGTGGCTGTTCCGCTGGTGACAACAGCCGCACGCGAATGAGCGAGCAGTTCGTAAGTCTGTCCGTAGACTATCTTTACGGGCTGTCCGGATATGAACCGGGCATAATAGTCAGCACTTATCGACGGCGCTCCCGCCACAACAAGCTGATACTTGTCGGTAAAGCGTGAGGCAGCTTCAATCATGGCAGGCAGATTGTCCTTTATCTCCTGCTTGCGGCTTCCTGCCAGCAAAGCTATGACAGGACGGCGTGAGTCGAGCGCGTTTTTAGAGCAAAACTCGCCGTAAGAATCAGTGTAGGTCTTCAAGAATCCGCTCACCTCATCGGCCGTAGGATTGCCCACATAGTGTATCTTGTAGCCGTGCTTGCCCTCAAAGAAAGGCACCTCGAAAGGCAGAATGGAGAACAGTTCGCTGACATCGCGCTTTATGTTTTTTATGCGGTACTCCTTCCATGCCCAAATCTTTGGCGAGATGTAATAATACACGGGTATTGAAGTCTTGGCATGCAGAAACTTGGCTATGTCGAGATTAAAACCCGGATAATCAACCAATATCACCACATCAGGATGCCACTCGGTTATGTCGCGCTTACAGAAAGCCATGTTTCTGAATATGGTTCTAAGATGCAGCAGGACAGGCACAAAGCCCATGTAAGCCAAGTCGCGATAGTGGCGCACACGCGTGCCTCCGGCAGCCGACATAAGGTCGCCTCCGAAGAAACGGAACTCAGCCTCGCCGTCGACTCTTCTGAGCGACTGCATAAGACGCGACGCATGAAGGTCGCCACTTGCCTCACCGGCAATAAGATAATATTTCATCTGTAAACAAAATGTGATATTTTTAACTCATAGCATGGCGCACGGCAGGCGCAAAAAAACTGTAAAGCGGCACTCCCGGCACATCAGCAAAACTCGTCGGCACTATCCTTCAGACGCTCAAGCATGGCATAGTCGGTAACGTCGATTGTGGTGGGCGTTATAGCCACATAACCATGATTGAGAGCCCAGTTGTCGGTGTCGGTTGCCTCAGGCTCGTCATTGGTATATTCGCCCACAAGCCAATAATAGTCGTAACCCCTGGGATGATGGGCGCGAACAACCTCGTTTCCCCATGTGCCCTTAGCCATTCGGCACACCTTTACGCCCTTAAATTCGGCAGCCTTAGGGAAGTTTACGTTAAGACACGTTCCCTTGGGCAGACCTTCGGCCAGAACCTTGGCTGTAATCTTTCTGACGATGCTGCGCAGAGGTTCAAAGTCAGCGTCGTCTCTATAGTCACAAAGAGAGAACGCAACAGAAGGAATATACTTCATGCAGCCCTCGCGCGTAACGCCCATAGTGCCAGAATAATGAGAATTGACAGAGCCGTTGTCGCCGTGGTTGATGCCGCCGATGACCATATCGGGGCGGCGCGTGCAGAGCTGGCTCAGCGCCAGTTTGACACAGTCGACAGGCGTGCCGTTGCACGACCACACCTCAACGCCCTCGCGCTTGCGGCGCAGCTTGAGCCTTAAAGGGGTGGTTGCAGAGAATGCCGTGGCAAATCCCGAACGCGCCGACTCGGGTGCGCAGACAAGTATCTCGCCCATGTCTGAGAGCATGTCTATCAGCGAGTTAAGTCCCTTGGCATGATAGCCGTCGTCGTTGGAAATAAGTATTAATGGTTTCATAATTTTCATAAAAATCATTTTCTTTCGGCTACAAAAGTACGAAAAAAGGTTTAAAACAACTATTTCTCACATAAAATATGTATTTTTGCAAAATAATTTTATAATGTGCCATTCAGAAATAAACGAATCGGGACATTAAATTAGGATACCAATATAATACACATGGGAAAAATTATCGCATTAGCAAACCAAAAAGGAGGCGTGGGCAAGACTACCACGACAATAAACTTGGCTGCATCCCTCGCCACCCTGGAAAAAAAGGTTCTGGTAATCGATGCCGACCCGCAGGCCAACGCATCGAGCGGCCTTGGGGTCAACACGAAAGACGTGGACTGCTCGCTCTATGAATGCATCATTGACCATGCAGACGTTCACGACGCCGTCTACACCACTGACATAGACGGACTTGACATCATCCCAAGCCATATCGACCTTGTCGGTGCTGAGATAGAGATGCTGAACCTTGAGCACAGGGAACAGGTGATAAAGAACCTGCTGAAGCCGATAAGGGGCGACTATGACTATATTCTGATTGACTGCTCGCCGTCGCTCGGCCTGATAACAGTCAACGCACTGACCGCCGCCGACTCGGTGATAATACCTGTTCAATGCGAATACTTTGCCCTTGAGGGAATAAGCAAGCTGCTGAACACGATAAAGATAATAAAAAGCAAACTGAACCCGAAACTGGAGATTGAGGGATTCCTGCTGACGATGTATGACAGCCGCCTGCGCCTTGCCAATCAGATTTATGACGAGGTGAAGCGCCACTTCCAGGAACTGGTGTTCAAGACAGTGATACAGCGCAACGTAAAACTGAGCGAATCGCCGAGCCACGGACTGCCCGTAATACTTTACGACGCCGACTCGACAGGAAGCAAGAACCACCTTGCACTGGCAAAAGAGATAATAAACAGGAACGAGTAAGAAGATTATGGCTATAAAAAAGAGATATAACAATCCGCTCGGACGCGGACTCGACGCTCTGATATCAACTGAAGCTGTGCGCCCGCAGGGCAGCTCAACAATCAGCGAGATATCAATAGAGCAGATAGAGGCCAACCCCAACCAGCCACGACGCGAATTTGACGAGGAGGCGCTCAACGAGCTTGCCAACAGTATTCGCGAAATAGGCATCATACAGCCTATCACGCTGAGACAGGTTGACGACAACAGATTTCAGATAATCGCCGGCGAACGACGCTGGAGAGCCTCTCAGATTGCCGGACTGAAGGCCATCCCGGCATACATACGCACCATAAAGGATGAAAACGTGATGGAAATGGCTCTCGTTGAGAACATACAACGCGAGGACCTCAACGCCATCGAAATAGCACTGGCATACGAGCACCTGCTCACCAACTCGGGCATGACACAGGAAAAAGTGTCAGAGAGAGTGGGCAAAAGCCGCACGGCCATATCCAACTATCTCCGCCTGCTGAAACTGCCCGCACAGGTGCAGATGGCACTGCAGAACAAAGAGATAGACATGGGGCATGCACGTGCCCTGCTGGCCATTGACAGCCCGTCGCTACAGGTTAAGCTGTTCAAGGAGATACAGAAGAACGGCTACTCGGTGCGTAAGGTTGAGGAAATGGTGAAGAAGTTGAAAAATGGTGAAGACATTGTCAGCGGAAAAAAGAAGATTGCCTCTAACCAGCAGATGCCACAGGAGTATTCTGCACTGCGCGAGCATCTGTCTGACTTCTTCAAGACAAAAGTACAGATGACATGGTCGGCCAGCGGAAAAGGAAAAATAAGCATACCCTTTGCCAACGAGGAAGACCTTGAGCGTATAATGAGCATGTTAGACAAACTGAAAGAACAGTAAAATAAGGCTGTGGATACAAGCAGACACCTAATATATCGCCTATCAAAAGTGGCAGCTGCCATCTGCATGCTTGCCGTGGTCATGCCGTGCAACGCGCTCGATATGAGCGGCAACGGCAGCTTTATGCCAAACGACACTACCATAACAGCCGTAAATAACAAGCAGATAAGCGACACGATAAACAAAGTGGTTTCGGCCGCCGACTCTGTCAGCATGAAAATGCTGTCGGCAAATGATTCTGTCAAAAATAAAAAGCCAAAACGCGACTGGAGCACATGGCGCCCAAACGCCAAAAGGGCTATGTGGCTTGCCATTGTGATACCGGGAGCAGGACAGATATATAACCGGAAATACTGGAAACTGCCTATCGTATACGGCGGATTTCTGGGCTGTCTTTACGCTATAAGATGGAATAACCAGATGTATCACGACTACTCACAGGCATACATGGACATCATGGACAACGACCCTAACTCACAGAGTTACAACCAGTTTCTGCATCTGGGCAACACCATCACCGAAGAGAATAAGGAACAATACCAGAATCTTTTCAAAAAGCGCAAGGACCTTTACCGAAGATACCGCGACCTGAGCATATTCTGCCTCATAGGAGTTTACGCTCTGTCGGTAATCGACGCGTATGTAGACGCATCGCTGTCAGAATTTGACATCTCGAAAGATCTGAGCATGAAGGTTGAACCGACTATCATCAACAACAAGTCGTCACTGAATCCGCTCAAATCATCGTCATTGGGACTTCAGTGCGCAATCAAATTCTGATAAAACATTTTTATTGTAAGATTTTGTATATAAAATATTTTATGAAAAAAGGAGTTTTTATTATCATTGCCGCAATGCTTTTCGGAGGAAACTGCGTGATGCAGGCTCAAAACGAAAAGGATGAGATAACTGTAACAGACAATGACGGAAAAGAAGAAATTATTGACTTGCCGGAGGGTATGAACTATGAAGTAGACAGCCTTCTGAACCTATACTATTCAAAGACTTACCTAAAACCTGACGACGACTGTAACTACCGCGACGAGAACAGGGAATATCCCAAGGAGGTTTACATCGACCGTCTGAAAAGGCTGCCCAACGTGATGGAGATGCCTTATAACGACATCGTACAGAAATTCATCGACAGATATACAGGAAGACTGCGCCACTCGGTAAGCTACATGCTGGGCGCATCTAACTTCTATATTCCTATCTTTGAAGAAGCATTAGAGGCATATGGACTGCCACTGGAACTTAAATACCTGCCCGTAATCGAGTCGGCACTCAACCCCAAAGCCACTTCACGCGTTGGTGCTGCCGGATTGTGGCAGTTTATGGTTACAACCGGAAAGCAATACGGACTTGAGATTAACTCGCTCATCGACGAGCGCCGCGACCCTATAAAGTCGTCGTATGCAGCAGCCCGCTACCTTAAAGACCTGTATAACATATTCGGCGACTGGAGCCTGGTAATAGCAGCATACAACTGCGGACCTGAGAACATAAACAAGGCCATACACCGCGCTGACGGACAGGCTGACTACTGGAAGATTTATCCTTATCTGCCACGCGAGACAAGAGGATACGTGCCGGCATTCATTGCCGCCAACTATGTGATGAACTATTACTGCGAGCACAACATATGCCCGATGCGCACCACTTTGCCGGCCAAAACTGACACCGTGGTAGTGACAAAAGACGTGCATCTGAAACAGATAGCCGACGTGTGCGGTATAGACATCGACGAGCTGCGCACGCTCAACCCGCAATACCGACGCGACATAGTGAACGGCAACAACAAGCCGTCTGTGATACGACTGCCGGCTAACGCCACAAACACGTTTATAGCTAACGAAGACTCGATATACAATTATCAGACAGACGCTTTGCTGACAAGACGCTCGCTGGTTGAAGTTGAAAGCAGTAAATATTCTACAAGTTCAAGCAGCACCCGTAAGACATACAGCAAAAGCAGAAAGAAGAAATCAACAAAACGCTCAAAAACAAGAAAGAAGAGCGTAACCATAAGAAAGGGCGACACGCTGTCGGAAATAGCAGAGAGACACAACACTACTGTTAAAAAACTGCGCCAGCTTAACGGAATTAAAGGAAATAACATCCGTGCAGGAAAGAAAATCAGAGTGAAATAACACGCCATAAGCCTGTACACCTTATTAATAATATCTGGAGAAACGATTATGGACGAGCGGAACAACATTGACAAAGAGAGAGAGATTGCAGAGGACAAGATGGTGGACGATGCGTTTCAGCATCTGCTGAACGACTATCTCTCTACACGACACAGGAAAAAAGTTGACATAATAACTAAAGCATTCAACTTTGCAAGACAGGCACATAAAGGTGTAAGGCGCTTGTCTGGCGAACCTTACATAATGCACCCTATAGCTGTGGCACAAATTGCATGCAGCGAGATGGGACTCGGCTCAACAAGTATAAGCGCAGCTCTGCTGCACGATGTGGTTGAGGACACTGACTACACAGTAGAGGACATTGAGAATATCTTCGGACCGAAGATTGCTCAAATCGTTGACGGACTGACAAAGATATCGGGAGGAATATTCGGCGACCAGGCTTCGGCACAAGCAGAAAACTTCAAGAAGCTCCTTCTGACCATGAGCGACGACATACGCGTAATACTTATTAAGATATGCGACCGCCTGCACAACATGCGAACACTGGAAAGCCAGCCTGCCAACAAGCAATATAAAATAGCAGGTGAGACTTTATATATATATGCTCCGCTTGCCAACCGACTCGGCCTCAACAAGATAAAGACGGAACTAGAGAATCTGAGTTTCAAATTTGAACATCCGGAAGAATACAAGGCTATTGAATATAAACTGGCCGACACTCAGGCATCGCGCGACAGCCTGTTTGCCGACTTTACCGACCCTATACGCAAGGCTCTCGACAAGATGGGACTCGAATACGAGATTAAGGCAAGGGTGAAAAGCCCCTACTCCATCTGGAACAAGATGCAGAACAAGCATGTTACCTTTGACCAGATTTATGACATTCTGGCCGTAAGGATTATCTTCAAGCCGAAGAAACGCGAAGAGGAGGTGAACGAATGTTTCAACATATATGTTGCAATAAGCCAGATATATAAGTCGCACCCCGACCGCCTGCGCGACTGGGTCAACCACCCGAAGGCTAACGGATACCAGGCTCTACACGTAACGCTGATGAGCAAGCAGGGACGATGGATAGAGGTGCAGATACGTTCTGACCGTATGAACGAAATAGCCGAACAGGGATTTGCCGCCCACTGGAAATACAAGGAAGGCGAAGAGATAACCGAAGACGACGGCGAACTGAACAACTGGCTGCGAACAATCAAGGAAATTCTTGACGATCCACAGCCTGACGCAATGGACTTTTTGGATGCTATAAAGCTAAACCTGTTTGCATCAGAGATATTTGTGTTCACTCCGAAAGGCGAAATCAAGACTATGCCCGCCGGATGTACAGCTCTCGACTTTGCATTTCAAATCCACACGTTCCTCGGAAGTCACTGTATAGGTGCAAAGGTGAACCATAAACTTGTGCCGCTGAGCCACAAGCTGCAGAGCGGCGACCAGGTGGAAATACTTACGTCAAACTCGCAGCACGTACAGCCTTCGTGGATCAATTTTGCATCAACGGCAAAGGCTAAAGCCAAGATTCAGGCAATACTGCGACGTGAGGCACGCGAGATACAGAAGCAGGGCGAGGAGATGTTGTCAGACTTCCTTAGCAAGCACTCTATTGAAATGAACTCTTCGGTAATCGACAAGCTGTGCGATTTTCATGAGGTGCAGAAGCCGGATGATTTTTTCAAGGCTATCGGTAAGAAGACTATCATACTCAGCGACAAGGATATTGACGAGATCAACGGCAAGAAAAAGCCTAACACGACGAGCAACTGGCGCAAGTTTGTGCCGTTCCTCAACAAGGAGAAAAAGAAGGCTGCCGAAAATAAAGCACCGAATTATTTCATCGTAAAAGAAGGATTCAACCGCAAGAAACCTATCTATATAACAGAAGACAACATCAGCCAGTTTATCTTTCCTGACTGTTGCCACCCGATACCGGGCGATGATGTTCTGGGATTTATCGACGGCAAAAACCGTATTGAGATACACAAACGCTCTTGTCCCGTTGCAGCAAAACTGAAATCAGGCTACGGCAACCGCATTCTCGACGCGAAATGGGATATGCACAAAAAACTGCTCTTTGATGCTGTCATCGAGGTTAATGGTATTGACCGTATAGGAATGCTCAACGAGGTAACCCAAGTGATATCTGAGGAACTCAACGTGAACATACACAAAATAACACTTTCGTGCGACGAAGGTATATTTGAAGGCTCGCTCGAACTCAGAATACACGACCGGGACGACGTGAAGACCATCATGGACAAGCTGAAGCAAATTGATGGTCTGCAGGAAATAAAACAAATACTATAATATATAATAAGGTGTAAATATGCCATGCCTGTATGTTAGGACAAGCTAAAAACAACAGAAACACATACGGGCATGACACTTTAAACCCAATAAAAGGACAAAACTATGAAGAAACTAATCTTGTCTGCCGTCATGGCTATATGTGCCATTGCGGCCAACGCAGCCAATCCTTATGACAACCCCGACACACTTGTTGTGTCAAGAGACGGAACGGGACAGTTCAGAACCATCAACGAGGCTGTTGAAGTGTGCCGTGCATTCATGGAGTATCACAAGGTTATTTATGTTAAGAATGGTGTCTACAAAGAGAAAGTCATCATTCCGTCATGGCTTACCAACATCGAAGTATGTGGAGAGAGTGCCGAGAAAACCATAATAACCTATGACGACCACGCCAACATACGTCTCGCTGAGACCAACAAGCCGATGGGAACGTTCCGCACATACACAGTGAAAGTGGAAGGCAACTACATCACATTCAAAAATATAACAATAGAAAACAACGCGGCAAAATTAGGCCAGGCAGTTGCACTGCACACTGAGGGCGACCACCTGTTGTTCATAAACTGCCGCCTGCTCGGCAATCAGGACACTGTTTACACAGGTGTGGCAGATACAAGACTTTATTTTAAGAACTGCTATATTGAGGGAACAACCGACTTTATCTTCGGCCCTTCGACAGCATGGTTTGAAGGCTGTACGATACACAGCAAACAGAACTCGTTTATAACTGCAGCCTCAACTCCGGCCAATGTAGCTTACGGATATGTGTTCAATCACTGCAAACTGACTGCTGCAGAAGGAGTAACTAAGGTATATCTCGGACGTCCGTGGCGTCCATACGCCTATACGGTGTTCATGAACTGCGAACTCGGCAGCCATATACTGCCTGTAGGTTGGAACAACTGGAGCAACAAAGACAACGAAAAGACAGCCCGCTACATGGAATATAACAACAGCGGCGCTGGAGCTGCCACCAAAGAAAGGGCACCGTGGAGCAAACAGCTGACAAAGAAAGAAGCGGCAAAGATTACTCTTGAGAATGTATTCAGAACAGACAACAGCTGGATACCGGAAATATAAGAATAAAGACAAACAAATAAAACAATGAAACAGTAACAAATAATATAAATTGAGACAAAACAAAGCCGGCCGCGCAACAAAATATTGTTGCCGGTCGTTTTTTTTATAATCTATATCCACATTAAACCAAAATCAGTCATTATACCGCACATAGTTTTATCTATTTTGTGCATTCATACATTCAGCCGTCTTTAAGTTTATCGTCGCCTTACCATCCGCTTATTATTGACACGACCATATATACCTGCGAAAAGACAAACAACATTCGAACTTAATCCTACCTAACTATTTAGTTAAACAATAAAAGGCAAACATCGAAATGCCTTATGGGCATATACATTATTATATTTAGCACTCATTATAAAATTAAAACCCAAACGAAAAACAATAAAGAAGCACGACATAACAAGAAATTACAAAACAGGAATAATAATTCAGCAAAGAAGTCAACAGGTAGATAAAACACAAGCAAATAGGACAAAAAGTTATTTATTAATAGCAAAAATCTAAAGACTGCAAGCAACAATCATAAGCCATTAAATCAAATAACTAAGTTAATTAACAATATAAAATATTTGGCTGTCT
>ENA-OZHK01000467-OZHK01000467.1-human-gut-metagenome-genome-assembly--contig:-NODE-467-length-12127-cov-5.564529_pt1 | contig 12127 bp, 6 predicted proteins | sample MGYA00244048_ERZ653690 | MGnify/ENA primary metagenome ERZ653690 (study PRJEB26926, sample SAMN06165197) | human gut metagenome | biome: ENVO:00009003; feature: ENVO:2100002; material: ENVO:00002003...
GATCTACACTTATGCGATCGTCGGCAGCGTCAGATGTGTATAAGAGACAGGACGATAGCGATCGGCTTTCTGCAAATGAGAAAGAAAAATACCGTGCCTTAATTGCTTTGAACAATGGAAAATATGCCATGGAGGAAGGGCTTCTCATATCCAGCATTCAATTGCTGTCAAAACTTTTATACCAGCACTATGGACAGAAAACAGTAATACTCATTGACGAGTACGATGTACCACTGGATAAAGCATTCCAGAATGGCTATTACCGGGAAATGGTATCTCTGATCCGCGGACTTCTGGGGCAGGCTTTGAAAACCAATACTTCCCTTCAGTTTGCGGTTCTGACCGGCTGTTTACGTATTTCAAAGGAAAGTATTTTTACTGGTTTGAACAATTTCAAAATCCTGTCAATTGATGATGCACGATATGATGAACAATTCGGCTTTACGGATGCAGAGGTGTCTGACCTTTTGGAAGATTATGATTTGTCTGGACACTTTGCGGAAATAAAGGAATGGTACGATGGTTATCATTTTGGAAATGCCGATATCTATTGCCCTTGGGACGTGATAAATCATGTGGATCATTTATTGCAGGAGCCAGATGTCTGTCCACAGGCATATTGGATCAACAGCAGCGGAAATGATTTAGTTAAGCGGTTTGTAGACAAAGCAGACAAAACCACACGCGACGAGATTGAGCAGCTGATTGCGGGAAATCCCATTGAAAAACGCATCCGACTGGAACTGACCTATGATGAGATTGAAAACAGCATCGACAATCTCTGGAGTGTACTGTTTACCACGGGATATCTGACACAGATTGGAAAAGCGGTGGATGGTGTTTACCGGCTGGTTATTCCAAACAAAGAAGTCCGTGAAGTGTTTGTATTCCAGATACAGGAATGGTTCCGTCAGACGATTGTAGAAGACGCAAAACCAATGCAGGAACTGTGCCAGGCATTTTTAGATGGGGATGCAGAAAAAATACAAAAACACCTGACACAGATTCTTGGCCGGATGATCAGTATTTTAGATACCAAAGCTCGTGATGAACAGAAGGAAAACTTTTATCATGGCTTGCTGCTTGGTCTGCTGCGGAGTGAACGTGACTGGCTGATCCGCTCCAACGTAGAATCTGGAGACGGTTTCTGTGATATCCTGATTGAGCCGGAAGATCCGGATGCGGGAATGATCATCGAATTGAAATATGCTGCGACATTCCTGGAACTGGACGGTGCCTGCGAAAAAGCAATGCAGCAGATCAGAGACCGCAGATATGACGAAGCCCTGCGGAATGATGGCAGGGAAAATATTCTGGCATATGGCATAGCTTTTTGTAAAAAGCGCTGTAAAGTCGTTTGTGAAAAACTCTAAAGATTGTGTCAAAAATAACTATCTCCTATAAAAAAGAAATGCTAACATAAGCTTGATATTGGCATTTCTTTTTCAAATTCTTTCACGGAAAGATTTAGTTTTTGAACTCCTCGCCTGTGAAAAAATCTTTGTAAATTGAACAAAATGAACAAGGGGTGACACAATAAACACTGACTTTATTGTGTCACCCCCTTGCGTCTTAAACATGGGTTATTACGGATTACAGAAGTTTTCTTAGCATGATAGCAGAATCCACAGATTCTTTCTCCATTCCATCTGCAACTAACTGTTCCGGAGTTTTTCCTTCTTTCAGTTTCTGAACGATCTCGAGCAAGGTTTTCCTTTCTTCTGAACGACCTTCCGCAAGTCCTTCCTCCCGGCCTTCCTCTCGGAGAACATCTTCATATTTCTTTTCATCAAATTCAGTAAGACACATATCACACACCTCCCTGCGATGCTGTTCCAAAAAATCTCTAAGAATATTTTCCTCTATGCATTCCCTGACGGTAAGATCAATGGCTTCTTTTAATTCCATGGAATCCCGGTATTTTTTGATCTTTGCAACAAAGACCGCATATTCATATAAAACATGGCAGCTGTCCATGATGGACTGATTTTTCCACTGTTTATGTTAATCATTGTGGCGGTCCATTCATATTCACCAGCTCCGGTATCTGTTTCAAAAGCATCTGATAACCGTAGAATCCTTCTTTCTTCTGCAAGCTCCTTTTCGCTTCCGTTGTAAAATACAATATAATGAGGACGCGGAATTTTCAACAGATGCTTGCTATACAGCCGCTCGGATCGGTGAATCAGTTTCCGGTACAGATCCGCATAATACAAAAATCCCCGGAGTGGCATATTGGGGTTATAGGAACTCTGATGTTCGTAAAGACTCAAGGTTTTGTCGATTAGAAATGAAACATCATTTTTGTATTTCATGTAAATAACATCTTCCAGGGTCGTATACTCCAGATCATCCGGATTCGTATATGCGGTACCGTTTACCGCATTATACAGACTCAGCGCATTTTCTCTGTTTTCACCAAACAGTTTTCGAAATACGGTGTCCTTATATTTTTATTTACATGAATGTCATCAAATGCAGGGATTCCTTTCTTTAAAATCCTTTGTTTATCTACCTACATTATAGCATATGGCACAGAGATCACAACTGAAACAATTTGTCACTTGTCTGTCGCTTATCTATTGATTGACTGTTTGTTACTTGTAGCGATAATTTCGCCTAAAAAACTATTTGTAAATCCAGTATTTCCAACACTTCCGTGGAAAATACCAGCGATACTTCCGGTTAAGGTAACTTACAAGACTTCTACAAAGAAGACTGCTAAGACACAGACAAAGAAACTGAATTACACATTCACAGTAGCTAAGGCAAGCGTTGCTTTATCTGGCGATTCAGCAGTTGCAGTTGGAAACACAACTAAGCTGACAACTACAAAGAAGGCTTCTGACAGAGCTAAGATTACTTACACATCCAGTGATGAAACAGTAGCTACAGTAGCTGCTGACGGTACAGTAACTGGTGTTAAGGCTGGTAAGGCTACAATCACAGCTAAGCTTACAATTGGTAAAGATACAGCTACAGCTACTCATGAAGTAGAAGTAAAGAACTATGTTCTTTCTACTGTAGGATAGAGCAAGTTAACAGAGCTTACAGCTACTGTTACTGGTGATACAAAGAACCTTAAGGCTTCTGATTTTACAGTAAAGAATGAGACAACAAACGTTGTTTATCCAGTATCCAAGGTATCTGTTGATTCTAAGGATGCAACAAAGGTTACATTGACACTGTTCAGCGAGTTAAATGATGCTGCTAATTATGATGTGACACTTGACGGAACAACAAAGTCTTTCAAGGCTTCTGATGGAAAGGTTGCTTCTATCGCACTTGACCAGGCAACAATCCCATATGCAACAGAGACAGAAGTAAAGCTTGTTTCTAAAGATGCTAACGGCGTTGTATTAAAAGAGCTGAAGACAACAGATGCAGATGCTCATTATACATTTACAATTGATACAAAGGGAAATGGATATACAAACGGTTCTAAGTTATACTTAAATAAGGTAAACGATACTGCTGAAGCAACGATCGAGTACAAGACAGGAAAGTATGACCAGAATGGTAAGGCAGAAGGAAACATCGGACCAAACAAGGTTACAATTACTGCTGTAGATCAGGCTGTTGTAAACGGATTTGATGTAAGAATTGACAAGGCTACGACAACTAAGTTCGATAAGGCTAAGGATTCTAAGAAGCTTGCTGTAAAGGATCCAACACAGTACGCTGCATTCCTTAAGATTAAAGATGCAAACGGTAACGAGATCAAAGATTACAACAAATATAAAGTAGAGTCTTCTGACAAGGCTACATTAATGCTTGGAACATCTACTCTTGATCCTAATAAGCACAGTGTAAACGTAACTGCTGTTAAGGCTGGTACTGCTTACATCCTTATTAAGAAGGATAACAAGATTGTTGGTTCTGTAGCTGTTGAAATCGTAGCAGAAAGAACTGTTGCAACACTTGAGTTAGATTCTTACAATGTAACTCTTTCTAAGCAGTTAAAAAATACAAAGACTGTTACTGCAACTGTAAAGGATCAGTACGGTGATGATATTGCCGCTAATTTAAGCGTAGAGTGCTTATCTACAGATGTTTCTAACTTAAGCACATCTGCTGTAGCTGGAAGCACATATTACACAATCAACGGAAAGAAAGTAACTTTCAATAGTGAAAATGTTGCTGCTGGAAACTATGTTTACAAGATTTCTTACAAGAACAGTGATAACAAAGAAGTAGTTGCTAAGACTGTTTCTGTAGCTGTAAAGGATGCTAAGACTACCGTACCTGATGCTTGGAGAATTGATGTTGATAACAACAATTTCGATCTGAAGGTTGACAAGGATACAACAGCTGATAAGAATATCGCAATCCAGGTTGTTGGTATGAAAGATGGCATTGATGTTAAGTATGAGACAATTAAGTCCATTTCTGTAAAGGATGCTAAGGGAAATGCTGTTGTAACAACAACAAGTGGTTCTGCTGTATTAGTAAAGGCTATTACAACAGCAACAAGTGGTTCCGCAATCGTTGCTGATAAGAAGCTTGCTACAGGAACATACTCTGTAAAGGCTACAATCACAAACAACGAAGGAAAAGATATTGAGCTTTCTACTACATTTACTGTAAAGGATACTCAGGATAAGGCTTCTGTTGATGTAAAGGATAACACTGTAGCTGGTGCTACTGTAGCTGATGCTGTAAAGAATGCACTTACTGTAACATACGGTGAGACAACATATAGCAGCCGTTCTGACAAGGCCGCAGCTGATCAGCCATTAGTTATTGCAGCTGTTGAAGGTATCAAGAACAACGGTGTTAAGTTCACATCTGGAACTCAGACTGTTGTATCTGGTGAATACTTCACAATTACTAAGCTTGCTGTAACTGTAAAGGTTGACGGAAATGTTTATACAAACATGGAAGTTTCTGTACCAGGAGCAATCACAATCAAATAATTTTGGTTTGATGAATAGGTAAAAAAGAGAGTCGCGTTTCGCGGCTCTCTTTCTTTAATTGTGCGCCTTGCGGTGCACGTTTCTAATGGGTGAAAGTCCCTAATCCGCCCTAGTAGTGGGAAGGATACAGCCAAGACCAAGGGTGTCCTATTCATAGCAGCGATTATGATTAACGTGAGGGGAATCTGAAGGAAGGTGGCGGCAAATCTCTGGTCTGACGAACAGAAATCACATCAGGCTATAGCTAAGGATAAGGTTGCAATACAAACTATGCAGAAGTGTTCGACTACTCTAAGATTACTGAAAAGAGCGGTGTCATCACAGACTATTGGACGAACAATCTTTTGGATTTGATTTTGCGAAAGGACAATCTTAATGAAGCCTACAAACAAGTTAAGAGAAACAAGGGAAAAGGTGGAATTGATGGTATGCAGGTGGATGAACTTCTGCCCTTCCTAAGAGAAAACCAAGAAACCCTAATCCAAGAGATAAGGGAAGGAAGATATAAGCCGAACCCAGTTCGAAGGGTAGAAATACCCAAGGAAGCAAAAGGTGAGTTTCGAAAGCTAGGAGTTCCTACTGTTGTCGACAGAGAAATTCAACAGGCAATAGCACAGGAACTATCGCCAATCTTTGAGGAACAATTTTCGGAGAATAGTTTTGGTTTTAGACCGAAAAGAGGAGCACACGATGCCCTCAGACAATGCCAAAAGAATGTAAATGACGGCTACGTATATGTGGTGGATATGGACTTGGAAAAGTTCTTCGACACAGTATGTCAGAGTAAACTCATTGAGGTATTGTCACGAAGCATCAAGGATGTCAGAGTAATTTCACTGATACACAAATATCTAAATGCGGGAGTTATAGCAAATGGAGTGAATTTATAAAGGAACAATGTTCAGGACTAATTGATGTGGAATCTAATGTTCCGGAAAAAGAATTCCCCTGCCGCATAGGTAGCAGAGGAAGTGAAAGTAAATGGTAGTCGTTTACTGCTTTAACTGAATTCAGGAATATGGTAGGCGGTGTGTTATTCATCGCTTACAATAAAATTGTATTTTAAAGGAGAATCCGCTATACTGTAACTATTAGAAGAAGCAACGAATAGGTTGGAGGCTTTTATGGAGCAGCGATTAAAATTACCTGTAGGAATCGAATTTTTTGATGAAATTCGGACATCCGGTTACTATTATATTGATAAAACAAAATTGATCGAACAATTATTACAGAACATGGGGAAAGTCAGCCTGTTCACACGCCCACGCCGTTTCGGGAAAACGCTGAACATGAGCATGCTGAAATGCTTTTTTGAGATCGGAACCGCCCCTGCTCTGTTTGACGGACTTTATATTTCAGACAACAAAGAACTGTGTGATACCTATATGGGGAAATATCCGGTTATTTTTCTTTCACTGAAAGGTGTTGAAGGGCTGACGTTTGAAGAAGCTAAAGAAAATCTGCAACAGTTAATCGGAAATGAAGCAGGACGTTTTCCTTTTTTGAAAGAAAGTCCTGAACTGTCAGACGAAGAAAAACAACAATATCTTGCACTGACCACTTTCAAAGAAGGACGATATGTATTTGCAGACAGTACACTTACATTCAGTTTGCAGTTTCTATCCAGGTTATTGCATAAACACTATGGTCACAAGACCGTGATACTGATTGATGAGTATGATGTACCACTGGATAAGGCATTTCAGAATGGTTACTATAGAGAAATGATTTCGCTGATCCGCGGACTTTTAGGCCAGGCATTAAAAACCAATACCTCCCTTCAGTTTGCAGTTTTAACTGGTTGTTTACGTATTTCAAAAGAAAGTATTTTTACTGGGCTTAACAACTTTGCTGTTAACTCAGTGGTAGATGTGGAACATGACGAGCAGTTTGGATTTACAGACACAGAAGTTCATCAAATTTTGGATGATTATAAGTTAAACCAGCATTTTTCTGAAATGAAAGAATGGTATGACGGTTATCGTTTTGGAAATGCTGACATTTACTGCCCGTGGGATGTGATTAATCACGTAAAAAAGTTACTCATCGATCCTCAGGCAGATCCACAGGCCTTTTGGATCAATACCAGTGGTAATGGATTGGTCAAACGTTTTGTCGACAAGGCAGACAAGACGACACGCGATGAGATTGAACAATTGATTGCAGGAAATCCCATCGAAAAAAGAATTCGTCTGGAACTGACCTATGATGAGATAGACAACAGCATAGATAATCTCTGGAGTGTCCTGTTTACCACAGGATACCTGACACAAGTTGGGAAAGCGGTTGATGGTGTTTACCGGCTGGTCATCCCAAACAAAGAAGTCCGTGAAGTGTTTGTGTTCCAGATACAAGAATGGTTCCGTCAGACGATTGTAGAAGACGCAAAACCAATGCAGGAACTGTGCCAGGCATTTTTAGATGGGGATGCAGAAAAAATACAAAAACACCTGACACAGATTCTTGGCCGGATGATCAGTATTTTAGATACCAAAGCTCGTGATGAACAGAAGGAAAACTTTTATCATGGCTTGCTGCTTGGTCTGCTGCGGAGTGAACGTGACTGGCTGATCCGCTCCAACGTAGAATCTGGAGACGGTTTCTGTGATATCCTGATTGAGCCGGAAGATCCGGATGCGGGAATGATCATCGAATTGAAATATGCTGCGACATTCCTGGAACTGGACGGTGCCTGCGAAAAAGCAATGCAGCAGATCAGAGACCGCAGATATGACGAAGCCCTGCGGAATGATGGCAGGGAAAATATTCTGGCATATGGCATAGCTTTTTGTAAAAAGCGCTGTAAAGTCGTTTGTGAAAAACTCTAAAGATTGTGTCAAAAATAACTATCTCCTATAAAAAAGAAATGCTAACATAAGCTTGATATTGGCATTTCTTTTTCAAATTCTTTCACGGAAAGATTTAGTTTTTGAACTCCTCGCCTGTGAAAAAATCTTTGTAAATTGAACAAAATGAACAAGGGGTGACACAATAAACACTGACTTTATTGTGTCACCCCCTTGCGTCTTAAACATGGGTTATTACGGATTACAGAAGTTTTCTTAGCATGATAGCAGAATCCACAGATTCTTTCTCCATTCCATCTGCAACTAACTGTTCCGGAGTTTTTCCTTCTTTCAGTTTCTGAACGATCTCGAGCAAGGTTTTCCTTTCTTCTGAACGACCTTCCGCAAGTCCTTCCTCCCGGCCTTCCTCTCGGAGAACATCTTCATATTTCTTTTCATCAAATTCAGTAAGACACATATCACACACCTCCCTGCGATGCTGTTCCAAAAAATCTCTAAGAATATTTTCCTCTATGCATTCCCTGACGGTAAGATCAATGGCTTCTTTTAATTCCATGGAATCCCGGTATTTTTTGATCTTTGCAACAAAGACCGCATATTCATATAAAACATGGCAGCTGTCCATGATGGACTGATTTTTCCACTGTTTATGTTAATCATTGTGGCGGTCCATTCATATTCACCAGCTCCGGTATCTGTTTCAAAAGCATCTGATAACCGTAGAATCCTTCTTTCTTCTGCAAGCTCCTTTTCGCTTCCGTTGTAAAATACAATATAATGAGGACGCGGAATTTTCAACAGATGCTTGCTATACAGCCGCTCGGATCGGTGAATCAGTTTCCGGTACAGATCCGCATAATACAAAAATCCCCGGAGTGGCATATTGGGGTTATAGGAACTCTGATGTTCGTAAAGACTCAAGGTTTTGTCGATTAGAAATGAAACATCATTTTTGTATTTCATGTAAATAACATCTTCCAGGGTCGTATACTCCAGATCATCCGGATTCGTATATGCGGTACCGTTTACCGCATTATACAGACTCAGCGCATTTTCTCTGTTTTCACCAAACAGTTTTCGAAATACGGTGTCCTTATATTTTTATTTACATGAATGTCATCAAATGCAGGGATTCCTTTCTTTAAAATCCTTTGTTTATCTACCTACATTATAGCATATGGCACAGAGATCACAACTGAAACAATTTGTCACTTGTCTGTCGCTTATCTATTGATTGACTGTTTGTTACTTGTAGCGATAATTTCGCCTAAAAAACTATTTGTAAATCCAGTATTTCCAACACTTCCGTGGAAAATACCAGCGATACTTCCGGTTAAGGTAACTTACAAGACTTCTACAAAGAAGACTGCTAAGACACAGACAAAGAAACTGAATTACACATTCACAGTAGCTAAGGCAAGCGTTGCTTTATCTGGCGATTCAGCAGTTGCAGTTGGAAACACAACTAAGCTGACAACTACAAAGAAGGCTTCTGACAGAGCTAAGATTACTTACACATCCAGTGATGAAACAGTAGCTACAGTAGCTGCTGACGGTACAGTAACTGGTGTTAAGGCTGGTAAGGCTACAATCACAGCTAAGCTTACAATTGGTAAAGATACAGCTACAGCTACTCATGAAGTAGAAGTAAAGAACTATGTTCTTTCTACTGTAGGATAGAGCAAGTTAACAGAGCTTACAGCTACTGTTACTGGTGATACAAAGAACCTTAAGGCTTCTGATTTTACAGTAAAGAATGAGACAACAAACGTTGTTTATCCAGTATCCAAGGTATCTGTTGATTCTAAGGATGCAACAAAGGTTACATTGACACTGTTCAGCGAGTTAAATGATGCTGCTAATTATGATGTGACACTTGACGGAACAACAAAGTCTTTCAAGGCTTCTGATGGAAAGGTTGCTTCTATCGCACTTGACCAGGCAACAATCCCATATGCAACAGAGACAGAAGTAAAGCTTGTTTCTAAAGATGCTAACGGCGTTGTATTAAAAGAGCTGAAGACAACAGATGCAGATGCTCATTATACATTTACAATTGATACAAAGGGAAATGGATATACAAACGGTTCTAAGTTATACTTAAATAAGGTAAACGATACTGCTGAAGCAACGATCTAGTACAAGACAGGAAAGTATGATCAGAATGGCAAGGCAGAAGGAAACATCGGACCAAACAAGGTTACAGTTACTGCTGTAGATCAGGTTGCTGTAAGTGGATTCGCTGTAAGAATTGATGACTCTGGAAAGTCTTCTTTCGATAAAGCAACAAATATTTGAAATATATCTTTACATTTTATTCATCTGTAAAACTCATGTTTTTTGTATATATTGACTGGATCATATAAATATTTTCCATTAGCATTTGATTTTCATCAAATACGATGTCCTTTAAATTTGAAAAAATTTAAGGATGTGTTGCAGTAACGATTTAAACCCAAATTAGAGATTTTAGTATTCTGAATAAAGAAAGAGAGCCGCTTTAAGCGACTCTCTTTTCTTACCACTTACAAAATACAATTATCTAGTAAATGTTGTGTTAATTGTTACAGGAACAGTATATGTAATATTCTTGCTATTAGTTACATATACACTTGCCTTTGCGATGTAAGTAGAAGCACCTACTGTCTTGCAATCATTGCCATTGACTACGAATGTAGGATTATTTAACTTCTTTCCATCATATGTTACTTCACAAGTCTCAGCTAAGATATCTGCTGCATTTGTCTTTGTAGTTGTCTTCTTTGTAATATTAACGCTTGCAGAAGCCTGAGTATCTACAACAGAGAATGTTGTTGTAAAGGTCTTCTTTGCAGTCTTAACAGTTACAGTATATGTCTTACCTGCATCAAGGTTCTTAGATACGGTAGCTGCTCCGCAAGATACAACTGAGATAGATGCACCTGTTGTAGATGTTGTAACAACAGACTTCTTATCATTATTGATTTCATATGTGGCATTATCTACATAACCAATCTTTGCACCTGCATCGTATGCAGCAACTCTTACAGTAACATTCTTAGCAGCCTTTTCTGCATCGGCATCATCAGCTACAGCCATGTCTACCTTGCCATCTTTTACACCAGATACTTCAAGTCTTAAATCAGAAGCCTTTGTCACATCATCATTGGTTTTAACTACTTTTACAGTAAAGTAACGGTTAATAGTTACATCACCATTTTTCACTTCAACCTTAACAGTATATGTTTTTCCTGCTTCAGCAGCAGCTGTTGCGACTACCTTTACATCATTGCCATCACGGGTTGCACTGATAGCCTTATCAGCATCAGATGTTGCACCACTTAAAATAATTTTAGAGGCAGTAGTAATGTCATTATTATACTGATCAACGGCCTTAACACTTACTTTGTTATCAACAGAAGCTGTCTTAGAAATTGTAATAGCAGTATTTCCAAGTGTTACATTTGTAAGCTTACTAGAAGCAGTTACACTTACAGCTAAAGATTTAACAACTTTTCCATCTTTATCTAATACATTGATATAAGCAGCTCCTTCTTTGATTCCTTTTACAGAAACAGGTGTTGTGCTGTTTATCAATGTTGTCTTAGGAAGTAACAGAATAGAATCATCACTGGAAACTACAGAGTAATCAGAGTAGTTTGAAATTTCTTTTCCGTCAGATCCAACAAATTTGAAATATGCATTCTTGCTAGATCCAATTGCTAACTGATTTGTTGTTTTATCTTTATCCCAATTAGGTGCCTTATCTGCAAAAGTCATATTGAATCCGGTTGTTGTAATTGCATTCTCAGCTACAGCTGTGATATCAACCTTCTTTGTATATGCTCCAACTTCGTTTCCGTTTGTATCGAACTTATAAGTATGATACTTAACTTCTGCTGTTCCCTTGTTTCCTACAGTCGGAAGAACAAGCTTATCGCCGTCTACATATCCCTGTGTTGTAGAAAGATTTAACTCTGCATTCTTTCCAGAAGCTTCAGAAGCCTTAAACTCATCAATGATGATATTATTTTTATCAACAGTCTGACCCTTGATCTCAGTTCCCTTTGTGTTTGCTGCGATTGTAACAGGTGTTACGTTTACATCTGAAACAACACCATCAGTAGCTGTGAAGGTCTGAACGGTTCCGTCAAGTTCTACATTGTACTTAGCTGCATCTTTCATATCAGCAAATGTCTCAACAGTAACCTTTGTAGCGTCAGCCTTGTCAACAGATACGCTCTTAACAGCAATTGCATTGTTGTTTGCTGTGTTTGTGATCTTGATGTCTGCTGGCTTAATGTCAGATGTCTTACCAAGAACAACAGTCTCTAAAGTATTTGCCTTAGTCTGTGCTACAGACTTAAGAACGTAGTTCTTAACTTCAACTTCAGCAGTAGTAGAAGCCTTATCTGTTGCAGCTGT
>ENA-OZHK01000482-OZHK01000482.1-human-gut-metagenome-genome-assembly--contig:-NODE-482-length-11875-cov-5.265313_pt1 | contig 11875 bp, 9 predicted proteins | sample MGYA00244048_ERZ653690 | MGnify/ENA primary metagenome ERZ653690 (study PRJEB26926, sample SAMN06165197) | human gut metagenome | biome: ENVO:00009003; feature: ENVO:2100002; material: ENVO:00002003...
CTTATGCGATCGTCGGCAGCGTCAGATGTGTATAAGAGACAGTTTCATACGCGCCCTGCAGTATTACTATATCATGGATGCATACGGCAACGCTCCTTTCATGACTACAGTAAGTTCTGACCTCGCCGAATATTACACACGCGACCGTTTCTTCACTTTCGTGGAATCTGAATTGAAAGACTGCGTAAACAGCATGGCTGAAGCAGGTCAGAACACATATGGCCGCGTCGACAAGGTGGCAGTATGGAACCTTCTGGCCCGTCTTTACCTGAACGCTGAAGTCTATACAGGTACAGCCCATTGGCAGGAAGCGATGGACTATGCCGAAATGGTTATCAATAACGGCTACTACCACCTCTGTACAAAAGGCGCTACGAATCCTGTAACCGGGGAAGTATATTCTGCATACCAGATGCTGTTCCTGGCCGACAACAATGAAACCGATGCACGCTATGAAATGATATTCCCTGTCATGTTCGACGGCCAGACAACGAAAAGTTATGGTGGCATGAACTTCCTTGTCTTAGGCTCGTACAGTTCGGATATGAGTGTCAATGTCCCGTCAGGAACAAACAACAGCTGGGGAAAATGTATCCGAATCCGCAAGCAGCTGCTGGATAAGTTCTATCCGACCACCGAAGCTCCTGCAGGCAACAATGTAGCTACAATGACTGCAGCAGCCAACGATGACCGTGCATTGTTCTACGGTGACGGTTTCAATGCTTCCATTGAAGATGAAAGCAGCCAGACCGACGGTTACGGGTGTGTAAAATTCCGTAATGTACGTTCCGACGGACAGTCCAACCCGGTAATCGACTATGTATATACCGACCTGGCTTTATTCCGTATGGCAGAAGCCTACCTGACCTATGCAGAAGCTTCTACCCGCCTGAACGGTCCAAATGCTGACGCATCCGGCATGATCAACGTGTTACGTAACCGTGCCAACGCCGCTACCCAGAACATCTATACGCTGGACAATATCCTGGACGAATGGTCCAGAGAGTTCTGGCTTGAAGGCCGCCGCCGTATGGATCTGATCCGTTTCGGACGTTTCGGAGGACAAGCTACCTATAAATGGGAATGGATGGGAGGTACCTATAACGGCGCACAGTTTGGCCAGTATATGAATATTTTCGCCATTCCTGAAAACGATCTGACCAACAATGGCAATCTGACTCAGAACCCTGGTTATTAATTTTAATAAAACGATTGAAGTATGAAAAAACTGAATATATTGACCGGACTCTTTTTAGGAATTGGCTTGTGTCTGTTTTCTGCCTGCGAAGACGACAATGACTCCAATCCTATTGTACAGCAACCGGAATCATTCGAACTGAACACGCCGGCATTGAGTGAAAACGTATACGACCTGGAAAAATCCTCGTCTATACAGCTTACCTATAAACAACCCGATTACGGCTATACTGCAGCCGTTACCTATTATGCACAGGTTTCAATGGATAATACCTGGGAAGAAGCTACGGAAGAGACCGAAGCCACCTATGTGGAACTGAACGGAAATTCAACCACTTGTGAATTCGAGGCAGACGCCTCACAGATAGACCGGGCGATTATGTCACTGGGAGGATACAATGAAGAAAATGTCCCGTCCGAACCGCTGACCATCTACATGCGTATGAGAGCCACGCTGGGATCAGGATATGAATGTTACTCCAACGCCATTTCTCTGTCTGTATTCCCTTATTATATGCCTATCGTAGATGCAGAACCCGAAATATGGTATCTGGTCGGCGACTGTATCGGTGACGGAACATGGGGCAACACCAACACGGACAATATCGGAGTTTCATTGATTCCGATGTCAATTGTCGACGGTTATGAATACAATACCACCACAGGTCAAGGTGAAATCCAGTATACCGGCTACTTCCTGGCTGGAAAAGGATTCAAACTGATCAAGACTCCTGGCAGCTGGGATAACCAATGGGGTAACTCTTCGGCAGCCGGCATTGACAATCCGGTCAAGAATGACGGCGGTTCCTCTAACCTGCAGGTTCCAAGCAGCGGATATTATACCGTCAAACTGAATACAGAATCGGATGTACTTACCATTGAAGCAGCTGAAGCTCCGGATGTTTACCACATCATGATCCAAGGTGATTTCAACGGATGGACAGATGCGGCAATGACACCGGTAAATACCGTGGAAGGCATGAACAACCACATCTGGAAATACGAACTGGATGCCACATCAGGTGATACGACAGCCAAATTCAAGGTATCTCCGGGTGAAGCAGGAAGTGCCGACGGATGGGGTACCAACTGGGGTGGAACAGGTTTCCCGTACGGTATCGGATCCAATGGAGGAGCCAATATACCTGTTCCGGCCGGCCACTATACCATCCTCTTCAATGACATTGACGGATTCTACTACTTTTATACTTTAGAATAAAAAAGATTATAAAATAAAACATCTATGAAAAAGAAAGCATTATATATCTTGTTCCTTTCTGCCTTCGCCTTTACCGGATGTACGGAAGATTACACCGACTGGGCCGAACCACAAGGGTTCGAACAGGAAGAAGGCAGAAGTGTTTCAGTGACAGCCACAGCAGCCTCTCCTATAGACATGGCAACTGTCACTACCGATTCTCTTACGTTGTTTACTCCGTCTGTAACTATGGGAGAGACAGACGCTGTATCTTCTTACCAACTGTTGCTGGACGGAACCTACGATCTGCCTGTCAGCATCGAGGGAAAGGCCAACACGGCCGAACTGGTCAGCGCTGTCATCTCCCTATACGGACAGGCCCCTGTAGAACGGACAATTCCGAGTACCGTAAACGCATTCATCTCTACCGGCAGTTCTGTAATGAAGGCCAGCGCATCCATCGAACTGAAAGTGACTTTGGTTGTAGACTTCAGCGAATTCATCTATCTGCCGGGTAACCATCAGGGATGGAACACAGCCAACGCGCCGGCATTACGTTCTCCGAACTTCGACGGAGTCTATACCGGATACAGCTACCTGGACGGCGACTTCAAATTCAACAAGAGCCGTGATTCAAGTTGGGCCGACGGTGAATATAACTTCAACGATTTCTCAACTTTCAGTTCCGAAATCATTCAGGGAGAAGGTACGAACTTCAACGTTGCCGCACCTGCATTCTACTACATTGTAGCTGATGTGGCTACCGGCGGACTGACCGTTACCGCCACTACATGGGGGCTGATAGGCGATGCCACTCCAGGCGGCTGGGATGCTGATACCCCAATGACCTACAATGCGGCAGATGCTACATGGACCGTACAGACCGAACTGGTTCCCGGTAAATTCAAGTTCCGCGCCAATGCTGACTGGGCCATCAATTTAGGCGGGGCAATTGACAACCTGACAGCCGACGGAGCCGATATAGCTGTAGAGGAAGCCGGTAATTATACCATTACGGTATACATGACCCGCAGTACATCCGACAATATCTATTGCACGATGACCAAGAATTAACCCGTAAATAATATTTTTAGAATCCAAGTCCGCCAGAAAACAGGATGGAAGATCTGATCTTCCGAAATATCTTTTTTCAGGTGGACTTGTTTTCTATCAGCCTTTTCTTTACCTATAAAAAACCTTCGGAACACAAAAATCTGATGACATGAAAAAACTTTTTATACTTTTCCTGTTGAGTCTCTCACTATACGGACTGACATCATGCAGTGACGACAAGCCGGCATTTCCGGAACCTTCGCCCGGGACAGAAACCGAATCTCCGGATGCAGAATGGTCGGCAGTAGAAGCTGCACCCGACAGTTGGGACGGAACCCTACGTGCCGATATCAGTTATCAGCTGCTGGTCTATTCCTTTGCCGACAGCGACGGTGACAAATGGGGAGACCTCAAGGGAGTGACCTCCAAACTGGACTACCTCACGAATCTGGGAATATCCGCCATCTGGCTGTCGCCCATCCATCCGTCCATGTCGTATCACGGATATGACGTAACCGACTATACCGCCGTAAATTCCCGGCTGGGGAACATACAGGATTTCGACCAGCTGGTCACGGAAGCCCACAAACGGGGTATCAGAATCTACCTGGACTACGTGATGAACCATACCGGAACGGATCATCCCTGGTTCAAGGAAGCAAGCTCATCGGCTACCAGCCCTTACCGCAGCTACTACATCTTTTCACAAGACCCGCAAGGTGATATCGCCGGAAAGAAAATTGACATGATTGCCCAGGAAGGTTCTGCCGGATACAATGCGGGAGAATGGTTCAAGGCCGGCAACGGTGAGGAAGTCAAGGGTATATACAAGTTTACACTCGACTGGAGCAATGCCTCTGCCCCTACCATAACCGTCAGCAAAGGTGAAAAGGCTGATCCCGACAATCCGGATACTACGACAAGCGGAGCCAGATACCTGTATTACGGCGACGGCATCTGCAAGAAATTCTATGACAAAGGAAACGGCATCTATGAACTGACCGTAGACTTTTCGTCAAGCTGGGGATTCCTTATCCGTACCAGCTCTACCACATGGGACAACGGGACCAAATACGGTGCCTCATCCGCTTCCGCCAGAATCGCGTTGGATACTCCGTTCACACTGGACAACCAGACTGCTGCCGACATCGTATTCAACAGCATGGACCTATGGTATTTTCATTCACAGTTCGGGACCGACTGGTTTGCCGACCTGAACTACGGACCCGTAGCGACAGCATCCGGATCACCGGCCTATCAGGCCATATCACAGGCTGCCAAAGGATGGATTGACCACGGTATAGACGGACTGAGACTGGATGCCGTGAAACACATCTACCACAGCGCCACATCGGGTGAAAACCCGCAGTTCCTGAAAATGTTCTATGACGACATGAACAGTTACTACCGGCAGAAAGGCAACCAGAAGGATTTCTATATGGTGGGGGAAGTCCTTTCGGAACACAACGAAGTAGCACCTTATTATGCAGGACTCCCGGCTTTGTTTGATTTCTCTTACTGGTACCGGCTTGAATGGGCCATCAACAACGGTACAGGACGTTACTTTGCCAAAGACATCATGAGCTACCGGGATGAATACGCCGGATACAGGAATGATTACATAGAGGCGACAAAACTGAGCAACCATGATGAGGACCGTACCGCATCCAAACTGGGGCAGTCGGATGCCAAATGCAAGCTGGCTGCGGCTGTCCTGCTCACTTCGGCCGGAAGCCCTTACATCTACTACGGGGAAGAGCTCGGCATCTACGGTACCAAAAGTAACGGCGACGAATACGTAAGAAGTCCGATGCTCTGGGGTGACAATACCACTACATCGTATACCGACAAGACAGATGCTACCGTGGCATCGCGCGTCAAAAGCGTGGCAGAACAGGAAAAAGACAACACTTCACTCCTGCACACGTACCAGACATTTACCCGGCTACGGAACACATACCCCGCCCTGGCTACAGGAAGCATGGGCAGACACCCCGTATATAACGACAGTAACGAAAAAGCCAACAGCATTGCCGCCTGGTATATGACCAGCGGAAACCAGCAAATGCTGGTCATCCACAATTTCGGTAATGCGGAAACAGATATTTCCTTAACCGACAAGGTGGAAAAAGCTGTAGCTGTACAAGGAAGTGTGAAGCAACAGCCGGACGGTGAAGCAACCAATTTGAAGTTAGGACAGTATTCATCCGTTGTTTTCCTGCTGAAAAACAACTAACCGTTCTTCACACTTTTACCCTATCACAAAGGATGCGCCGGACAACAGAACCTGCGCATCCTTTTTTATTTGCAAAAATTAACAGTCGGCCGATATAAAAAGAAAAGCATCTCACGTTTGAAAAAATAAAAGACATATGAAAAACAAACGTAAACAACCGTTCCTTATCCTTATCTGGTACATGATGGCCATCCTGTCGGCCTGCGGCAGCTATCCTATCGAAGAAGAAACAGAAGAAGCATCCGCCTCTCCCCCATGCAACCTGTCGCTCGATATAAAGAGCCGGGTATCCGATGAAATCCCTTATCCCATATCAGTCTATCTGTTCGATACAGACGGGAACCTTGTCACTCATCAGGAACTGACCGAGGCCGGAACCCTTTTCCAGCAGAACCTGAAAGCCGGGAACTATACACTGAGTGCCTTCACTGCCAGTGACAGAAAAGGCTATGTATTCCCCGAAAATCCGGACAAGAACAGCCTCATCAGCATAACTGCTCCCTATTTTACAGAAAGCCCCATCATGTCTGGCAGCAGTTCCATCAAACTGGAAAAGAAGACCGAAGCCAGCATACTGCTGGAATACGCCATGTCGTCACTATACTTCAAGTTCAGTGACATACCCCAGGAGACTACCCGGGTAGAAGTCACCGTTTCGCCTGTAAGTTCCGGAATAGACCTGTTTACGGCCTACAGCGGGCAACAGACCAGCACGACCATCCCCTGCGTGAAAAACAACGATATCTGGGAGGCCGGACCGGCCTATGTGTTTCCGGCAGCAGGTTCAAAAACAATCCTGAGCATCAGTATAGAGAATCCGGACGGGAACAAGACTTATGCCTATACCTATAACCGCCCCCTTGAACCGGCACAACCTTATCAATTCACCGGACAATACAATGACGAAGAGGGGATTATCCTGACCGGACAATTCGAAGCGTCCGACTGGAAACCCACCATCGACATAGAATTCGGAATCGGAGGAAACACATCTGATGATCCGGAAGACGGATCGGGAAACAATCAGGATACACCGGGAAGTGATACTTTCTACGTCAATGAACTGCCCGAAGCCGACAACATCTGGGGATACTTTTATGTATGGAAGGTTGAAACGGTCTCGGAAACCGAAATTATCGCTACCCTGATCAGTCCGGACCAATGGTTTCTGCTGGCTGGAGAGGCCTTACCCACCTTAGCGGATTACGCTCCCGATGGCATAACCGGCTGGAGAACTTTCACCAGCGAAGAAGCGAAAGAGTTCAAGAACAACTTTATCAATGATCTGGCAGAATTAAATGAGTTCCTTACCGACAATAATATGCTGCCATTCTATGCCTTCGGCGAAGAACGCTATTTATGCAACAATTGCCAGTCTACATTCGGCTTCCTCAGTGACCGGATCACCAAAGCCGGAGAAAAGACAAAATACTACCTGAGAGGAATCAAGACCGTCCGCATCAAGAAACACTGACCACCGCATCCGTACCCGTTGAAAGGACTTGCCATATTATAAAAAGATGCTGGAGTTTCCGTTAAAACTCCAGCATCTTTGAATGAAGATTCCAGCATCTTCCAACAAAAACTTCAAGGAATATTCCGACATATTTCAAGGTCTTTTTGAGGTATGCCGGAATTCATCCGTTCAGATATAATTTTGCCGCTTCAACTCTTCGGCTACCTCTTCCAGTTCTTTGTACCAGGCTTCACCGAACTTCCTTATCAGTGGTTCTTTCAAGAACTTATATACCGGAACATCCTCCTTCTTTCCGAGAAGCACAGCAGCTTTACAGACATCCCAACGGTGGTAGTTTACAGCCTTATAGGGCCCGTAATCGCCGACACGGATGGGGTACAAATGACAGGAAACCGGTTTATAGAAACTGCAACGGCCCTCACGGTAGGCCTTTTCAATGGCACAATAGCAATAGCCTCTTTCATCGTAACACGTGAACACACAGTCTTTCCCGTTCACGATAGAAGTCACCAGATCACCATCCTGATCGGTATATACCACCCCCTGCCTGTCGATTACGGCACGCGCTTCGGGTGAGAGATCGTCCCAGATAACCGGAAGGACTTCTTCCAGCTTTTCCACTTCATCCAGCTCTACAGGAGCACCGGCATCGCCCTCAATGCAACATTCGCCCTTACAGGCATCCAGGTTACACAGGAATTTCTCACGGAACACATCCAGGCTTACTACTACATCGTCAATCTGAACCATAATTCAATTCTTTGGATTTTCGGCTGCAAAGGTAATAAAAAAAGCACAGACTTCATGCGGACAAACCTGCTGTCCTCATGCTGTCTGTGCTTCTATTCTATTTTCAAAAACCGGTTAACCGGATATTATTTGATCAGATCCTTACCAGTCATTTCTGCCGGCTGAGGCATACCCAGGATGTGCAGGATAGAAGGAGCTACATCGGCCAATACACCGTTTTCAACCTTGGCAGCCTTGTTTTCGGTTACATAAACGAACGGAACCGGATTCAATGAGTGAGCGGTGTTAGGTGTACCATCGGCATTCAAGGCATGGTCGGCATTACCGTGGTCGGCAATAATGATCACTTCATAACCGTTAGCCTTGGCAGCTTCCACTGTATCTTTCACGCAATTGTCGATAGTCACTACGGCTTTCTCGATTGCTTCATAGACACCGGTATGTCCTACCATATCACCGTTAGCGTAGTTCACTACAATGAAATCGTATTTCTGAGTCTTGATGGCTTCTACCAGTTTATCCTTCACTTCATAAGCGCTCATTTCCGGCTTGAGGTCGTAAGTGGCAACCTTCGGAGACGGAACCAGGATACGGTCTTCGTTTTCGTACGGAGTTTCACGACCACCGTTGAAGAAGAATGTTACATGAGCATACTTTTCGGTTTCGGCAATGTGCAGCTGGGTCTTTCCATTGTTTGCCAGGTATTCACCCAATGTATTCTGTACGTTTTCCTTGTCGAACAGGATATGTACACCCTTGAACGATGCGTCGTACGGAGTCATACAGTAATACTGCAGTCCCGGAATGGTATGCATGCCTTCTTCCGGCATATCCTGCTGTGTCAGAACGATAGTCAGCTCTTTCGCACGGTCGTTACGGTAGTTGAAGAAGATCACTACATCACCTTCCTTGATTGTACCGTCGAAGTTAGCGTTTACAATAGGTTTGATGAATTCATCGGTAACACCTTCATCGTAAGACTCCTGCATAGCCTGAACCATATCGGTAGCCTTCTTTCCTATACCGCTTACCAACAGGTCATAAGCTTCCTTTATACGGTTCCAGCGTTTGTCACGGTCCATTGCATAGAAACGGCCGACGATAGAAGCGATCTTACCGGTCGACTTGGCACAATGTGCAGTCAGTTCCTCGATAAAACCTTTACCGCTCTTCGGGTCGGTATCACGGCCATCCATGAAGCAGTGGATAAATGTATTTTCCAGACCATATTCCTTTGCAATGTCACACAACTTGAACAGATGGTCCAAAGAAGAGTGTACACCACCGTTTGAAGTCAGCCCCATGAAATGGATACTTTTTCCATGTTCCTTTGCATAAGAGAAAGCGGAAACAATTTCCTTGTTCTGCATGATGCTGTTGTCGGCACAAGCACGGTTGATCTTTACCAGATCCTGATAAACGATACGTCCGGCACCGATATTCAGGTGACCCACTTCAGAGTTACCCATCTGACCGTCGGGCAGACCTACGTTTTCACCGCTGGCCTGCAGCTGTGAATGAGGATATTCAGCCAGCAGAGAATCCCAATACGGAGTCGGAGTATTAAAGATCACATCATCTTTCTGATGGTCGCCACATCCCCAACCATCCAGAATCATTAAAAGAGCTTTCTTAGCCATAATAATTTATTTTGTTTAAAAGTTAATTCCAATCTATGTTTCAGGCATGCAAAATTACAAAATATCCCTTCACGACAGCTATCTTTTCACGATTTTTATAGCTACAGATTTATAATAAGTTAACCTATATCAATAACAAAAAGATTTTATGAAACAGGTTACCACCCGAAGGACAAAAGGAATTATCTTTGCAGCAGTTTAAATTAGGGAGAGAATGAAAAGAATATTAATCCGGCTGGCTGTCCTGCTGATTCTGCCGGTTCCTGTATCCGTGCATGCACAGGGACCCGACCGTCTGCCGCTTCCTTCGCTTTCGGAAGCTGAACGTTACGGTGACCTCGACAAACTGGGCAACCTTGAACTGAGCGACACCCTACTGAACTCACCGAATGTACTCAATTTCTGCGGACAGGCTGTGAATCTGGACCCTTCGCACCGGCAACGCAAACTGCAGCGCGAACTCATCAGCCTGAAGCCGATATCATCGGCCCTCATGCAACGTTCCGAATTTTTCTTTCCCATCATAGAGCCTATACTGGAAGAGCAGCATATCCCGGAAGACTTCAAATACCTCATGGTGATAGAAAGCGGTATGAACCCTTCCGCCCGTTCCTCGGCCGGAGCATTGGGACTGTGGCAGTTCATGCCCGGAACTGCCCGCGACTACGGACTGATTGTTTCACAGAAGCTGGATGAACGGCTGAATATCGAGAAATCGACTTATGCAGCCTGCCGTTACCTGAAAGACGCCTACAGCAAATTCGGCGACTGGGTGGCCGTGGCACAGTCGTACAACATTGGACAGACACGCATCGGAAACGAACTGAAACGCCAGAAAGTGGACGAATCCATCGACCTGCAGCTTGTGGAAGAAACGAACCGGTATATCTACCGGATACTGGCAGCCAAAATCATCTTCACACACCCCAAAAACTTCGGTCTACGCCCTCCTATGCCCTATTACAAGAAAATACGCAGAAGATAATGAACAAAGATATTAACAGCCTGTTGATAACTATCGGAAGTTTTCAACAGGCTGTTACATTATAGAAGACACACATAATCCGGTTAAAAATCGAACGAAAGCTGTCCGTCGCCAAGCAGGTTATAGCTCATACGGTGATAAGGCGAAACTCCATATCGGGCAATTGCCTCCCGGTGTTTCCTGGTAGGATAACCTTTATTACTCTTCCAGTCGTATACCGGGTATTCCTCGGCCAGCCTGTTCATGTAATCATCACGATAGGTCTTTGCCAGAATGGAAGCCGCCGCAATGGAAAGGAACTTACCGTCGCCTTTTACAACCGTAGTATGCGGAATATCCGGATAAGGATTGAAACGGTTGCCGTCGATCAGCAGATGTTGCGGTCGGACAGACAACTGGTCAATGGCCCGATGCATGGCCAGGAACGAAGCGTTCAGAATATTGATCTTGTCAATCTCTTCGGGAGTGACCACACCCACAGCCCAGGCCAGGGCATCGCGTTCAATCACTTCACGCAACGCATAACGCTGACGTTCGGTCAATTTCTTGGAATCGTCCAGCTGCTCGTTCCTGTAATCATCCGGCAGAATTACCGCCGCCGCATAGACCGATCCGGCCAGGCAGCCGCGCCCCGCCTCATCGCATCCTGCTTCTATCACTCCTTTATGTAAACAAGGCAACAACATGTTATTCCTCCTATTCCATTTTCCGGGGTGCAAAGGTACACATTTCCTGGCAGGCCAAGGAAGGAAACAATATAAAGTTATCAGTAAGTTATCTACCGCAAATGTTTATAATGTATCTTTGCAGAGACAAAAATTCGACATACATTTTACAACAACAAAGACAGACATGTTTACAGTCATCGGAATCATGCTGGCAGGAATAGGAATCGGATTCCTGCTACGGAAACACCGGTTTTCCGGAATAAACCATATCATTACTATACTCATCTGGCTATTGCTGTTCCTGCTGGGAACCGAAGTAGGCAGCAACAGGCGCATTGTAGAAGGCATTGCCAGCCTGGGAATAGAAGCTCTCCTTATCACGCTGGCCTGCGTGGCAGGAAGCTGTATCTTTGCTTGGGCACTATGGAAAATCCTACAAAAAGGAAAGGAGGGAAAAGCATGAAAGGCAGTCTGATCATTGTAGGGTTCTTCTGTATAGGAATCATTTCCGGATTCTTCCACTGGACTCCAGACATACTGCACGAAAGCAATATCAGCTTTTATGCCCTCTGTGCACTGATGTTCAGTGTAGGACTCAATATCGGCAATGACCCGCAAACTTTGAAAACCTTCCGCTCGCTGAACCCTGTCTCTTATACACATCTCCGAGC
>ENA-OZHK01000484-OZHK01000484.1-human-gut-metagenome-genome-assembly--contig:-NODE-484-length-11859-cov-6.121061_pt1 | contig 11859 bp, 10 predicted proteins | sample MGYA00244048_ERZ653690 | MGnify/ENA primary metagenome ERZ653690 (study PRJEB26926, sample SAMN06165197) | human gut metagenome | biome: ENVO:00009003; feature: ENVO:2100002; material: ENVO:00002003...
GAGATCTAGTACGGTCTCGTGGGCTCGGAGATGTGTATAAGAGACAGGATAAGGAAGAAACTGGCTGATAAGCGGAACAGCCTGTTTGTGTACAGCCTTGGAAGAAAGTCCGTCGCCGATGACGATGAGAATATCCGTACCCGGATAGTTCAGTTGGGTCAGCCGGTCTTTGCTGTGTTCGTCCAATTGTCTTCCTAAATCGGGGCGGGCCAGGAAGGTCGGTCTGTCATGCGCCGCACTTTCCACGTACAGGCTTTCCAGTCCCAGTTCCTGCAGACGGAGACGGAGGTTCTCTCTGTCAAAAGGCGTCTGAATGGCATCTTTGGCTTTTGCATGTGCCATACTGAAGTTCAGGTAATCCTGGGTAAGCAGACTGCATCCTGTCCTTCCCAGGGCAATCCGGGCGTCGGTGAAATATTTCAGCCATTCCCATGAGGCCGTTTCTTTCACGTATTCTCCGGTGGTTTGCAACAGATTCTTATCCATAAGTTACCTCCATGTTTTCGATGCTTAATAATTGGTGTGTTTTATCGACGGGCAGCATGTGTCCGTATTTGTCGGTCAGATTCATTTTCTGGAGCCATGCCTCAAATTCCGGAGCCGGTTTTTTATGGAAGAGGTTCCGGGCATAGAGTACGTCGTGATACGATGTACTTTGGTAGTTCAGCATGATGTCGTCGGCTCCCGGAATCCCCATGATGTAGTTGATGCCAGCTGCCGTAAGTAGGGTCAGCAGGGTATCCATGTCATCCTGGTCGGCCTCGGCATGGTTGGTGTAACAGATGTCGCAGCCCATGGGTACCCCCATCAGCTTGCCGCAGAAATGGTCCTCCAGTCCCGCACGGATAATTTGCTTTCCGTCGTACAGGTATTCGGGACCGATGAATCCCACCACGGTGTTGACCAGCAGCGGATGGTAGCGTCGGGCCACCGCATAACATCGGGCCTCACAAGTCTGTTCGTCTACTCCGAAGTTGGTATTGGAAGACAAGGCAGAACCTTGTCCGGTTTCGAAATACATACAATTGTCGCCAATCGTTCCCCGCTGCAGGGATTTTACCGCCTCGTATCCTTCGTCCAGCATCTTCAGATTGATGCCAAATCCGGCATTGGCGGCTTCCGTGCCGGCAATGCTTTGGAACAGCAGGTCTACCGGAGCCCCTTTTTCCATCATCTGCATGCAAGTGGTGATGTGGGTCAGAATGCAGCTCTGGGTAGGAATCTCGTATTGCTGGATAATCTCGTCGAGCATGTGGTTGAGTTGGATCAGGCCAGGCAGTGAATCGCCTGCCGGATTGATACCGATGACCGCATCGCCGCACCCGTACATCAAGCCGTCGATGATGCTGGCGGCAATGCCTTTGAGGTCGTCGGTAGGATGGTTGGGCTGCAGGCGAGCCGACAGTCGTCCCGGAAGTCCTATCGTATTCCTGAACCGGGTAATTACCTGACACTTGCTGGCCGCGAGAATCAGGTCCTGGTTGCGCATGATTTTGCTGACAGCTGCTGCAATTTCAGGTGTAATGGCATTGGCTACCGTTCGTAAGGTATCGCCGGTAGTATGGTCATTGAGAATCCAGTTGCGGAAATCTCCTACAGTCAGGTGGCTGATGAGACGGAAGGCTTGCCGGTCGTGTGTGTCAAAGATGAGCCGGGTCACTTCATCCTTTTCGTAAGGGATGAGCGGTTCTTCCAGAAACCGGGCAAGGGGAACTTCCGCCAGGCACATCTGAGCTGCCACATGCTCTTCCATGCTGCGAGCCGCAATGCCGGCCAGTTCGTCGCCCGATCTGCGAGGGGTGGCCTTGGCCATCAGCTCCTTCAGGCTGTCAAACTTATAAGTCAGATGTCCTATATTGATTTTATACATATTGGGTGTGTTTGTGAAATTAATGCCTGATCATCGGGATAAGATAGATAATCAGTGAAATGATGGTTACGATAATGGTACACCATTTCCAAATAGCGTACTCTTTATCCATTTTTCTTTTTTCAGCAGCTGAAGGTTCTTCTATCTCTCCAATTTCTTCTTCCAGGGAAGGAATGATTTCCTTTTTGTGTTGTGTGTAGAAATACCAGAAGATGATGCAGAGCACAGAAAGGATGCCTGCCGTATATAAGGCAATTTTATCGGCAAAAAAGAGCATGAACAGGTAGACGAAAATGGTGATGTAACATCCCAAGATTCCATAAGGAGCCTTGTAGGGGCGTTTCATTTCCGGACACCGTCTTTTCAGTCCCATATAGGCCAGACAGCCAATCATGTAGCATACGGCCAGTGAAATCAATGAAACCGAGGCAATGTAGTTGATGGAGCCGGTCGCAATCAAAATAAAATTGATGACACCTACCAGCAGGATGGCCACGTGAGGGGTTTTGTATTTGGGGTGTACCTTGGCAAATACGGAAGGTAACGAATGGTCTTCTGCCATGGAGTAAATATAGCGAGCTGGGGCTGCAATGCCCGGGTTAATGGTCGACAAGTCTCCTCCGAAGGCGATGGCTACACAAAGAAGGATGATAGGACCTCCTACCAGACCGGCTGCTTTCAGACCTTCTGCATACGGAGCTGCCGCCGTGGCCAGTAAGCCATAAAAATCATGGGAAACCAATCCCACTAGGAACCACTGGAACAAAGCATTGACGGCAAATACCAGAAATACGGACAGCTTCAAAGCCCGTGGAAGAGTATATTGTGGATATTTGGTTTCTCCTCCTACCGATACGCAGGTTTCGAATCCGGTGTAACACCACCATACCAGGCCGAAGATGTACATGATTTCTTCAAACGGAGGCAGTTTGTCCATGCCGAATCCTCCGAAATACTCCAAGTGGATGTGGGGAATCATGTAGATGAACCAACAGATGGAGCAGGCCCAAAAGAAGAAAATGAAAATATTCTGAGCCTTACCCGACTGTTTGATACCAAAATAATTCAGTACCAGAAAGATGGCAACAAGAATACAGGCAATGATGCGTGGGTCGATACCTGCCATTGACACACCGAGTGATTCCATGAGAATGCTGAAGTAGTTGGCAAAGGCCAAAGTTTCTCCTGCTCCGATGGCCACTACGGAAACAATGTAATGCCATCCGGCCATGTTGGCCCACACCCGGTTGAGTCCTCTTTTAGCGAAGTTATAGGTTCCTCCTGCTTGGGGTAGTGCAGCCGACATCTCTCCATAAATGAGGCAGGGCCATATTGAGATAAGTAAAGCCACGAAAGTAAATCCAATAATCCAAGCCCCTACCAGACCGATTTGTGAAGAACCGCAGGTGAACAATCCAACTCCTACCACCGTTCCGATTGTCATACTGATAGACTCTTTGAGTCCCAGTACTCTGAGTAGTTTTTGTTTAGCCATAATTTTACGTTTTTGTTGTTTTGTATATCTTTTTGTTTTGTATTGCATTACAAAAGTATGCAATTTGATTTTGATGTGTTTTAAAACATATCAAAAAGAAAGTCTAAACTATTTGTTTGTTTCGTTGTGGTACTAATTTGTTCTTTTATAGTTTATAGTGTAATTAAATGTGTTTGTTTTGTGATAATATGTTACTTTGATGGGTGTGTTGGAAGAATTTTGCGTGTATTTGTAGCAATAAAAAGGAGATAGAGTGAAATTAATTCTATAAATAAAATAAGGACCCTTTGAATAAAGTTCTATTTTTGTGGAAAAATCAGTGCAGTATGGTAGTGAACAAGAAAAATCCTTTTGCTTTCAAGGCGAAGCAGAGCCACAAGAAAAAGACAAGTGGAAAACGGGTCGGGAAATCCCGTCCGGAAAAAGCGAATAACCAGTTGAACCGCAGGGTGAAATAATAAGAATCCCCGTTCTTCTTGGCAAGACTGAGGTCTTTAAGAAGAACGGGGAGTTTTTTATGGGATAGAACGGATGTGGGTCCGTTATTCTTCAGCCAAAACAAAATCCAGCTGTTTCTTGGCCAGGTTGGCACGGGCCACTTTAATTTTAATAGGGTCACCGAGGCTGAACTTCTGGTGATGGCGTCGTCCGATGAGGCAGTAGTTCTTTTCATCGAACTCGTAGAAGTCGTTGCCCAAATCACGCATGGCAATCATGCCCTCGCATTTGTTTTCATTGATTTCTACGTAAAGGCCCCATTCCGTGACTCCGGAAATGACTCCATCGTAGACTTGTCCGATACGTTCGCCCATGAATTCCACTTGTTTGTATTTCACGGAAGCACGTTCCGCACTGGCGGCTGTCTGTTCCATGGCCGAACTGTGTTCGCACAAGGTTTCGTATTTGTCGGCCTGTGCACTCCGTCCTCCTGCCAGGTAGCGGGTGAGCAGACGATGTACCATCAGGTCCGGATAGCGGCGGATAGGAGAGGTGAAGTGGGTGTAATAATCAAATCCCAGTCCGTAGTGTCCGATGTTGTAGATGGAGTAACGGGCCTTCTGCATGGCACGCAAGGAAACTGTTTCTATCAGGTTCTGTTCCTTCTTGCCGTTGATTTCCGTGAGCAGGTGGTTGAGTGACTTGGAGACCTCCACCTTGCTACCTCCCGTACGGATTTTGTAACCGAAGCGGGCGATGAACTGGTTCAGGTTGTCCAGCTTGTCGGGGTCCGGAAGGTCGTGGATACGATAAGGGAATACTTTCGGCTTCTTGTTCTTGGGTACCTTTCCGACGTATTCGGCCACGGTGCGGTTGGCCAGCAGCATGAATTCCTCAATCAGCTTGTTGGCTTCCTTGGAAACCTTGAAATACACGCTGAGCGGTTTTCCGTTTTCGTCAATCTCGAATTTCACTTCACAACGGTCGAAGTTGATGGAGCCGGCACTCATTCGTTTCTCTCGCAGAATCTGAGCCAGACGGTTCAGTTCCAGAATTTCTTCCTTATAGTCACCTTCTCCTGTTTCAATAATCTGTTGTGCTTCTTCGTATGTGAAGCGGCGGTTGGACTTGATGACGGTGTGGCGGATACGGAAATTCTTCACTTCGGCCTTGTCGTTCATGTCGAAGATGACAGAGTAAGCCAGCTTTTCCTCGTCCGGTCGCAGAGAGCAGATGAAGTTGCACAACCGTTCCGGCAGCATCGGGATGGTGCGGTCGACCAAATAGACGGAAGTGGCACGTTTCACAGCCTCCTTGTCGATGATGCTTCCTTCTTTCACATAATGCGAAACGTCGGCGATGTGTACACCTACCTCCCACAGTCCCGGTTTCAGGTTGCGGATAGACAGGGCATCGTCGAAGTCTTTGGCGTCTTTCGGATCGATGGTGAAGGTCACCACGTCGCGGAAATCCTCTCGTTCGGCATAGTCTTCTGGGGTAATTTCAGCCGACAGTTTTTCAGCAGCCGCTTCCACAGCCTGCGGATAAGTGTAAGGCAATCCGTATTCGGCCAGGATGGCATGCATTTCGGTGGTATTGTCGCCGGCTTTTCCCAAAATGTCAATCACTTCTCCAAACGGGTTCTTTGCCTCTTCCGGCCATTCGGTGATACGGACTACAGCTTTGTCGCCGTTCTTTCCACCTTTCAGCTTGTCCTTTGGGATAAAGATGTCGTTGGCCAGTGTGTTGGCTTCTGTCAGCAGGAAGGCATAATTCTTGGAGACTTTCAATACGCCGACAAACGTTTCGTTGGCATGTTCCAAAATCTCGATTACCTGTCCTTCCAGCTGGCGCTTCTTGCATTTGGCACACAAGGACACTTTCACTTTGTCGTTGTTCATGGCGTGCGCGGAGTTACGTTCTGCAATGAAAATCGGTTCTCCACCGTCGTCGGGGATAAACGAGTTCTTTCCGTTGCTCTTCCGCTGGAAGGTACCGGTCAGAATCTGTCCTTTGTCATTGATTTTATAGCGCCCCTTTTCGATTTCAATCAGGAAATTGTCTTCCACCATTTCCTCTACGACATCGACACAGAGCATTTTTCCCGGATGGGTCGTGAGTTTTAGAGCTTGGAACAACTGCTTGAGGCTGAATGCTTCATTCGGCTTTGTGCGGAAATAGTTGAGCAGCATTTCTACGAGCTCTTTTTTCTTCAGGTGCTTTCCGCCTTTTTTCTCTTTTTTCTTTTTAGCCATGTTGTTTATAGTTTAGAGCCGGCTCCTCTCTTAGTAACCGGCATGTTCGATTATACAAAGAAAGCAAATTCCACGGAATAAACGCGGATTTTTCTGTTAAGATGCTGAAAAACTATTATCTTTGCCGCGTTCTTATTACAAAGTCTGATATGAATGAAGTTGAATCATCCGTCCGCGAGCATGAGATATACAAAGTGACCCTGGTAGGAAGCCTGGTGAACATTTTGCTGGTAGTCTGCAAGTTTGCGGCAGGTTTCTGGGGCAAGAGTGCGGCCATGATTGCCGATGCGGTCCATTCTTTGTCGGATTTGATTACGGATTTAATCGTAATCGTCTTTGTACGCATTTCCAGTAAGCCAGAAGACAAAGACCATGACTATGGGCATGGCAAGTATGAAACGCTGGCTACTCTACTGATTGGAGCGGCCCTGCTGGCTGTGGGCGTGGGCATTTGCTGGAGTGGAGTGGAGTCGATTGTACTCTTTTTCAGAGGAGAGACATTGCAGTCTCCCGGTTGGATTGCCCTGGTAGCAGCCATTGTATCCATTGTATCCAAGGAAATTTTGTTTCATTATACCCGTATTGTCGGGAAACGTTATAACAGTCCGGCGGTCATTGCCAATGCCTGGCATCACCGCAGCGATGCCTTTTCTTCCATCGGTACGGCCATCGGTATCGGAGGAGCCATTCTGTTGGGTGACAGCTGGCGGGTACTCGACCCGTTGGCGGCAGTGATTGTCAGTGTCTTTATTGTGCAGGTGGCTGTCAAGCAGCTCAAGTCGTGTGTGGACGAATTGCTGGAACGCTCGCTTCCGGACGATATTGAACAGGAAATTACCAAGATTGTCTTGTCGGAGGAAGGGGTGTCAGAACCTCATCATCTGCGTACCCGGCGGATAGGAAGTCATTATGCGATGGACATGCATGTACGCATGGATGGGAATATTCCATTGCATGAGGCACACGAGAAAGCGACCGCAGTGGAGCGTAAGTTAAGAGAAGCTTTCGGAGCAAATACGTATATCAGTATCCATGTCGAACCAGAAAAATAAGTGTATGGAGAAAAAGATATTGGTGACCGGTGCCAGTGGGTTTATTGGCAGTTTTCTGGTGGAAGGGGCCTTGGAACGGGGCTTTCAGGTATGGGCAGGCGTGCGGAAAACCAGCAGCCGGAAATATTTGCAGGATGCACGCATTCGTTTTGCGGTGTTGGATTTCACCGATTCTGACCGCTTGGCCGGACAGCTGGAGGAACAGAAACGCTTGTATGGGAAATGGGATTACATCATTCATTGTGCCGGGGTGACCAAATGCCTGGATAAGGCCGATTTTGAAATCGGAAATTACTGGGCTACGCGGCATTTTATCGAGACGCTGAAGCGCTTGGACATGCTTCCCGTGAACTTTATTTACATTAGTTCGTTAAGTATATTCGGACCGATACGTGAAAAAGATTACACTCCCATTTGCGAGGAAGATACGCCCCGCCCGAATACGGCGTATGGTCTGAGCAAACTTCATACAGAGGAATACCTGAAATCTTTGTCCGGTTTTCCGTATGTGATTTTCCGTCCTACCGGCGTGTACGGGCCTCGGGAGCGAGATTATTTCCTGATGGCCAAGTCTGTAAAGCAGCATGTGGATTTTGCGGCAGGCTTTAAGCGTCAGGACATCACGTTTGTTTTTGTGAAAGATTTGGTGCAGGCCATTTATCTGGCCATTGAAAAGAATGTCACCGGCCGGGCCTATTTCGTGAGTGACGGGAAAGTGTACAGTAGCCACACGTTTTCCGATCTGATTCGGAAGGAGCTGGGCAATCCGTGGATGGTTCGTGTGGTGTGTCCGTTGTTTCTCTTGAAAGCCATCTCGTTTGTGGCAGAGAATATTGGGCGGTTGGCCCGGAAGACCAGTACATTGAACTGTGACAAGTATCGTATCATGAAGCAGCGGAACTGGAGGTGTGACATTTCCCCGCTGGAAAAAGAGTTGGGCTATGTGCCCGAATATCCGTTGGAAAGAGGTGTAAAAGAAATAATTGCCTGGTATAAGAAAGAAGGATGGCTATAGAACTGAAGTTATTTGAACGAGTAGAAAGTGGGAAGGGACTGTTTGCAGTAGAAAGCATCAGTTTGATTTATAATGCCCTGACCTCTATTTTGATTTTGTTGCTCTATCCCCGGATGGACCATCCCGGGACCATGTTGCTGGAACGTCTGGGTATTGTAGTACTGACGTTCGTACTGATTCATTTGTATCAGGCATTTCCCTGCCGGTTGACAGCTTTTGTCCGGATGGTGGTGCAGATGTCACTGCTGGCCTACTGGTATCCGGACACGTTTGAGTTCAACCGTCTGTTCCCGAACCTGGACTATCTGTTTGCTTCTGCCGAACAGACCATTTTCCATTGCCAGCCCTCCGTGGAATTCAGTAAGCTGTGTCCCTCGGTATGGTTCAGTGAGCCGTTCAATATGGGTTACTTCTTTTATTATCCCATGATGCTGATTGTGGTGGTGTATTACTTTCTGACCCGGTTTGAGTGGTTTGAGAAAATCTGTTTTGTGTTGGTCACCTCTTTCTTCATTTACTACCTGTTCTATATTCTGGTGCCGGTTGCAGGCCCGCAGTTTTATTTCCCGGCCATTGGGATGGACAAGGTGAATGCTTGTGACTTTACGCCCATCGGCGATTATTTCAACCACAATACGTTCTTGCTTCCGGGGCCCGGATATGAGCATGGATTCTTCTATAATCTGGTGGAGGCCTCTCAGGAAGTGGGCGAACGCCCTACCGCCGCTTTCCCCAGCTCGCATGTGGGTATCTCTACCATTGTGATGATTATGGCCTGGCGTGTGAACCGGAAGCTGGCTTATATCCTTTTCCCGTTCTATGTGTTGCTTTGCTGTGCCACGGTCTACATTCAGGCGCACTACCTGATTGATTCTCTCGTGGGATTGATTACCGCATTCTTCGTGTACCAGCTGGCTACGCTGATGTACAAGCGGTGGTTCATTTCGCCCGTTTTCAAGCGCATCATGTATTAAGGAAAAAGTCGGTAAGGAGTCTTATTCCTTACCGAATGTATTTTCAATGTGATCTAGGATGGTATTTAACTCCTGGAGTGTCTCTGCACGCAGCATGGCGATGCGGGTATCCTTGAAGTTGGGAATCCCTTTGAACAGCGGGGAGGCAGCCAGGTGGCGGCGCACGTGCAGAATACCTCTGCGTTCATCCAGCAGGTTCACACTGTCGAGTACTTCCTGTCGTAAGACATCCATCCGCCATTTGAAAGAAAGGGGTGGAAGTTCTTCTCCGGTCTCCAGATAATGCTTTACTTCCTTGAAAATCCAGGGACGTCCGAAACTGGCCCGTCCAATCATGATGGCATCCACGCCGTAGCGGTCGAAACATTCTTTGGCACGTTGAGGCGTGGTGATATCGCCGTTGCCGATGATGGGGATGTACATTCTCGGATTTTTCTTCACTTCTCCGATAAGGGTCCAGTCGGCTTCGCCGGTGTACATCTGGGCACGGGTACGTCCGTGGATGGTCAGGGCCTCAATGCCGCAATCCTGCAACTGTTCCGCCAGCTCCACGATGATTTTGTGTTCCGCATCCCATCCCAAACGGGTTTTTACCGTAACGGGAATCTTGACGGCATTGACCACGGCACGGGTAATCTCCAGCATCTTGGGTACGTTCTGCAACAGTCCTGAACCGGCTCCCTTGCCGGCCACCCGTTTCACCGGACATCCGAAGTTCAGGTCCAGAATGTCGGGTTGTGCCTGTTCCACGATGCGGGCTGCTTCCACCATCGTATCGGTATCTTTTCCGTAAATTTGGATGGCTACCGGGCGTTCCTTTTCGCTGATGTTCAGTTTCAACATCGTTTTTCCCACCGAACGGATCAACGCATCGCTCGACACGAACTCCGTGTACACTATGTCGGCACCGAACTGCTTGCACATGAGGCGGAAAGCAGGGTCGGTGACATCTTCCATCGGGGCCAGCAACACTGGCTTTTCTCCTAAATCTATGTTCCTAATTTTCATTGGCTTGATATTGTCGCGCAAAGGTAGTGAAATTTTATTATATCCCGAAAAAACGCTACCTTTGCGCGGTAATATCATAATAGTGGAAATGAGTTATACAATCAAAGACTTTGAAATCATGGCACCTGTTGGCTCGCGTGAGTCGTTGGCAGCTGCCCTTCATGCCGGAGCTGATTCCATCTATTTCGGCATTGAGAGTTTGAACATGCGTGCGCGCTCGGCAAGCACTTTTACCATAGAAGACTTGCGTGAAATCGCCAAGGTGTGCGAGGAACACGGGGTGAAGAGTTACCTGACCATCAATACCATCATCTACGACGAAGACATTGAACTGATGCGCAAGATTGTGGATGCAGCCAAGGAAGCCGGTATCAGTGCCGTCATTGCAGCCGATGTGGCCGTGATGGCTTACTGTAACGAAGTGGGACAGGAAGTGCATCTTTCTACCCAGCTGAACATCAGCAATGCGGAAGCGCTGAAGTTCTATTCCCGCTTTGCCGATGTGGTGGTGCTGGCGCGTGAGTTGAACCTCAAGCAGGTGCGTAAGATATACGATGCCATTCAGGAGCAGCAGATCAAGGGCCCGATGGGTGAACTGGTCCGTATCGAAATGTTCTGCCACGGAGCTTTGTGCATGGCGGTTTCCGGAAAATGCTATTTGAGCCTGAACGAACAGAACGCATCGGCCAACCGGGGTGCTTGCATGCAGGTATGCCGCCGGGCTTACATCGTGAAAGACAAGGAAAGCGATATCGAACTGGAAGTGGACAACCAGTACATCATGTCGCCGAAAGATTTGAAGACCATTCATTTCATGGACGAGATGATTGAAGCCGGTGTGCGGGTGTTCAAGATTGAAGGCCGTGCCCGTGGTCCTGAGTATGTGCGTACCGTGGTGGAATGTTACAAGGAAGCCATCCAGTCGTATCTCGACGGAACGTTCTCCGACGAGAAAGTGGCCGACTGGGATACACGTCTGAAAACGGTGTTCAACCGTGGTTTCTGGAACGGATATTACCTGGGACAACGTCTGGGAGAATGGAGCAAGAACTATGGTTCGGAGGCTACGGAGCGCAAGGTATATGCCGGACGCGGCATCAAGTATTTCTCCAATATCGGAGTGGCTGAGTTCCTGATTGAGGCGGCTGAAATCAAGGTAGGCGACAAACTCCTGATTACCGGTCCGACTACCGGTGCCATGTATGTCACACTGGAGGAGGCACGTGTAGATTTGAAACCGGTGGATGTGGTGAAGAAAGGAGTGCATGTATCGTTCAAGGTGCCGGGCCGTATTCGTCCCAGTGACCGTCTGTACCGTATGGTGCCGGCAGAAGAACTGAAGGCGAAACGGAAAGAATAATTTGAAGAATCAATAAGAGGAAATCCTGTCCGCGTTTCTGAAACGTGCGGACAGGATTTTTTTGTGAATATAGGATATGAACAGGCTGGTTAATTACTTGTTGAAATCCTTGTGAGTATTATTCAACTTGTTCTTTGCAGGACTTGTATATCAGTGAGTTATTGTTATTCACAGCTTGTGAATAACGTGTGGATAGCAAATAAGTTCTGCCGGGATGATTTGTTTACTCTCGTAATTATTTTACTTTTGCACCACAGAATTTAAAATCCAAATCTAATATGAAGAAGATATATGTACAAGAGTGGATGTCGTTTCAGCCTTACGGACGTCAGGATGAAATAGATACATATCTGTCTCTTATACACATCTCCGAGCCCACGAGACCGTACTAG
>ENA-OZHK01000485-OZHK01000485.1-human-gut-metagenome-genome-assembly--contig:-NODE-485-length-11823-cov-5.602566_pt1 | contig 11823 bp, 10 predicted proteins | sample MGYA00244048_ERZ653690 | MGnify/ENA primary metagenome ERZ653690 (study PRJEB26926, sample SAMN06165197) | human gut metagenome | biome: ENVO:00009003; feature: ENVO:2100002; material: ENVO:00002003...
TACGGTCTCGTGGGCTCGGAGATGTGTATAAGAGACAGGTATCATGGTTTACCGTGCACAGATGGGAGCCGCACAACCCACAGATGTTTTCGTCCCTATTCTTCTGGCCACCTTCTTCTCTACACTGACAGGCATCATCGCAGTAAGCCTATATCAACGGATCAATCTTTTGAACCGTACTATCCTGCTTTTTCTTGGTGGAGTCAGTATCCTAATCGGAAGTATCATCTATTTGTTCAGTACGATGGGACGTGAAGAGATAAATGTCTACTCCACAACTACTGCCAATGTATTCCTGTTTCTGGTCATTGTTTCTTTCATTCTGGCAGGGATACGCAAGAAAATCAATGTATACGATTCATTTGTGGAAGGTGCCAAAGAAGGTTTCACTACCGCAGTACGCATCATCCCCTATCTGGTAGCCATATTGGTGGCCATCGGAGTATTCCGGGCATCGGGATGCATGGACTACCTGATACAAGGAATATCCCAATGCGTAGAATGGTGCGGTGCCGATACCGATTTTGTAGGAGCACTACCTACCGCCCTCATGAAACCGCTAAGCGGAAGCGGGGCACGGGGACTGATGGTCGATGCCATGAATACTTATGGAGCCGATTCGTTCGTAGGCCGTCTGGCTTGTATCTTCCAAGGCTCTACCGATACCACATTCTATATTCTGGCAGTCTACTTCGGCAGTGTCGGAGTAGTCAAGACCCGCCATGCCGTCCCTTGCGGACTGCTGGCTGATCTGGCCGGGATTATAGCCGCAATCTTGATTTGTTACTTATTCTTTAATTGATACAGATATATGATTACCTATCAGACCGAAGGGGTTGAAATGCCCGCTATCAAGAAACGTGAAACGACAGACTGGATCAAAGCAGTCGCAGCTACTTACGGGAAGAAAGTCGGTGAAATTGCTTATATTTTCTGTTCAGACGACAAAATAATAGAAGTAAACCGGCAGTATCTCCAACATGACTATTATACAGACATCATTACCTTCGACTATTGTGAAGGCAACCGTATCTCAGGTGATCTGTTCATCAGTCTGGATACTGTCCGTACCAATGCCGAACAGTTCAACGCTCCATACGACACAGAGCTTCACCGTGTCATCATCCACGGAATCCTTCATTTATGTGGTATCAATGACAAAGGGCCGGGAGAGCGCGAAATCATGGAAGCAGCCGAAGACAAAGCATTGGCAATGCTAAAAGATTTCCAACAACAAAAGTAATCCTTTCATCTTTATCCCTCACTACAATTCCTGCAAAATCAGGCAGATTCTTTCCCTGATTTTGCAGGAACAATATCCAGTTCCGCAATCGCCTCTCCAACTCTTTTTTTTAGCCGAAACAAGCTAACCCACTTATTTTTCGTATTTTTGCAACAGAAATATAATTTGAAGATTCATGGAATTCAAGTACGACGTTATTGTTATCGGTGCCGGACATGCCGGCTGTGAAGCGGCAGCGGCAGCAGCCAATCTCGGTTCCAAAACCTGCCTGATTACAATGGATATGAACAAGATCGGACAGATGAGCTGTAACCCTGCTGTAGGTGGAATAGCCAAGGGACAGATTGTAAGAGAGATTGATGCCCTCGGAGGATATATGGGAATGGTGACCGATAAGACCGCCATCCAATTCCGTATGCTGAACCGGTCGAAAGGCCCGGCCATGTGGAGCCCGCGCGCCCAATGCGACCGAGGTAAATTCATCTGGGCCTGGCGTGAGGTTCTGGAAAATATCCCCAACTTACATATCTGGCAAGATACAGTCGAAGAATTATTGGTTGAAAACGGAAAAGTAACCGGTGTACTCACATGCTGGGGAGTCACCTTTCATGCAAAATGCGTAATCTTGACCGCTGGTACATTCCTGAACGGACTCATGCACATCGGACATAAAATGTTACCAGGCGGCCGCTGTGCTGAACCTGCATCCTATCATCTTACAGAATCCATCACACGCCATGGAATCACAGCTGGCCGGATGAAGACAGGAACTCCGGTCCGTATTGACGCACGCAGCGTAGATTTCAGTCTGATGGACACACAGGACGGAGAAAACGATTTCCATCGTTTCTCATTTATCAGTGAGCCCCGGAAACTGAAGCAATTGCAATGCTGGACTTGCTATACTAATGAAGAAGTGCATGAAGTACTGCGTAGCGGACTGGCCGATTCACCGTTATTCAACGGACAGATAAAAAGTATCGGGCCAAGATATTGCCCCAGCATAGAGACTAAAATTGTCACATTCCCCGACAAGCCCCAGCACCAGTTGTTTTTGGAACCAGAAGGAGAAACGACCCGTGAACTTTACCTTAACGGTTTCTCATCTTCATTGCCTATGGAAATCCAATTAGAGGCACTGAAAAGAATCCCTTGTTTCCGGAATCTGGTGGTATATCGTCCCGGATATGCCATTGAATACGACTATTTCGACCCTACTCAATTAAAACATACCCTGGAATCGAAAATAATAGAGAACTTGTTCTTTGCAGGACAAGTAAACGGGACAACCGGCTATGAAGAAGCAGGCGGACAAGGTATCATTGCCGGAATCAACGCACACATCAACTGCCATGGAGGAGAGCCATTTATTCTAGGCCGCGACGAAGCATACATAGGCGTATTGATCGATGACCTGGTAACAAAAGGCGTCGATGAGCCATACCGTATGTTCACTTCCCGTGCTGAATACAGAATCCTGCTCCGGCAAGATGATGCCGACATGCGTCTTACCGAACGTGCCTATAAACTAGGATTGGCCAAACAAGACCGATATGATCTACTCTGTAAGAAACGTGAAATGATTGGGCGGATCATTGAATTCACCAAATCCTACTCCATCAAGGCCGATAAGATAAACGATACCTTGGAAGAGTTAGGAACAGCACGGCTCTCACATGGCTGCAAGCTGATAGATCTGTTAAGCCGTCCGCAAATCAGCATCGGGAACATAGCAGAACATATCCCCGCATTCCAATCCATCCTCAATGAAATTGAAGACCGGAAAGATGAAATCATCGAAGCGGCCGAGGTCCTGATCAAATACCAAGGATATATTGACCGGGAACGTATGATAGCCGACAAAATCCATCGTTTAGAAAGCATACGGATCAAAGGGAAATTTGATTATGCTAGTCTCAATTCCTTATCAACCGAGGCCCGGCAGAAACTGATCAAAATAGATCCGGAAACATTGGCACAGGCTAGCCGTATCCCAGGAGTTTCACCCAGCGACGTTAATGTGCTGCTAGTCCTCCTAGGGCGCTAAGCCAAGTATGTTTCACGTGAAACAAGTAGTTTAAAGAATATATATAAATAACTGGATATGAATAAAGAAACATTAAAGAAGAACTTACGGGAAATCCCAGATTTCCCGATCCCGGGAATTCTGTTTTATGACGTGACCACTCTTTTCAAAAACACAGAATGCCTGCAAGGAATGATAGACGAGCTCTATGAAATGTACAAAGACAAAGGCATAACCAAGGTGGTAGGAATAGAATCGAGAGGTTTCATTCTAGGAGGAGCTTTGGCTGCACGATTAGGCGCTGGCTTTATCATGGCCCGCAAGCCTGGGAAATTACCAGCCGAAGTAATTGAAGAAACCTATGCGAAAGAATACGGGACAGATACGATCCAGATCCATAAGGATGCCATCAATGAAAACGACGTAGTACTCTTACACGATGACCTGCTGGCTACAGGAGGCACTATGGCAGCAACCTACCGGCTTGTAAAAAAGAGCGGTGCTAAAAAGGCCTATGTAAACTTTGTCATCGAGCTAAAAGATCTGAATGGAAGAAAAGCGTTTACCGACGACGTAGAAGTAGAGACATTATTACAACTGTAACGGTATTCCGTACAAGTTACCGGAAGCGGATTGGCACAGGCAAACGTCTGCACAATCCGCTTTTATATTCGAACCATAGAACTTACATACCATGGAAGAGCTCAACACCAATGAATATCTAAGAGGTATCGTTTTAAACCTGCCCACAGGGCCTGGTATCTACCAATACCTGAACAAGGAAGGGACCATCATCTATGTAGGAAAAGCCAAGAACCTGAAACGACGGGTATATTCCTATTTCTCTAAAGAACATGAATCGGCCAAAACACGCATTCTGGTAAGCAAAATTGCCGACATACGATACATAGTTGTCAACACCGAAGAAGACGCCCTTCTCTTGGAAAATAATCTTATTAAGAAATACAAACCCAGGTACAATGTTCTGCTGAAAGACGATAAAAGCTATCCTTCCATCTGTGTGAGCAACGAGTATTTTCCCCGGATTTTCAAGACCCGGAAAATCATACGGAACGGATCGACCTATTTCGGCCCTTATAGCCATATTCCGAGTATGCAGGCAGTGCTCGACCTGATTAAACGGCTCTATCCTCTACGTACCTGCCACCTGGCCCTGACTCCAGAAAACATACGTAACGGAAAATTCAACGTCTGCCTTGAATACCATATTAAAAACTGCAAAGGACCATGCATCGGACTGCAAAGTCACGATGAATACATGAAGAATATTGCAGAGATAAAAGAAATATTAAAAGGGAATACACAAACCATCAGTGATATGCTCCGGGATGAGATGATGCATCTGGCAGAAGAGCTGAAGTTTGAAGAAGCGCAGAAAATAAAAGAGAAGTACGATCTGATTGAAGGTTACCGTTCAAAAAGTGAAGTTGTAAGCTCTATCCTCCACAATATTGATGTATTCTCCATTGAAACAGACGATAATTCGGCCTACATCAATTATCTTCATATCACTAACGGATGTATCAACCAGGCCTTCACTTTTGAATATAAAAAACGGTTGAATGAAACAAAAGAAGAATTACTGCAGCTGGGAATTATCGAAATGCGTGAACGGTACAAAAGTCTCTCGAAAGAAATAATAGTACCCTTCGAGCTTGATATGGAACTGAATGGAGTTACCTTTACAATCCCTCAACGAGGAGACAAGAAACATCTGTTGGAACTGTCCATCCTGAATGTAAAGCAATACAAGGTAGACCGGTTGAAGCAAGCCGAAAAGCTCAACCCGGAACAAAGAAGCGTGCGACTGATGAAAGAAATACAGGAGCAGCTACATATGAAGAAAATGCCTGTCCACATCGAATGTTTCGATAATTCAAATATACAAGGGAGCGATGCCGTAGCCGCGTGCGTAGTCTTCAAGAAAGCACGTCCAAGCAAGAAGGATTACCGGAAATACATCATCAAGACTGTAGTAGGGCCCGACGATTACGCTTCCATGCAGGAGGTTGTACGTCGTCGTTATACACGGATATTGGAAGAAGAAGGAGAATTACCGGATCTGATCCTGACCGATGGAGGAAAAGGGCAGATGGAAGTTGTAAGACAGGTTATAGAAGACGAGTTGAAACTGGATATTCCCATAGCCGGGCTTGCCAAAGACAACCGTCACCGCACATCCGAAGTCCTTTTCGGATTTCCTCCGGTAACAATCGGAATCAAACAGGGAACTCCCCTATTCCATCTACTTGAAAACATCCAGGATGAAGTCCACCGCTTTGCCATCACATTCCACCGCGACAAGCGGAGTAAAAGCCAGATAGCTTCCGCACTCGACAACATAAAAGGTATCGGAGAAAAACGGAAAACAGCCCTTCTCAAAGAATTCAAGAGTGTTACCCGGATAAAGAAAGCCAGTCTTGAAGAGCTGGCCAAAGTAATCGGAGAAAGCGCTGCAAAAAGCGTAAAAGAAGCCTTAGGAGATAATGAATAATTAATTTATTGTAAAACAAACGGATAATATAAATTTATTTTCTACCTTTGTACAAAGTAGTGCTAAAATGAGAGTAGTTATTCAGCGTGTAAGCCATGCTTCGGTTACCATTAACGGAGTATGCAAATCGGCCATCAAAGAAGGATTCATGGTTTTAGTGGGAATAGAAGAAGCCGATACAAAAGAAGACGCCGACTGGCTTTGCAAAAAGATAATCGGATTACGGATCTTCGATGATGAAAATGGAGTAATGAACAAGTCTATCCTCGATGTAGGCGGCGAAATCCTTGTAATCAGCCAGTTCACGCTAATGGCCTCTACCAAGAAAGGCAACCGCCCGTCGTATATACGGGCAGCCTGCCATGAAACGGCAATACCGCTCTATGAATATTTCTGCAACGAATTAAGTATAGGGCTAGGAAAGGAAGTAGGAACAGGTGAATTCGGAGCTGACATGAAAGTAGAGCTGCTGAACAACGGCCCGGTCACCATTTGTATCGATACCAAAAACAAAGAATGACATGACACTGGAAGAAGCACAGAAAACAGTGGACCAATGGATAAAGGAATATGGAGTACGCTATTTCAGTGAACTGACCAATATGGCAGTCTTGACCGAAGAAGTAGGCGAACTGGCTAAAATCATGGCCCGCAAATATGGAGACCAGTCGTTCAAGGCCGGTGAAAATACAGATTTAGGAGATGAGATGGCCGATGTCTTATGGGTGCTGATCTGCCTGGCCAACCAGACAGGTGTCGACCTGACCGAAGCTTTTCACAAGAATCTGGAGAAAAAGACAAGACGTGACAAAGACAGACATAAAAACAACCCCAAATTATAAACGAAGAATATGAAGTATAATCAAGATCTTGAAAGTGGATTCGGTATCGAGGACCAGAATCTCGATCCTGAAAATTTACATCAGCCAGACAAATACCATGTTGCACTCAGCAAGTACAACACAGATCTGAAAGATGATGAAGTAGCTGCCAAAACAGCCCACATCATCGAAAAGTACGTAAAGGAAAACGATACCCAGGAAGTCAAAAAATTCCTGCTCCACTGCATTGACCTGACTACACTGAAATGTACGGACAGCGAGCTGAGCGTCATGAAATTTACCCAGCACGTCAATGATTTCGTCGATAAATATCCTGATCTGGAAAATGTGGCGGCCATCTGCGTATATCCGAACATGGCCGAAATTGTAAACGATACACTGGAAGCGGATGGCGTAAACATAGCCTGTGTATCTGGCGGCTTCCCTTCATCACAAACTTTCACCGAAATTAAAGTGGCCGAAACTGCCATGGCACTTCATGCGGGAGCTGATGAAATAGATATCGTCATCTCTGTCGGTAAATTCCTGACAAACGACTATGAAGGCATGTGCGACGAAATTCAGGAACTGAAAGACGTATGCGGCGACAAGCATCTGAAAGTAATCCTCGAAACCGGTGCATTGGAGAGTGCCAGCAACATCAAAAAAGCTTCCATCCTCGCTATGTATTCTGGTGCCGACTTCATCAAAACATCTACAGGAAAAGAAAAACCTGCAGCCACTCCGGAAGCAGCCTACGTGATGTGCCAGGCCATCAAAGAATATTTCCTTGAAACAGGACGTAAAGTAGGTTTCAAACCGGCTGGAGGTCTCAATACCGTACAGGACGCATTAATCTATTATACAATCGTAAAGGAAATATTAGGCAAGGAATGGTTGAATAATAAACTGTTCCGTCTAGGAACCAGTCGTTTGGCCAACCTGTTACTATCTGACATTCTGGGTCAGGAAACCAAATTCTTCTAAGACATACTTTTCTCTCGAATAATAAAAAAGCAACTAAGTAAAAGTCCCACTGATCCATCCGGATACAGCGGGACTTTCTTATTCAAGTCAAACCAAAGTTCTTATTTATTACGTTCTATCACATAATCAATGTAGGCAGCAAATGCTTCTTTCAGGGAAGTTCCGGTTGTTTCCGGAAGCAGATCAAGTGCTTTATTGCGATAATCCCACATGACTTTCTCCGCATATCCTATTCCACCTTCATCCTTGACATATTCCACAAATCCAGCAATCTCTTCCTTAGTTGCTTTCATGGAACGGATCCGCAAAGCCAGATCCCTCTCCTTCTCACCTGCCGTATGGTTCAGGACATACAAGGCGGGCAGCGTAAGCTTACCTTCTACCATATCATTTCCTGTCGGCTTACCGAGCTCCGGATTCTCAAAATAATCAAAAATATCGTCCTTTATCTGAAAAGCAATGCCGATCATCTCCCCGAACAAGGCTGCCTTCCGGACATTATCTTCTGACGCACCGGCCGAAAGTGCCCCACTCTCGGCACTCGCAGCAAACAATGCAGCAGTCTTTTTACGGATTACATCAAAATACACGTTTTCCGAGAAATCTTTGTTCGACGTATTTACCAACTGGATAATCTCTCCCTCCGAAAGTTTCTGCCCCAAATGTGACACGATTCCGACCAATTCTATTTCATTGGTGATAGCGGCATGAGCCAGACTGGTAGCCAGCATAAAATCACCGACCAGAACCGAAACCTTGTTGTTATATAAAGCGTTGACTGACGACTGGCCACGACGTTTGTCGCTCTCATCTACCACGTCATCATGAATCAGACTGGCCGTATGGAGCAGTTCCAAAGAAATGGCAGCATGGAGCGTAGCATCATTTACACCTCCATAGAGTTTGGCCATCAGCAGGACAAGAATAGGACGCATCATTTTACCGTTGCGTTGCCTCACGTATTCTAAAACATCTCTCAATAAGGGTATATCACTCTGAAGAGAATGATCGAAAAGTTCTTTAAAATCACTCAATTCCCTCTTTATCGGTTCCTTAATTAAAGCTATCTTGTCCATGGAGATTAATTTGAGGACAAAATTAATAATAAAACAGCTAATATGGTATTTTTTTGTACTTTTACGTACAAAACTTAATATTTTTACACGAATGGAGAAACTCTTTCTACTCGATGCATATGCATTAATCTATCGCGCTTATTATGCCTTCATCAAAAATCCACGGATCAATTCAAAAGGCTTCAACACTTCAGCCATCATGGGATTTGTCAATACACTGGAAGACGTATTGAAAAAGGAGAATCCTACCCACATAGGGATTGCATTCGATCCTGCCGGACCGACATTCCGTCATGAAGCATACGAACAATACAAGGCACAACGTGAAGAAACACCGGAAGCTATCCGTCTCTCCGTTCCTATTATCAAGGATATCATCCGTGCCTACCGCATTCCGATACTGGAAGTCATGGGATATGAAGCCGACGACGTAATCGGCACATTGGCAACCGAAGCCGGAAAACGTGGCATTACTACCTATATGATGACTCCAGACAAAGACTACGGCCAGCTGGTATCGGACCATGTATTCATGTATCGGCCTAAATACGGCGACAAGGAATTCGAAGTGATGGGAGTCAAAGAAGTGAAAGAGAAATTCAATATTGAATCCCCCGCCCAGGTCATTGACATGCTCGGACTGATGGGCGACACAGCCGACAATATTCCAGGCTGTCCGGGAGTGGGCGAAAAGACAGCACAAAAACTGATAGCTGAATTTGGAAGCATCGAAAACCTGTTATCGAATACAGACAAGCTGAAAGGTTCCATCAAGACAAAAGTAGAGACCAACAAAGAACAGATCAGTTTTTCAAAATTCCTGGCAACCATCAAGACAGATGTTCCCATCAACCTCAATATGGAAGAACTCAAACGGGAAGAGCCCGATGAAGAGGAACTACGCAAAATATTTGAAGAACTGGAATTCCGGACACTGTTGGACCGGGTACTGAAGAATGAAAAGAAAACAGTTGCTTCTCCAACCCCGACACAAGGCAATCTCTTTGACTTATTTGCGGCCGGGAATGCAGAAGAAACCAAAAATTCAAATCTCATGAGGCTTGATGACCTCAAATATGATTACCAACTACTTGATACAGAAGAGAAAATAGATGTTTTTTTACAAAATATACTTACAAAGAATATTTTTAGTCTAGATACGGAGACAACTGGAACCGATCCAATCAGTGCACAACTGGTAGGAATGAGCTTCAGCTATGCCGAAAACCAGGCAGTTTATGTACCTGTCCCTGCCGATCGGGACCAAGCTTTAAAAATAGTTAATAAATTCAAATCCTTACTCGAAAATGAAGAAACGCTGAAAGTGGGACAAAATATCAAATACGACATGCTTGTTTTGGGGAACTATGGAATTACGGTAAGCGGCCCCATGTTCGATACCATGATTGCCCATTACGTACTCCAACCCGAACTCAGGCACGGGATGGACTACCTGGCGGAAATCTACCTGAAATACGACACCATCAAGATTGAAGAACTGATCGGCCCGAAAGGAAAAGGCCAGAAGAACATGCGTGACCTCTCCCCTACCCAAGTCTACAAATATGCATGTGAAGATGCCGACGTAACATTGAAATTGAAAAATATCCTGGAAAAGGAACTGGTAGAAAACGGAGTAGAGCAACTGTTCTATACCATTGAAATGCCATTGGTTCCGGTATTGGCTTATATGGAACGTAATGGAGTACGCATCGACACCGAAGCTCTGAAAGAGACTTCCCGGCATTTTACGGCACGTATGCACCAGATAGAAGAAGAAGTACACCAATTGGCCGGTATGGAGTTCAACATCGCTTCTCCCAAACAGGTAGGTGAAGTTCTGTTCGACCGCCTGAAAATCGTTGAAAAAGCCAAAAAGACAAAAACAGGCCAGTACGTAACATCCGAGGAAGTACTTGAGAGTCTGAAAGGCAAACACGAAATCGTAGGAAAGATTCTGGAGCACCGCGGATTGAAAAAGCTGCTAGGCACCTATATAGATGCCCTTCCCCAACTGATCAACCCGCATACAGGTAAGATACACACTTCATTCAACCAGACTGTAACCGCCACCGGAAGGCTCAGTTCAAGCAATCCTAACCTCCAGAATATTCCGGTACGCAATGAGGACGGAAAAGAAATCCGGAAAGCTTTCATTCCAGACGACGGATGCGAATTCTTTTCGGCCGACTATTCACAAATCGAGCTGCGTATCATGGCACATCTGAGCGGAGACCCCCATATGATAGAAGCTTTCCAAAAAGGACAGGACATCCATGCCGCTACAGCAGCTAAAATATATAAGGAAAAACTGGAAGATGTAACCCGGGAACAACGGAGCAAGGCAAAAACGGCTAATTTCGGCATTATCTACGGCATTTCTGTATTCGGACTGGCAGAACGGTTGAACGTAGACCGCAAAGAAGCGAAAGAACTTATTGACGGCTATTTCGAAAACTACCCGAAAGTCAAGGAATATATGGACCACAGTATCCAGATAGCACGCGAAAAGGGATATATTGAAACCATATTCAAGCGGAAACGCTATCTGCCCGATATCAATTCACGGAATGCCGTAGTACGGGGATATGCCGAACGGAACGCAATCAACGCTCCGATACAGGGAAGTGCGGCCGATATTATCAAAGTAGCCATGATCAACATTTACCGGCGCTTTAAAGAAGAAAATATCAAATCGAAAATGATACTCCAAGTACACGACGAACTGAATTTCAGCGTTTTGCCAGAGGAAAAAGAAAAAGTACAACAAATTGTGATATCAGAAATGGAATCTGCTTACAAAATGAAAGCACCTTTACTTGCCGACTGCGGATGGGGGAAAAATTGGCTGGAAGCACACTGATAATTACCAATTGTTAAAATATTTTTAAATTGTGACATTTTGCTAATATTCTGCATTTTTATTGCAGAAATTCATTGACCATATCAAAATAATAACTATTTTTGTAGTGTCAAATAAGACAAAATGAAAGTCAAACCTAAAATTTAAAAATATGAAAAAGATGAATTTACTCAAGAGTTTATTTGTAACAGTATTTGTTTTTGCCGCTAACCTTACAGTTTTTGCTAACAGTCCGGAAACTGAACTGATATACAATCTGTCTCTTATACACATCTCCGAGCCCACGAGACCG
>ENA-OZHK01000488-OZHK01000488.1-human-gut-metagenome-genome-assembly--contig:-NODE-488-length-11735-cov-5.084161_pt1 | contig 11735 bp, 6 predicted proteins | sample MGYA00244048_ERZ653690 | MGnify/ENA primary metagenome ERZ653690 (study PRJEB26926, sample SAMN06165197) | human gut metagenome | biome: ENVO:00009003; feature: ENVO:2100002; material: ENVO:00002003...
CCGTAATCGGGGATGAACAGGTTAGGGACCCTGTTGGAAAGGGATTTGATGGAGGTTACCGACCGGTTACGCATTTCGTCCTGCGAGAATGAAGTGGATGATACAGGCTGCTGGCGCAGACGGTTGTTTTCCTTAGGGGTAGCTATCACCACAATCTCTTCTATGTCAATGACTTTTGTCGTATCTTTAGGCAGGTCGTTGCCCGTGTTTCCGTCGTCGGGGGAAGCCATGGCCAATGAAGCGGCCAGGACAACCGACGGGATAGTCATTATAAGTCTTTTCATCAGTATACCTGTTTTGTACATATCAATTTTCAGGCTGCAAAGTAAAGATATACTCTAAAGATGTACAATCCTAATAAATGAGGATTTTGTCTGATAGGGTGTTCAGATGGTGTCAGGGTCTACATATCCGTGGAGTACCGCATAGATGGCCAGTCCCGATACTGATTTGATACCCAGTTTTTCCGTGATGTTCTTGCGGTGTGATATGACGGTGGTGAGGCTGATGTTCAGCCTTTCGGCAATTTCCTTGTTTATCATTCCTTTGGTGATGAGTATCAGTACCTCGATTTCCCGGGGGGAAAGTTCGTGCTCCATGTCGGCCGGTATATTGCTGGAAACAGGATGGGGTCTGCCTTCGTGTCCGTATCCCCGCAGTTGCATGATGGATTTTACCAGTCTGTCTTGCGGCTGGTGCAGGTTCAGGGTAGGGACTCCGTTCAGCAGAGGCTGTTCGCCTGCCGAGAGTACAATGGTTTTCGGCCGGCGCTGCAGGAAAAACGAAGTATGTCCGAAATAGATCTGGCTGGAGATGAAATAATGTGCGTACATGTCGGGAGTGTCATCGATCAGTGCTTCGAATGTGGGGAATACACGGATGGATGCTGCCGGGATGAGCTCTTCCAGTATGGTGCGCAGTCCCAGGGCGGTGAGGGTGTTCGGTTCTACAATGGCTATTTCGGACATAATCTTACGGATATGGGTTTGTTTCATACAGGTTTCATTTCTCAGAGCCGGTTCCGGTGCCGATACCCAGGTAATTCGCCGCTGCTTCGGCGCATCGTTCACCGTCTACGCCTGCCGAAACGATCCCTCCGGCATATCCGGCCCCTTCACCGCACGGAAACAGTCCTTCTACCGTTACGTGCTGTAAGGTTTCGTTGTCACGTACAATGCGTACCGGTGCCGAGGTACGGGTTTCTACCGCAATCATTACGGCATCATTGGTAAGGAATCCGTGCGAGCTTTTTCCGAACAGCTGGAAGCCTGTACTGAGTCGTCCGGCAATGAACGGAGGCATCCAGAAATGAAGCGGAGAGGATACCAGTCCCGGACTATAGGACGTGTCGGGCAGGTCATAGCTGAGTTTCTTGCGGGTAAAGTCCACCATGCGTTGCGCCGGCGCCGTCTGGCGCATGTTCCCTTGTTGCCAGCAGATCTGTTCCAACTGTTCCTGGAACTGCATCATGGCAAGGGTATGGATTCCATTTTCAGCGGTATCTGCGGTACGGGCTATCAGTTCGGCCGTTTCCGCTTCGGCCGAACCGGGATACGGTTCACATCCCTGCACCTGCAGACTGGGGTCGGACAGGTCTTCCGGCCGGATTTCCACTACCATCCCCGAATTGCTCCAGCGGGTTCCTCGGTTGCTCGGGCTCATGCCGTTTACCACCAGTTGGTGAGGACCGCTGGCTGCAGGTACGACGAAGCCCCCCGGACACATGCAGAAGCTGTATACTCCGCGACCGTCTACCTGCTGTACGAAACTGTATTCGGCTGCCGGCAGGTATTTTCCTCTGCCGTTCTTGTTGTGGTACTGTATCTGGTCGATCAGGTGTGAAGGATGTTCCAGGCGTACTCCTACGGCCAGTCCTTTCGGTTCCATTTGTACGCCGTTGGAGAAGAGCCAGCGGTAAACGTCGCGTGCCGAGTGTCCCGTGGCCAGAATCACCGGTCCGTAGAAGGTCTTTTCCGTATTTGTTTCTATGCCTATGACCTTATTCTTTTCGATAATCAGTGCATCCATGCGTGTCTGGAAGTGTACTTCACCCCCACAGTTGATGATGGTATTACGCATGTTTTCGATAACGCGCGGCAGTTTGTCGGTTCCGATATGCGGATGTGCGTCCACAAGGATGGAAGTACTTGCCCCGTGCTGGCAGAATACATTCAGAATCTTGTCTGTATTACCCCGTTTCTTGCTTCGGGTGTAGAGCTTGCCGTCGGAATATGCTCCGGCACCTCCTTCACCGAAACTATAGTTCGATTCAGCGTTTACCTTGTGTTCACGGCTTATCTTGGCCAGGTCTTCTTTCCGCTCACGTACATTCTTCCCACGTTCCACCACGACGGGACGCAGTCCGAGTTCTATCAGTTTCAGGGCGGCAAAGAGTCCGCCCGGTCCGGCTCCTACCACAATGACGGCAGGTTTTCCTTCTACGTTTCTGTATTCGGTCGGGGTATATTCGGTTTCGGACGGCTCTTCATTGATGAACACCTGTACCTTGAGATTGATGAATATGGTACGTTGGCGGGCATCGATACTGCGTTTCAATATACGTACAGCATGGATGGTGCGTATGTCCAGCCCTTTTTCGTTGCTGATATAGCGTTTGAGCGACTGTTCATTGGCTGCCTGTTCGGGCAGAATCCGGAGTTGGTATTCGTGAATCATAATACTTGTTTTGCTGCAAAGATAAGCTAAAGATATGGATATAACGTCTGTTCAGGCCAATATTGTATTTGCTGCAGGCCTATCCGAACAGTTGTCGGAAAGCCTCTTCCACTTTCCGGACCGGTATCAGTTCGATCTTGATTTTCTTGCGGTCCAGTCCCTGGAGGTTGTGTTTGGGGACAAGCATGCGGGTGAAGCCCAGTTTCTGTGCTTCGCCTATGCGTTGCTCGATACGGTTTACGGGGCGGATTTCTCCGCTCAGTCCCACTTCACCGGCCATACATACTCCCGGTTCTATTTCGGTGTCCATGTTGCTGGACAATATGGCACTGATAACCGCGAGGTCGATGGCCGGGTCGTTGACCTTCAGTCCGCCGGCAATGTTCAGGAAAACATCTTTCTGTGCCAGTTTGAATCCTACCCGTTTTTCCAGTACGGCCAGCAGCATGTTCATGCGCCGGAGGTCGAAGCCCGTGGCCGAACGTTGGGGCATGCCGTAGGCCGCCGTACTCACCAGAGCCTGTACTTCGATGAGGAACGGGCGTATGCCTTCTACCGCTCCCGCTATGGCTACGCCGCTCATACCCTCGTGGTCCTGGGTGAGCAACAGTTCGGAAGGATTGCTCACTTGTCGCAGGCCGTCCTGGCGCATTTCGTAGATGCCGAGTTCGGCTGTACTGCCGAATCGGTTCTTGATGCTCCGCAGTATACGGTACATATAATGCTGGTCGCCTTCAAACTGCAGTACGGTATCGACAATATGTTCCAGTACCTTCGGTCCGGCAATGCTTCCTTCCTTGTTTATATGTCCGATGAGGATGACCGGTGTACCGGTTTCCTTGGCGAATTTCAGGATGGAAGCAGAACATTCCCGTACCTGTACGATACTTCCCGGAGAAGAATCGATGTTTTCGGTAGAGATGGTCTGGATGGAATCGATGATGACCAGGTCGGGGGCTGTATTCTTGATGTGTGTGAATATCTGTTCCAGGGACGTTTCGCACGCTATCAGCAGGTTGGAGTCGGCCGGATGCGGAATACGGTCGGCACGCAGTTTGAGCTGGCGGGCGCTTTCTTCTCCCGAAATGTACAGTACCTTTTTATCTGTCAGCCTGAGAACCGTCTGCAGGACCAGTGTGGATTTGCCGATACCCGGTTCGCCGCCGATCAGGGTGAGCGACCCTTCCACCAGTCCGCCTCCCAGTACCCGGTTCAGTTCCGCATCGTTCATGTCGATACGCTGTTCTTCACTGGAGTTGATTTCATGCAGCCGTTGCGGTTTCGAACGTACCGATTCGATGCCGTGGGCCACGTGTCTGGCTACCGGTACTTCTTTACGTACCACTTCTTCGGTAAATGTGTTCCATTGTCCGCATGACGGACATTTGCCTGCCCATTTGGGCGACTCGTATCCACAGTTGGTGCAGACATATACGGTTTTTTCTTTAGCCATGCTTCATCTGTTTTTGTTAAGCTTGAACCGCAAATTTATCAAAATCTGAAAAAACGGATTCATGATTGCGGAAAAAGATGAAGTTCTTTCCGGAAAAAGATGAAAGTCTTTGAAGGAAAAGCTCAGCTTCTTTTACATGAAACTTCAAGTTCCTGTCCGGAAGATTTCAAGGCCTTTTTTATTAAGGGACAAGGTCTTCCGGAATTGTAAATCTACATGCCGGCTGTTTCATTACGGTTTCAATTTATAATCTGTAATTGAATTTGGATAATTCCTTGTAATTTAATAATGTGTGTCAGGAAAAGCTGTAAATGTGTTTTAAAAATGGAAGACTCCGGTTAAAATATGAAAAAAAGCAAATTGTTAATCTCCGTTTTGTGTTAACATTTGGTAGTTAAATACAAATAAATCCAATAAATATACCGTGTTGAATTCTTTCAAATCTCATGGTTTTTATTATATTTGTCTAGAATTTAACTATTTTCACAAAAACTATAAATATTAGGTATGGAAAAACATCTGAAGCAATTCCTTTTATTTGCAGTGATGACTGTATGTTGTGCTGCTACAGCGGTAGCTCAGGCTACGTTGAAAGGTAAGATTGTAGATGCTGAAACAAACGAGGCATTGATCGGTGCCACAGTTTCGGTGAAAGGTTCTACTCTGGGGGCTGTAACTGACATGGACGGATTGTTCTCATTGAAGGTTAACTCTTCTAATTCGACACTTGAAATCAAGTATCTTGGTTATAAGGACATTACCATGAAGGTGACCCAGAAAGGTAATGTAGATCTGGGTATTATCAGCATGCAGCCCGATGCGCATGTCTTAGGCGACGTAGTGATCACTTCACAGATAGCCGTTGCCCGTAAGACACCGGTAGCGGTTTCCAGCGTAGCGATGGATTTCATCGAGGAAAAACTGGGTACGCAGGAATTCCCTGAAATCCTGAAATCTACTCCGGGTGTACATGCCAATAAGGACGGTGGCGGTTACGGAGACTCTGAAATCTATATGCGTGGATTCGGAAATGAAAATATAGCCGTTATGGTAAACGGTGTTCCGATGAACGATATGGAATGGGGAGGAGTCTATTGGTCGAACTGGGCCGGGCTGACTGATGTGACACGTACCATGCAGACACAGCGTGGTCTGGGTGCTTCAAAAGTATCCGCTCCTTCTGTGGGTGGTACCATCAACATCATTACACAGAGTCTGGAAAGCAAGAAAGGCGGAACTCTGTCGTATGCATTGGGCAATGACGGAATGAACAAGATTCTGTTCAGTGTTTCTACAGGACTGACCAAGTCCGGTTGGGCCATGACCTTGCTGGGTTCCAAGAACTGGGGTAACGGATATGCACAGGGATTGGATTATGAAGGATATAACTATTTCCTTAACATCTCCAAGCGCCTGAACGATGCGCATCAGCTGTCGTTCACCGTATTCGGTGCTCCGCAGACGCACTATCAGCGTAACGGTGCCCTGACCATTGCAGACTGGAAGATGACTGAAGAGGTGTATGGCATAAAGAATTTCAAGTATAATTCTACCTACGGTTTCGATAATGAAGGCCGTAGAAGGACCAGTGAGTATAATTCCTACCACAAGCCGCAGATTAGCTTGAACCATCAGTGGCAGATTGACGAAAAATCGTCTTTGAGTACGGTTGCGTATGTATCCATCGGCCGTGGTTACGGTTATTCCGGACAGGGTAACGAATATTACGGTTATTCTTATCAGGACTGGAGAGGAGCCAACTACGGTGTATTGCAGACTAAATTCCGTAATCCTGACGGGACTTTCGATTATGGGGCCATACAGGATATCAATGCCGAAAGCGAATACGGTTCCATGCTGGCCATGAGCTTGTCGAAGAATTACCATAACTGGTACGGTCTGCTCTCTACCTATACTACTAAATTCGGTAAATACATTGATTTTTACGGCGGTATTGATTTCCGTTATTATAAGGGGACACATACCAATGAAATTTCAGACCTGTATGGCGGACAATATTTTATGGACTCTACCCGTGGTGACGTGCTGGCCGCAAACAACAGTGCTGCCGCCAACCCGATGTGGAAGTATGAAAAACTGGGTGTGGGTGATGTGGTTTACCGTGATTATGACGGACATGTACTGCAGGAAGGAGCATTCTTCCAGGGTGAATTCAATAAAGACAAACTGTCGGCTTTCGTGGCAGGATCTCTTTCGAATACAACCTATTGGCGTTATGACCGTCTGTTCTATGATGCAGCTCATGCCAAATCGGACAATGTAAGCTTTATCGGTTTTACGGCTAAGGGTGGTGCCAACTATAACCTTACCGACAACCACAACGTATTCTTTAATTTGGGTTATATCAGCCGTGCACCTAAATTCTCTTACGGAGCGTTCATGCAGGCAGCTTCAAGCCATGCCATCAACAAGGACGCCAAGAACGAAAAGGTGCTGTCGTTCGAATTGGGTTACGGTTTCCGTAATACCTGGTTGACTGCCAATGTGAATGCCTATTGGACCAAATGGCTCGACAAGGCGATGACCAAGTCGGGACAGCTTGACAATCAGGAACGTACAGAATATTATATGAATATGACCGGTGTGAACGCTTTGCATAAGGGTGTGGAACTGGATGTAAAGATCACGCCGTTGAGATGGCTGGATATTACCGGTATGTTCTCTTTAGGCGACTGGAAATGGGACAGCAACGCTACCGGTTATGCATACGATGATGCGGGAACTCCTCTGACGGAAAACGGAACTCCTGCCAGCGGTATCGGTGCCCCCGACCATCTTTCGGCTTCCATCAACCTGAAAGGTGTCCGTGTAGGTGGTTCTGCACAGACAACGGCAGCATTGGGAGCTACGTTCAAGATAGGCAAATCTATCCGTATTGGTGCCGACTGGACTTACTACGGACGTAACTACGCCTATTATTCATTCAGTGGCAGTGACTTGAAATTGGGTCAGGAAATCAGTATAGCAGATCCTTGGAAAGTGCCTGCAGCAAGTCAGGTTGATATGAATGCCTCTTATCGTTTCAAATTAGGTAAACTGGATGCAGTACTTTCCGGAAATGTAAACAATTTGCTTGATTACCAGTATATCTCAAAGGCTTATAATCCTAGATCCGGAGCGGTATCGGATGAAACGATTTATTGTTATTATGCTTTCGGACGTACCTATAGCATGAGGCTGAGAGTAAACTTCTAATAACCTGTTTAATAGAAAAACTTTTATGAAAAAAATATTATTTGCATCAACGATATTGTTAGCTTCACTGACTGCGTGTGAAGATTACAATGACCAGTTTAATATTGGCTCTCAGATTTCGGACGTGAAAAAGGGAGTCGCTATCAAATTGGCGGCAGCAGACTATGCGACAGTTGCCAATAATGCAACCAACAAGGAAATCGCTTTGTCGAAAGACCCCGAAAACGGGACGTATGTAGCTGCGCTCGAGGCTATCGGGAAAAACAGATATTTTGCCAGCAAGACTGAGGCTGAATGGTTCCTTCCGGCTTTCATTACAGAAAAGTATCCGCAGGCGGATGCCGGCTCCCGTTTCTCGGTTTCGTATAACATGTATAAGGAACCGTCTGCTTATCTGGCCGACTTCAAGAACCTGAAGGAATATACATTGAGCAATGCCGATTATCGGAAGGTATGGGGAGACAATGCTTCGGCTACGTATCTTTCTCCGTCTACGTTGAAAAAGCTTCCGGAAGTATTGGCCGGTGAGATTGAAAATCCTGCGGAAGGTGATATGGTGGCTGTCAACTATGCCTATTCCGAGTTTGAACCGGGATCGGGAGGTTCTGTTATCCCGATGGTATACCAGCAGGTTACTTCGTTCGACGGGGAAGAAGGAAATTATGTGATTGCGGCAAAAGCGGATGACGGTAACTATTATCCGTTCGGCAAGCTGGACAAGGAAAGCTATAATTATGGATACATGAATCCGTCGCCGATCACGGTGGGTGAAAACGGAGTGATTGCCAACGCCGACGGTTCGGAACAGGTGGTAACTCTGGGAAAGACGGCAAACGGGTTTACCCTGCTGAACGGCTGGTCGAAGTATATTTACCTGAGCGGTACTTACAACAGCTTCAATGTGAGCGAATCTGTGCCGACAGAAGGTGGTGAATGGACTGTGTCAAGCAACAGAAACGGTACTTTTGCACTGAAGAATGTAGAGAAAGGCAAGACGGTAAAGCTGACTTATGTTAACGGGAAGTACAGTTACGGAGCTTATCCGGAATCCAGCTATGCCTATTTCACCGATCCGATGACAACAGCGAGTGACAAGTTTGTTTTTAAGAATGTGAAATTACCAGGAGAATCCACTTATGTATGGAAGGTGGATGAGGCTTCCGGATATTATAAGGCTTCTGCTTATGTGGGAGGACAGAATCTGGCTTCCGAAGGTTATGCGGTTTCTTCGGAAATCGATCTTACGGATGCTACCGCTCCTGTGCTGAAACTGAATCTTGCCATTAATTTCCTGAGCGGCAACAAGGCTACCGATTTCTTTAATATAAAAGTATCTTCCGACTACGCGGGTGACATATCGAAGGCTACGTGGACGGATCTGACTTATGATGCTTCAAATCTGGGCAGTTCATGGAACTTTAGTGACCAGACAATTGATATGAGTCAGTTCAACGGAAAGAAGATTGTGCTTGCCTTCGCTTATGTAAGTTCGGATCAATGTGCTCCTACCGTGGAACTGAGAAATACGCTGGTGCAGGAAAAGGATGCCAAATACTGGGATGTATGCCTGTTCAAGGAAGTTGCCGAGAACGAAGTGGCCGCCGCAATGTTGAGAATGAGTCGGGCTTCGGGTGCTTATGCTAACTCGTCTGCATTGTATGTATACAGTAACGGTGCATGGGCCGAATACAGTAAGGAAGATGTAAATGTATTGGTTGCCGATCCGAAGTTCTACGCTGAAATCGGTGCGGACTACGTTTCGAAACCGTCGGTTACCTTCCCGATTTATCTGGCACAGAAATTCCCGTACGCTGTGAAGGGCGAACAGGTAGCAGTGGTTTACAAGAAGACAGCCGACGGCAATCCGGTGGTTGAGGAATATACCCTGAACGGTACATGGGCGGCTTCTACTGCTTACTCTACACGTACTACTATCTTCGAAAAGGCTGCCGACGGTACGTATACCGCACAGGCAGGTGTTTATCTGGACGAACCGCTGACTGGTGGCAGTGACGGTGGATTTACTGTACAGGATATCGCACTGACAGGTGTAAGCTATGTATGGAAGAGCGACGCAAGCTACGGATGGAAGGCTTCGGCATTCATGAACAATACCAACTATCCGACCGAAAGCTGGCTGCTGACTCCGGCTATCGACTTGTCGGAAGCTGTATCGCCGCAGTTGTCGTTCGAAGAAGCTCACAAGTTCCTGAACAACAATCCGCTTTCGGAATACATGATGATTAAGGTTTCTACTGACTATGTGGACAATGTAGAGGATTGTACTTGGGAAACTCTGGAAGTGGACGAAACACAGTGGTCCGACGGACAGAGCTGGGACTTCTACAAGGTAGGTCCTTACAGCCTGAGTGCGTATGTAGGTCAGGTTATCCGTATTGCGTTTGTCTATAAGAGTACAAGCAATGCTGCTCCTACTTGGGAAATAAAGAATGCTTTGGTAAACGAGGCTGAATAATCTTATAACGGATATCCGCTGGTTCTTTCGCTGCCGACAGGGGGAGAGCCGGCGGATATTTTTCTCTCTACTAACGATATCCAATAGATTGAATCATGAAAAAACATTTCTTTATTTTAGGGCTGGCACTGGCTTTGTTCAATGTCGGCTGCGATAATCAGAATACCATTCCGAATGGTTATGTACAGACAACTCAGGAGGGAGCCTCTACGCTGGTGCTGAAAGGTTACCAGAATGCTTCATTGGGCTTCTCGGTATTCCAGCCGGAAGGGTTCGATTCTCCTCTTTATATTCAGGACAAGAAATTCTCGGGTAAGGCTTACAGCTTTACGCAGGTAGCGGCTGCTCGTCTGGATGAGATGACTACCGTGCCTGCCAACGTGGAATGGCAGTCGGATGCTACCATTACAACGGGTGCGGCTTACTGGGCACGCTATGCTGCTTCTTCGGTTTACCGCTTTGTGAAATTCCGTGTAACCGATATCACTGGCAACAATGTAACGATTGAATATGTAGTTACCGACCAGACGGAAGAGCGCCCGAACGACAATGTCAATGCGAACGTGGGGTATGAGAATGTTTCGGTTACAGGTTACGAGATTCCTCATCTGAATGACCAGAATGTGTATGCCGACCACTATGTGACAATGGACGGAGTGAAGATCCTGAACTATGCGCTGGAATGGGATAACAGCAAGCGTCATGCCAACTGGGTAGCCTTTACGTTCGATACAACAACTTCGGCCGATGTAGTGAAGCGTACGGATGCATGGGCTGTCGACCCGCAGCTGCCGGCTGAAATGCAGACACAGGAGAGCGACCACAAGGGTGACGGATTCGACAAGGGTCACCTGTGTGCTTCGGAAGACCGTGTGTATCTGAAGGAGGCAAACGAACAGACTTTCTACTACAGCAACATGTCGCCGCAGTTGAACGACTTCAATGGTGGTTTCTGGGGCAAGCTGGAAGCACGTGTTCAGACGTGGGGACGTTCTACTACTGCCGGTACATACGACAAGGTGTATGTGACGAAAGGTGGTACGCTGAACAAGCTGTTGAAGAACTTCAAGGGTACGGCTGTATCGGGTGGTACGCCTATAACCGATGCCAACGGATTCACTATCCACGGACTGGCATGTCCGGAGTATTACTTCATGGCTATCCTGAGCCAGAAAGACGATGTCTTCCATGCCATTGCTTTCCTGGTACCTCACAAGGAAGGGTTGCCTAAGAATCCGTCGTCGGATAACTTCAAGCAGTATGTGGTTTCTGTCGACAAGCTGGAAGAGGAAACGGGTATCGACTTTTTCTGCAACCTGCCCGACGTGATTGAAAACGAGGTGGAGGCTGCTTACAATCTGAATGACTGGGCGTGGTAATAGGAGAGTGCGGTTATGAAGAAGTTACTGTTTGTAATTTTATGGGCGTGCCTGGTAGTATCGGGTTACGCTCAGGACAAGAAGGGTACGATTTATGGAGTGGCCTTTTATAACTTGGAGAATTTATTCGATACGACGCACGACGAGGGGAAGAAGGATTACGAATACTTGCCCGACGGAAGAAACAAGTGGGACGAGGAAAAGTATCAGTCGAAACTGAAGAACATGTCGACGGTGCTTGCTTCGCTGGCTACCGACAAGGTGCCCGAAGGAGCAGCGGTCATCGGTATGGCGGAGGTGGAAAACCGTCATGTACTGGAGGACCTGCTGAAACAGCCGGCACTGGCCAGTCGTGGCTATGAAATCGTGCATTACGAAGGACCGGACGAACGAGGCGTAGACTGTGCTTTCTTCTACAATCCGAAGTTGTATACAGTGACCGCCAGCAAGCTGGTGCCGTATGTACTGGCTCAGCCTACCGACCGTCCGACACGTGGATTCCTCGTTGCCGATGGTCAGATGGCAGGCGAACGGG